>Ga0307516_10004276_pt1 | contig 17739 bp, 23 predicted proteins | sample 19_EM_MG_FD_203310 | JGI IMG/M metagenome (GOLD analysis project Ga0307516, IMG submission 203310) | Populus trichocarpa ectomycorrhiza microbial communities from riparian zone in the Pacific Northwest, United States - 19_EM | ecosystem: Host-associated > Plants > Roots > Unclassified | place... | reverse complement strand
GCTTGTGCCTTTCTGGCATTGAGTGATCATCTATATCAGCCTGTTACATACTCTCAATAATTTGTCAGACTTGTGACAATTGTATGGATTCATCAATCTTGTAATCCATGACCTCAAGTAACTATCTGGTAGGTATGATCATGCTTCTGCCTTCCTGGCATTGAGTGATCATTCATGTCAGCCTGTTACCCCTGATGCATACTCTCAATGCTACTGTGCTTGACACTTTCTGATCAGTTTTGTCATTCTGTCTAAACTTATCTGGATCCATCAGCACATTATTTTCCAGTCATCATCTGGTACCACAGACCATTTGCTGATCATTGAACCCTGCCATTGGTCAAAACCTCATTCTGGTTCCCCTTGCAGATTCTGCCAACCATAGCGGGCAATATCTGGCAATATATTGTGTACACAGAATGCTATTTCAGATCGGTAAATTTTACACAATATAAAGCCTTATCTAATCTTATACTTGCTGACCCTTTTTGCACCAAAAACCTGATGTAGTAATTGCTCATATGATTTCTGTCACGATCTGATCACCTCATCTGATGTGGTGGATTTTGAATGTCACCTAAGGTAGGGGACACCAGGAACTGGCTATCTTATGTAATCAACTTATGTAAGTGCCAAGAGCCGCAAAATATAGGCTTTTGAAAAATGAAAAAAATTTGCATCACAGATCTTGGTTTAAAAGGCTTGAAAAATATCACATATTGGTACTATACTTTTTTTCTTGCTCTTTTTGAGTTTTAAGGCCATGTTTGGAGGTAACATTATGATATTTCTGGTTTGCACCTCCAGCTATGTGTGCTGACAAACCAGGCAGGATGAATTATGTAACCTGATATTGATAAGATTACTTAAATTTAGTGTGACAACCTCCTTAGATGGTTGGCCCATGATTCGATGTGCATTTGACACATTTTAGAGAAGTTTTCGAGAGGTTTTTGCAATGGGAAGAGGTCTGTTCAGTGTCCCCCTGCTGTGTGGAAGGTCACGTGATTGTATTATATAAGCCGCAAAAATTTGCCCGCCGAAAAATTCAATGGTTTCTCTTCCCTCGTCAAACAAGTTTTTAGATCATTTAGAGGCTTTTTTACAAAAAAACTTTTTTGCAAAATAGTAAAGTCTCAGAGATGTGTTGGGATAAGCGATGCAATTCGACGGAGGACGACAGAAACAAAGGATGAGATTATCATTTGGCCTCGGTGAGCTCGAGAGGCAAACGGATGAGGTATGACTCTGTAGCTAGGCTAGTTATATATGTACAAAACAATAGGGATATTAAATATGTACCTAGACTAGTACTAGAATGTAGACGACAAAGGAAGAACAAAAAAGGAAAGGTGCAGGCAATGCATCGTACACGCTCGCATACATCCCGAATTCCAACAAGATGAATTTTTAAGAATTGGGGAAATGGAGATCTATATCTCCTCTATAATCCCTAGCCATCAAAATGATGGAAATGTAAGTGTTGTGGATGTTATTGAGCTCGCAGTCGAGCATGTTTTCTGATTACATAAGGTAGCCGGTTCCTGGTGTCCCCTACCTTACCTTACTTGCCACTGAGGCTACCTGTTGATCTGATGGTTATGATGGCAAATTCTCCTTGAAACGTACTGTAAACACTGAAATGAAATCCAGACACGGAAGCAAAATGGACTTATCAGGGGATGAGATAAGATTCCAGCCACCATTTGATACTAACAAATAGCATTGAACGGCGTTGGTTTAAATAGAGACCGCGAAACTATTAACTGTACTTGGGAACGCGCTATATTTAACCTTCTCATTCATCTCATGATTCAACGTTCAACAATAATGATCCAAACTTGAGATCTTTCGCGAACAGAGGTCGACTAGATAATATAATAGTTATCGCAAAGAGCCATATCGTAGTAAATGTAAATACAAGCTGCAGCGTTATGCCTCCAGAGGTACGCCAGCAAGGATGTGACATCAGCGGTCATATGTAATAGATATACAATCCATGCATAGAACGTGCGAAGGCGGCGGCACCACCTTAAGTATAGTAGAGAGAAAAGTATCGACGATATAGCGATGGCGAAAAACAATCGTCGTTGTGGGGGCATATATCAATTATTTGCCAGCAAAGCTCAAACCTGAGAGCGTCCTGGAAACCAATCATAAGAACATTCGATGTAGAAGGTAAGGCGAATGACACGTACATGAAGAAGTCGCAGACCTGATCACCACCAGTTACATCACCTGCATCTTGAGCTTGAGCCTGCGGGGACTAGGGTGATGAGAAAGAAGTGGATGATGGAGACTGGAAGAGAAACATACATGAATGGTAGCTTGTGGTTGAGGAATCTTAAGCGGATCATCGGTTGGTTCCTCCACGTTCTCCTTCGATCGGGTTAAATTAAAATGCATTACTTATCTTAGACAAGTTGATAGGACATACTATGGATGAGGGTTTCGTATACGGCTGAAATCGTCCTTCCCGACGCGCTAGACGACGCTCTTCATCGTGACCGTGTCTGCCGAAGGGGAGAGAGTGATTGGTCGTTGACATTCTTTGAGCAGGAGAGGGCTCGATGAAGTCGGGGGAACCTCGACGAGGGAAAGCGGATTGTTGAATGAGAGTCGGAGAAAGAGGAGTCTTGCCTCGTGTTGAAACTTGGCCAGCTTATGTAGGCCCGAAGAGCCAGTCAACATGACCGATGCCGCCGTCCGCCGCCCGAACTTGTATAGCACCACTCAACTTGGACAGGCTCACCATCATCACTTTGATTCTGGAAGAGCCCTCATACCAGGCACGGTGAGCTCTGAATACACTGCTGGGTCTTGAAATTTTGGATTCCGAGGTGTGTCGAAAACTTCCGGCGCCGCTGAAGAAGGCACTTGGGAGCTCCTGGAGAAATAGGCTAGCAGGATGAGCGGGAACTCCTTGAATAAGACGTATCATAAAGGCCGCCATTTTCCGCCGACTTCGGTATATTCCAAACTTAGATTACCGACTATCATCACTGATTGAATGGTTTACGCCGTGTTAATGAAGACGTTGTTCTTGTTCTCTGGTTTGCAGGCACATGTCAGCGAACCCTGGTTCTTGCAAAGCGGACACTTACCCTTTCACCACAACCTTGGCACCTTGACCCCCAGAAACACGATGGCTCCTAATCCTAGCCATGAGCCGAGATAGAGGACCACCAAACCAATGGCCAGCAAGAGAGCGGACTGGATTGTCTCCAAGGGTACCATTAGGCCTGCAGTTCTCGCTGCTGAATCGATGAATGTTCTCTTGAAAAGCTGCAGACCAAGAACGTATAATGTGCTTATACTTTCTTCTGGACAAGACAGACGGTGGGATCGAAACGTGTTCGACACAAGGGATGCAGACAGCCGTAGGGCCCCATGCGCCTACCTTGGCATGAGTTGAGTCTCCTGGAGGACCAGGTGTACCCATGTGAAGTATGGTTGACATGTAGGTCTGCCTCCGTGGCCAGTATCGATGCCAAATACCTGTCATACTTTCTTCCGGACAAGACAGACGGTGGGATCGAAACATGTTCGACACAAGGGATGCAGACAGCCGTAGATGCCGTTATAGCCTATCCGTGGAATGACCTGAAGTTTGGGACATGAAGTGCCGTGCGGAAACCTGCTTGGTAAAATGGCTGCGCAATTATATTCGCATTTGACGCAGAGGAGGCTCAGAACGCCAGGATATCCGACCTCCTTCCTGATGCACCGTAACCGACTGGAACCATGCATAACATCGATGACATTGACACGGCCGGAGCCCTCTTATGCCAGGCCATAGTGTCCAGGACCTCCCGTGATTACGATGCGATAATCCATGCGTAGATCCCAATTATCTCTACTTGCCATTAAACTGCACAAGGCCCTTCCAGGAAGCGATTTGTGAATCAGGCAAGAAGATGTCTGAGTGATTTTCTTGGCCTCGACGCTCCGCCGACGACATTTCGCCACGCAGATTATTCAAGGACTCCAGGCCCTATGCGCCTGCCTTGCGGTACGGGTTGAACCCCTCGAAGGACCAGATGTACCCATGTGAAGTACTGGTTGACATGGAGGTCTGCCTCCATGGCCAGTATTGATGCCAATTCCTGTCACACTCCATGGGGTTGAGTCAACAATATGACCGCGAATCATCCATCGTTTTCGCGGTGAGTGTAAGAGAACCAAGAGCAGAGGAGGTTGCAAGGGCCCGTGCTGGGGAACGTGGTGCGAACAGGCTGCCAGTCACCAGTGTGACATTATCATCTCCACCGACTTCCTGACCCCCAACAATGCTCCCTATTCACGATATCGTCTTTCGGGATGAACGAGACAATCTCCAACTCCTACTCCAGACGACTACATATCCAAGTCTTCGTTTAAATGGTTCACCTTGGGCCTCTGTACAATGACTGCGTAGATTCAAATTCGCGCACCCCACTAGTGTCATCTGCTCTATCTGAGTCTATCGGGCTTTTCCTTTCGCCACGTCACCTCTTGGGAAGCGCTTGCTCTGGGGACAATTGTCAGTGAGACGGAGACGTTCTAAGATTCACTCCCTAATTCGTCTATCTCAGTTGTCAGAATTCAAATGCAGGCGCTCTAAACGCGTGAATCCCCGCAGTATTCTTCTATGAACCTGGGAAGCTAGATGATAAAATTGTGTGCGTACTCTCCGAGTCTCCGTCAGCTCACCAAAGACTTGTGGGTTTCTGACTGTCTTGAGTAGCTCTTGTGAAAGTGTCTCGGCTTTCCCTTTGTTTCATCCTTGGAATTGCACCACACACCTCTCGAGCGTGTTGAGTTAATCGTGACGAGAGGTCAAAGTACAGCATGACCTAGCTCATATTCATTCAATGCCGACAAAAACCGCGTTCCTGCACACTGCAAATCATTCGGCATCTTAGAGACGATTTTTTGGTGAGGTATGTATTTTGCCATGCTATTCCTGACCCCTTGTTTCGCTAAATACCTGTATTTTTTTCAAGCCAGTTTCCCCTTGCGATAGAGCAACGAGAAAAGAAGGCAAGGCAACCTCTGTCATGTAGTTTGTTTGCGGCATTCCCAAAAGGCGAAAGCTCATCGCCGGTGGACAAGATCTTCGGCCAGCCAACATTACTGAGGTCTCCCGGAGGACGATTTCGGATGACTTCCGAGGAAGTTCCACACCGGGTATAAGTGGACTCCATCGGTCGGCGGTTCTCATCGCGAAACGTTCCTGCCGCTCTGCCTCGCAAACCCCGTGAACAGGTTTAGAACCGCGTTGTCCAAGCTGTCAACTAGTCACGTAACTTGCGATGACTCTCATTGACCGATAACGACGACGCATCCGTACTTTCCTCCACCCTTTCGCCACACTCACTTCATGTAAAGGGCATGGCTCGACGAAACACTCGCTGTCGCGTTGAAAAAAAAAGAGCGGACGACGAGGATCCTCTCCCCTACGCGTCATGTTTTGTATGCGGCGGTCAAGGCCACCTGGCATCGTCGTGTCCCCAAAACAACGAGAATGGCGTTTATCTTTATCTCACTGGAGGATGCTGCAAGCTTTGTGGAGATACATCTCTGTAGCAAAGAACCGTAATCCCCGCAAGAAAAATGATAGAACTTCGATCATTTTTTCTTCAGGACTGATTGGTTTTCGACGGGTGTCGCTAATTCAACAGCGATCATCGGTGCAGATGAGGACTTCTTCGCAACAACAGCGAGATGGATCGGGAGGAGAACGAGAGGGTAAAAAGGGAACGGAAACTCGACGTTGACAGGGCAGGTGTCCATTCTGGGGTCGTCAAGGCGTTCGGAAACCTGCCACGAGCTTCGACTGGAAAGGTGGTTAGGTTTACATAAAACTTCAACGTCATGAGTATCCGGTGGCTGGTGTTCAGACTGTATTGGGAGTTTTGCAAAGCTCAACAGTTGTTTGTGACTTGAAATGATGACAGCGGAATTGGAGACCTATTCCGTGATCCTCCTCAAAGGTAAAGAGATATATATGATGATAAAGTCATTGCCCACATTTTATTTTACATTCCATGACAGCCTCAAATTTTTTCGGAACCTGGATGTTTGTCACTTTCGGTATCTTCCTTGACGTCGCTATGCTGCAAATCCTGGCTTGATACGTCCGCAAGCTGGACAGTTCGAACAGGTTCTTTGAACCAATGAACTCCACCGTATATGGGGAAATAATAATAAGCCACGGCAAGGACAAGGGTGCCTCCTGCATGTCCGAACGTCAGATAAATGGTGTTGGACCTGCAGCTTTGAACACGACTTACCCCATACGACGGTGGTATAGTTCAGGTTAACACTAGTAGGCGATGGGGTAGCGGGGAAGAGGAACACAATGATTATAAAGACCATCCACGCAATTGCTGTCGCGGCGACGGGCATGCTCTGCAAAGATGGGTTCAGCTATGGTCAGGAGAGCGGAGAGGTCAAAGACCTACCCATCTTCCGAGTGAGAATGGTCCGCGCTTGATTTCTTTATGTCCCAAGAACCGAGAGGAGATGGGAATAGAGTAGGATAGATATTGTGCGGCGACTGCCAAGGAGAAAATGGCGCCGATTGCATTCGCTCCAGCGAATCCAAGTAACCCAAGCAGCGACGATAGAAATGCAGTGAACCAGACACAGTTTACTGGGGAGTGGGTTCGGCTGTTAACGTTGTATAGCCAGCGCGAGAAGGGAAGGCCGCCATCACGCGAAAACGCAAATATTTGCCGCGAACATGTCGTGAGCTGCAACACGTGTTAGAAAATGGAGGGGAAACACCGTATACTAAAGACCGCAAACCATGTCCAGTCCCATAGTAAATCTACAACATGAACATGAACGACAAGTGATCACGTCTTACTGGACGATGATGATCGATCCCCAAACGGCGAGTGTTCCTTTTTGACCGAAAGAATTGAATAAAATCTGCTGCACCGTGAACTTTGGATCGCGTACAAAGCCTTGAATTCGCTAGCCGTTGCCATTGGCTGCCCGATGGGGCTTTCCAAGATGTTTTCTATATCACTTCCCATCCAGAGTGCCAAGGCTACCATGATGGCTGATAATGTTTCGGTTAAGAACTGTCAAGGATGGTGTGGGAAGTCATACCCCAACCCAAAATGCCAGACGATATTGTGGCGAGAATGATTGCCCATGGAATCGTAGTGGCAGCATTTGTGGCTTCTTCGCTGATGTGTACGGTGGAATCAAATGCACCTTGAATAAGAGATCGTTTGATTGCTTTACCGAACGATACCGATCGCCCACAAAGGTGCGAGGAAGCTCAAAATAAATGCATAACCATTGGTCCACCCAGATACTGCGTGAAACTTTGTAAGGTCGAGGAACAACTTGAAGAAGAAAAAACATCGACGCACAGTTCTGGAAATTACCCAAGGCATACGACGCAGAGTTCCTGAATTCACTGGGAGTCGCAGCTGGTACCCCAATGATAATGACAAAACATAGACTAAGTATGGGAGAAAGCCATGAGCCGGGGCAGAAGAATACGTGGGAATCAATAGACATGCATTAGATTTGCGACAATGAACGGAACCTGCAAGCGAGCCACGATAACCGAGTTTAAGCTGCATAAAATTGCATGGCATAACAGCAAGCCGACGTAGACGGCACTGCAGAATCAATTTATGACGGTTATGGAGAATGAGATGATGCACCACCACCCACAAGGTCTGAGCAACAGTAGCGGTGAACTTCAAGCCAGATCCGATGCTCGCCGCGGCCATGATTTGAAGGGCTAACCCCCAGTCCACGGAAGCCACGGCTGCAATATTCCCGATGGTGTTATTGTCTGATGCACATATGAATGAGGCCGGTAATGCGGGGGAAAAAACTGCCTTCCTACATCCAACAATCCACGAGAGTAGGCACCTCCATTTTGGGGAAGAAAACATGAAGGTCCAGTAATAGAGACCCCGCTGGTTGGAGCAGCAGAGCCGAGTTCGGCCATGGCAAGCCCAATTATCGAGAGAAAGACCGCGCAAACGGCCCACTGTAATGTAATGCGTGAGGTCGCTGGAAACAACTAAAGGGTAGGAGCCAAATTAGAACTTACACCCCAAACCATCGCGGCTGCGCCTCCGTTAGGAATTGAGAAGACTAGTACCGATCTGCAATGCGGGCGTGTGCATGTGCATTTTGCGAAATCACCAGTATTAGATTCTGATAGACCTACGCGATGGATGGCAGCAATCCAATGATTCCAAACCCTACTCCGAAGACTTCTAGTGGGGTGAAGATTCTTTTGAACTCTGTTATTTTCGGGGTATTCCAGGTATATGTTGTCAGGAGGGGTGTTGGCATACCTTGCTTGTATCCAAGACTGGCCAACAGTGCGTCGTCATGGTTAAGTTCCAACTTCTCCGCAAGGCGACGACGTTGTTGGGGGGAATCCTGCGACATGGGAGTAAAGGAGAAAGGGGGGGACGGCCTTTTCAAGAGAGATTGGTAGCTTGAGAAAAAACCGGCCGCTCGGAGCGAAAGATGAAGAGGTATCCAGGATCAGCGAACCGTGTCGGATCAGGTGAACACTGAGCTGAACAAACCAGACAAGAAAATGAGATCCCAGCACTCCCAACATCAGCAAACATGGAAGCCTGGCCAAGATGATTTTTGGTCCTGTCGGCATGAGACTAGAGACTTGTAAATAAGGACTCTTCTCGCCGGAGTTTCGCGGACCAGTCGTGACATCGTGACTGCATGCGACCGACGGTCGTCGTCGATGCCGTTCCCATTCCCAGCGAAGGCTTCCCTCACTTGATCACCAAAAATGTGGAGTCCAGGACACCATCTGGTTCACATGCCCCTTACTGTAGGGACATGGTATGGCCCATGGGTAGTATAGATAAGCCGACATATGACCTGTTAACTTCAGAGCGGTTTTACCGTTGTAGTATGTCGGACTGTAGCATTGCTGCTTCGTTCAAATCTACTGAAGGGAGGACCTCCCTGGATCCAGGTTCGGACAAAAATTTGGTTGACAGCTACTAGATCCAAGTTCGGACATATCACCCGCGTAGAGCCCGGATCCAGGTTCGGACCGGGACATGCGGGCCTAGAGATGTGCACCTGCTATACTTAGCCTATAGCGTCCTTGCAACTGGTCAGAAGTGCAAAAATTGGCAGAGACTGCGGAAAAAGACGCTACAGAATCGCATGAGTATGTGAAGGGCGTTCAAAATAAGTATGACCGCGAGTCGTCCATCGTTTTTGCGATAAGTATAAGAAAATCGAGGAGGTTGCAAGAAGGACAGCCTGTCAGCTAAGGAACGTGGCACCTGGCTCGGAACGGGCTCGGAATAGCATAAGCCAATCATCATCTCCCCCACCAATGTTTCCGATGCACGATATCGTCTTTCCAAGGGATTTAATGCGACAATCTCCAACTACTCCTCCAGACGACCATCCCAGCCTTTGTAACGGGCGTCTGTGCAATGACTGGCAGTGGATTCAAATTCGCGCGCATGGCAACTGGTGCCATCTGCTGTACTGGGCCATTCCTTTTCGCCACGTCACCTCTTGGGAAGCACTAGCTCTGGGGATAATTGTCATTGATACGGAAACGTTCTATCATTCACTCGCTAATTCGTCTATATCTCAGTTGTTGGAATTCACATGCAGGCGCACTAAACGTGTGAATCCCAGCGAGGTTCTTCTATAATGGGACTTGGAAAGTTAGACGATGAAACGGGGTCAACACTCCACACTCCCCACAGGTGATAGAACCCGCTTGGTTCTTGGTTCCATCATCACCGGGGGAACATGTTTGTGTGCGACGTGCGTACTCTCCGTCAGCTCACCAAAGGATTTGTTTCTGACTTTCTTGAGCAGCTCCTTGTGAAAACGTCTCGGCTTTCCCTTCGTTTCATCCCAGGAGTCAACTTACACCACATACGTCTCAGGCATGTTGAGTTAATCGGGATCAGAAGTGAAAGCACAGCACGATTTAACTCCTGTTGGCTCTCATATTCCAAGGCCGCGAAGCGTTGTCGTGTTTCTGAACACTGCAAATCATTCGGCATCCCAGAGACGATTTGCTTGTGAGGCATGTGCTTTGCAATGCTATTCCTGGCGTCTTGTTTCGCTAAATTTTACATGATTCAAGCCAGTTTCCTTTGCCATGAGCGACAAGAAAAAGAAGGCAACGCAACCTCTGTCATTGGATCTGTCTCTGGCATCCCCAAAAGGTGAAAATCATTGTATTGCCATCGTCGGTTGACACGTACACCGGGTATACAAGAGTAGACTATATAATATATGTCGGGCGGCTTTTGTCGCGTCTCGGAAACGTGCCTGTCCTGCCTCGTTATCCCGCGAACCTGTTCAAAACGGCTTTTTACCTTTATTTGTCGGACTGCGGTAATACTGTTTTGCTCAAAATTCCCCGAGTTACCCAAGGGAGACAGCGTAGACGAATCAATCAAACAGATGATCATTGCTTCAATGACAGATGGTACTAATGCTAATTGTGCGAAGACCGTAGCTATGGAAAATGAAGAAAGATTGCAAGTTGAACGCAGAAAATCTCCGTGCAATCAGCGAGTGCAACGGAGTGTTATACATATGGCATAGATAATGGGCAGTCCGGTCCGAGTCACCTCCTGGGCATCTCCTTGGCTGCATTCAATCGCTCGTATCGTACCCTATTATGAATGAGCAGATCCAGAAATCTAGGGAGCATTTGTTTGTCCGTTTGGTACATAGTACATTCGAATCGCAAGACGATCGAAAAAGTTGAACTCCGCCGTAAAGATGACGTTCGATTGATTTGGCATTCACTAATGGCTTCTCGCTGTGCGTCTGCCAGAACCGCAGAAAAATCGAATCAGGATAAAATAAAACACAGAGTAACCACAATTTGCCCACCTTAATCTCGCAATAGTTCTGCAGGGCGCCAAGACAAAATGTGGGAAGTAGACTTTAAAGAAACGTAAAGATAAGCGGTGGAGATAAGGACACACCTGAAGATATGTCGATAGGATCGTATCTTCGCTTTTTCCCCATTGCTCGTATCAATCTTTCTCGGCTGTTCTGCACTGCCGTCAAGAAGTCGAGATGTGGGTTCGGGGTCACTCGCAGGGAGGCCACTCCGAGGGGGAGGAACTGGCGACGCCGAGACGGGAAACATGATGATGTCAGAGACGATCGCGGCGTGATGATCTGGTTGTTCTAATCTCGCCGAAACAGAAAAAAAAATTTACGACATGTATGAAAATGGAAGAAAGCAGGGCGAACGTACCAAAGTAAATCATCGAATGGTCCCTCTCTCCTTCCCTGGAAATCACGGCGGAAAAGCGAAGCGGTGATGACTCCTTTTTCATCGCGCCGCCGCCGCCTGCATTGCATTTTCTCTCTGCATACGAAGGACGAGACGGCGATCGTGACCTGCGTCGCTTCATCCCATGTTCTTCGAGCACATGAGGTGCGATGCGGCCGATGATCTCTTTCGATGTGGGACGAAACTTGGCAATGGCAGAGGCCTCAAAGGTGGGGGTGGGCATCGCTCGGACGGCGATTGGATGGGATTGTATGTTGACCATCTTCACGGAGGAGTATAGCTGGAAAGGTCGCTAGGATTTAGAGAAAGGAAGCCTGGAAGGGCAGGGACGGGGGGGAGGGGGAGAGGGACAGCAGTAAAGTCGGACCAGAGGTGGAGATGAGTTCAAATACTTGGCTGAGGAAGGAAATGGTGCAGGAATAGAATCGGAGCGCAACCAATCCGCATGTCGCCTAAGTAGATCTTGGCCTCCCATGCTGTTGTCAGAAATGACAGGGGCCGAACAGGGTCGAGCGGTAAGGGAACGATCAATCTATTCTCAGAGAACAAGTCCGCCTTTGAGCCATATCGGCTGTGTAGCCCGGCCTAAGGCTATGTTACAGAAGTTGACAGTCGGACTCCAGAGGTCGACAAAATACATAATTCAAGAAGCGTGTTGCCGTTGGCACCGCCTCATGGATACCGCACACATGCGGCGAGATATGGCCTTTTTATCGTCGCATGGTGTACCCGTATCGCTGGCTAGCGATGGTGGATCGACCGATTCACACCAAGCCTGAACTGAGTTAGAGTCCAGGGATTGGAATAGTTAACTGGCACAGCTAGCGGCGGGACGAGTCGTGGACTTTTCCGTGGATCCTGTTCGAATTTACGAACTAGACAAACTACAGGATATCTTCTATTTCGAGGGGATGGAGCGGTTCGATGCAGAGTTTCTGTTGGTGGAGATGATAAGTCAGCTTCTAAGAAGTCATGATCAGGATGATCTCGATCTTTACGAACGCCACGAATTTGGAGTGTTTCAATGTATTTTGCGCAAGAGTTGGGGTTCGTCTGAGTCCTGGCCCAGAAGCCGTTCGACGTAGAAGCCTACTAGAAGGTGGAGGCGAATCCACATAGACGATGACGCATTCAATTAAATACAATTGCAAATTCCAAGTCAGCGACGCAAGTCGAACCCACCTACATACATCCATTTGATGAGCAACCATGAGATTGGATGCTCGTGCAAATTGCACCGAAAAGGAATAAAAGATAGTCACGGTGCGAAACCTTGAGGGAACTCCCAACTTGAAGCCCTTATCATTCGAATTTGTTCCGCCTTCTTTGCGGCTCCTGGATTTGTCTCCTGCGCTAGAACGCAGTGGCTCCAAGCGCGATTCAATTCCCAAAGACTTGAAGATAAGGAACTACATGTATGTAATGCAGGTCCCCGCTCTGTTCCACAGTGTTCGGGACCGCCGCGGGTTAACGCCACTTATCTTAACCTATCCTAAGGAGAGAGGAGGCTGGGTCTGCCGCCGGGGGTGCGTTCGCGAATCCGTTTCCAATTTTTACCTTTTGCCAACGCACGGCAAGTATATTAGCTTCGTCTCATCCTGCATCTCTGTGGGACCCGCAATCACACCCAGATAAGGTTTCATCCTTCACGCCTCCACGCCTCAAGAAGCCATGGTGTAACCTGGATAACAACAGATGGCTCTCGTTAAGCAGCAGCCGCATGCAATCACACTTGTATGAATGGTGTTTGTCAATTTGTCCAAAGGTGTGTAGGGCCGTCTAATGCGGGATCGTCCTATTCCCCATGAGCGAGAACATCGAATTCTCCGAGGATTCCCAACAAGTGACACCTTTTTAGGCCTGCTAGAATCTGAGATTCTAGATTATCGACAATCGGATTGTCACTGCAGGGCCCTCAAAAAATGCTGACAGACAGCATACTTACACTCCCCGACGTTTGAATTCTTCATTGAAATCCCGATTCCAGAACGACATAACTTGAAGATATCGGTCCCTGGTTGGAGGTACAGCCGAATCCGAACCTCATCAATACCTCGCTTCGACGTGATGGCCTGCACGTTCGTGATACAAGGGAAGAGCCTGACACGCATACAATCGCAAGAAACGTTTCAACCAGCGTGCACATGTTGAGTAATGGTAATACAGCGAAAAGACAGGTACGAACAACAGCTCCAACACTCATGCCACCTCGTCAGAACTTATTTCTTTTCCGTTGTTGCTTCGGATTTGCCTCCTGCGTTGCCCTGGGACCACAATTCAGTTTCCATTCAATGGACAACCTAGAGAGAAATCCCACTTTCTATTTTTGCCTTTCGAGGACTCCAAAGGCTCATCCACATCCATGTGCATCGCATCCCTCTCAAATGCGCCTCCCAGCCCAAAACCACCCGCAGCCCCTTTCCGTCCCAGAAAAGAACCAATACCACCACCACCACCTCCTGAAGTCTTCTCCTTGTGCTTATCGTACACTTCCTTCAGGTTGGCCTGCACCGCCTGTTCGTACTTTAACTCGCGGACCTTCTTGGCCTCCGCCTCGGCCACGATCTCGGCAATTTTCAAGTCGAGGCTATCGAGGACCGCTGTCGTCGTTTCGGCCCTAATTTATTTTCGCAGGTTGGTACAGGAATAGATCAAGCTAAAGAGACTTTGTCTCACCAACGCTGCAACGACGCAAGCACCTCCTCGAGTTTACCAGGTTCGAGATCACGTCCCATGGTATACTCGACCTCGAGCTGCTGCTCCTTCTGATCAAGTTTCCCGCGGAGGACGTCGAGGTAGATGGCGTCGATGATGAGATCTTCAAGTTCGCGGATGGTGGGCATGTCCAGTGCTTTCAGGAGATCAGAGTAGGGCAGGATCTAGGACGCGAAAACACAACGAGAACCGGTCAAAGTGGGATAGAAAAAGAGTGTGGAATGGGTTCAATTACGCGGCGGCCAGAGGCGAGAGAGACGATGGAGAGATGTTTGAGTTTGATCGTCTGGGCTTGATTTAGCGGCGGGAGTGCATCTTTATGTTCTATGGATCCAAAAAGTCTCAGGGAGAAAATGCGGCAAAATTGAAAAGTTTCCAACTCACCGATGTAGTCCTGATACGTTTTGTACGAGAACAACTGCAGGAGTGACAGAAATTTTGCATGTTGTTCGCTATTCCCGAGCTATGTGAGATGACGACTGAGATTTTTGCAGCACTCAAGTAATGGATTCCGCTTCGATCCAGGCGGTTGGTTACCTCTTGGATGTTTGGCAGTTCCAGCAGTTCCGAGAAGACGAAGACGCCGGGTGCTGAAGTGGCGTCCTGAATGAGTTTGGCGGCGGCGGCGCCTTTGACAGATTTGCCCATGAGTAGGAAAGGCTCAAGCTTGGCGGGAAAGTTCGATCCGAGGTCCATAGTGGTGGTGGTGCAGGGAAAGGGGGTCGAAGACTGTCCTGCGCGCAAGTTGGGATAACGAGAAGGATGCCGGAGAATGCCGGTGGCTTCTGAGGAAAATATGTCAAAATACTACTCCTCATTAAACGTTGAACGTTGAACATTGAAACCGTGTACGGATAGGGAGTTGGTATTGACTTTCTACGCGAACATGACCAGGATGACAATTAATCATGCGTACTAGGCCGCAACTCGTTCGCCATGATTACTATAACTGCCAGCTTAAGTTTTTATAGGAATCAAATTTCTACTTAGAAGTTAGAAAACTAAGATCATGATCACTAGTATTCAATCCACTGTAGACTGACAGTTATATCCGTCTATACATCAAAAACAACATCTGCAGCCCTAAACGCCGTGTTCCCGGGCCACACACTCACCGGCACCTCGCACTCCACCGTCTCAACCTTCACCTCACTCCAACCCTCCTCCCCACCCCCAAAATTAACCCCCCGCCCTACCCCGCCCGCCATATCCGGTTCGACACCATCATAACCTTCCTCTTCCTCGTCCTCGTCCTCGTCCTCTTCCCCTACCCGCCCCTCTCCTTCCACCTCCACCTCCACCTCATCCTCCTCACCTGAAAGCAAACTAACAGCAGACGCAAAAAGGGCACCCCACGTCTTTGTCGTTTCCTTCTCCTTTCCCTTCCCCTTCACACTCCTTCCACTTGCGCCCCCTCCCACAACCCTCTCAAGCGGCGGAATCCCCTCCGTCGCCTTCCACGAACACGCCCACTCACCCCTCTCCCCATCTCTCACCATCGACTTGAGCCGCACACCCTCAGGCCCCGTCTTCGCTTCCTCCTTTGCAACCGCCACCAGCAAACACAGCCGGACTTTCCATTCCAGCCCACCTGATGTGCCGGCGCCGGGACTACCGCTCGCACCAGCCCCAACACACATCCGAAACGCTGGACTCGCATCGGACGGAATGTCAAGCGAGAACGTCGTGCGGAGCGTGTTCAGCGTGAACGAGGAATGGTGCTCAGCGTGAATTCGTCTCAGGTACCTTGAAGACGCTGCGTTCGTAGGGAAAAACGTAGATGGCAGGGATTCGTGTGCTTCCAGCATCGCGGAGAGCTAAACACATGGAGTAAACAAAACTTAAAAAGGCAAACAAAAAGTAGAAAGTACCTGCAACACCCGAGCCCTCCCCGTTCTCTCATTCATCTCCACAACACCCAACACCGTCTCTCCAAGCCGATAAGCTGCCTTTGGAAACGTAAGCACAGCGACCTTGACCTCATCCTTTATCACATCATATGACGCTATCAACCAAAAACCATACATCAGCCTACCTCGAGAGCAACTAGACAAAAGAACCGACCTTTCTTGGAAGTCCTCGTCAGAATCTCCACCGCCTCCCTACACCCCGTCAACCCACCGCCTCCTTCCCTATCCTCCTTCTCCACCCACTCCATCTCGCGCTGCAACAGCATCCGCCGTCGTTCCTCTTCCTTCTCCCGTTCTTCCTCCGACCTCCGTCGACCCTCTCCAACCCCAACTTCTTCACCTCTCACATCCCGAGGGGAGGGAGGCATCACAAAGCTCGACGTAGAAGCACCCGATTCCAAACCAGCAGGAAGTGTTATCCCCAACCCATTCCTATCATTCACTTTTCCCTCCCCGGACTGAAAGTCAGGGAACGAAGCGAGCAATCGACGCGCATAATCTCGCAAGTCTTCCAGCGTCCCAGTATCTCCTGCCAGCGAAGATGATGATGCCGATGCTGAAAACGAGCACAAACAAATGAGAATGCAATAAAGTGCAAAAGGAGATGGGAAACGACATACGAGTCATCCCTCCTTTCCCCGCCACACCTCCCTTCCTCCCCACCCCAGGCTCCTCAACGACCTTCCCCTGCTCACTCCCCGCTCGCGCAGAATTCGGCGGTGGTTTTAGTGCTGGCCAGAGGATGTCATATGGTGTCATCGGTTTGGTAACTGTCCAAAAAAGTTAACTCATACATTCGAAAGACGACATCCAGACCAAAACGTACCAGAAACATGGTTATACATCCTTATTGGAACCTTCATCACCCGACTCACGCTGTTCGCGCTCGTCGACCCCGTCCCTCCCGACGTGGCTCGACACGTCCCCACGATAAGCTCGTACGAGAACCGGAGGGAGCGTCCTTTAAACGTCGGAGGGAGGTTTTCAGGAAGTAATATAGAATATGTATCTATAAACCATAAGCAAACTACAATGACAAGAGGGGGAAAAAAACACCCACAACTCCTCGACTCTCCCGGCAGAAGCGTCAGATCCACGGCCAACATCGCAGGCCTCACTTCAAATGTGGGCAATGGCACGTCCTCATCAATCTCCTCTTCCTCATCACATCCCACTGGCGGAATACCGAACCCCAAACCTCTTCCATTGCTCCCTCCACCTGCAGCGTTCCCATTACCCCGCGAAAACATCCCCCCAGAAAGCGGCGATGGCAAGATGACGGGTGAACGACCCGACACCGACACCCGTCTCTCCTCATTTCCAGGCGACAGCGGGCTCGTCCTTTGCACTGGACTGGTCGGCGCAGACCCACCCACCATCGAACTAGGCGAAAGCAAGGAAAGCAGCCCGACAGAGAACGAATTTGACCGTCCATGTATCTGCCTCTTCCGGTGTTGCAGTGGCGGCGACGACAACGAAAACGACGCCGAGGAAGGCGGGTTGAGCGAAGACGTGATATCCATGCTCCCACCCCCAACCACGGCGCGCCGTTTGAGCAACGCAGCTCGGACGGCGTTGAGTGCCTGGTGCTGTTCCGGGGTGGGCTGGACCCCGCGGGTGGAGGAGGGAGAGGTGAGCGTGAGCGTGCCTTGCAACTGGGCGTAGGAGTAGAGGATGAGTTCGCGGGCATTGGCGTTGCGTTCTGGAAAGGTGGTGGAGAAGGCAGTGCGAGGGGGGTGCAGAGAGGTGGAGTGTGGGTTTGGGTTTGGGGGATGGCCGAGGCCGATTTTGAGGTCGGTTCGGCGTTGTGGGGGGCGTGAGAGA
>Ga0307516_10004275_pt1 | contig 17748 bp, 11 predicted proteins | sample 19_EM_MG_FD_203310 | JGI IMG/M metagenome (GOLD analysis project Ga0307516, IMG submission 203310) | Populus trichocarpa ectomycorrhiza microbial communities from riparian zone in the Pacific Northwest, United States - 19_EM | ecosystem: Host-associated > Plants > Roots > Unclassified | place... | reverse complement strand
TCGTCGTCGCGGTGCACCAACGAGGAGGTCTACACGGTCCAGAAGATGGTCCGCGCCGCCTTCGGCAACAACAACATCGACACCTGCGCCCGGGTCTGCCACTCACCCACCGGCTACGGGCTCAAACAGACCTTCGGCGAGTCGGCCGGCACCCAGGACTTCAGGTCCGTGGCGGAGGCCGACGTCATCGTCGTGATCGGGGCCAACCCGACCGACGGGCACCCGGTCTTCGCCTCCCGGATGAAGCGCCGGCTCCGCGAGGGTGCCCGGCTCGTCGTGGTGGACCCGCGCCGCATCGACCTTGTCCGCTCGCCGCACATCGAGGCCGAGCATCACCTGCAACTGCGGCCCGGCACCAACGTCGCCGTGGTCAACGCGATGGCGCACGTGGCGGTCACCGAGGGCCTGGTCTCTCTCTCCTTCGTCCGGGAGCGGTGCGAGGACTTCGACGAGTGGGCCGCGTTCATCGCCGCGCCCGAGCACAGCCCCGAGGCCGTCGAGCCGGTCACCGGAGTGCCGGCCGCCGACCTGCGGGCCGCTGCCCGCCTCTACGCGGCCGCGCGCAACGGCGCCATCTACTACGGGCTCGGCGTCACCGAGCACAGCCAGGGTTCGACCATGGTGATGGGCATGGCGAACCTCGCCATGGCCTGCGGAAACATCGGCCGCGCGGGGGTCGGCGTCAACCCGCTGCGCGGGCAGAACAACGTGCAGGGCTCGTGCGACATGGGCTCGTTCCCGCACGAACTGCCCGGCTACCGGCACGTCTCGGACGACGCGGTCCGCGGGGTCTTCGAGAAGCTCTGGGGCGGAACGCTGCTCGGCGAGCCGGGGCTGCGGATCCCCAACATGTTCGACGCGGCCATCGACGGCAGCTTCCGCGGCCTGTTCGTACACGGCGAGGACATCGCGCAGTCCGACCCCAACCTCAGGCACGTCTCCGCCGCCCTGGCCGCGATGGAACTCGTCGTCGTACAGGACCTCTTCCTGAACGAGACCGCGAAGTTCGCGCACGTGTTCCTGCCGGGCGCCTCCTTCCTGGAGAAGGACGGCACCTTCACCAACGCCGAACGCCGGATCAACCGGGTCCGCTCGGTGATGACGCCGAAGACCGGCAAGCACGAGTGGCAGATCATCTGCGAGATCGCCACGGCCATGGGCTATCCGATGAGCTACCGGCACCCGAGCGAGATCATGGACGAGATCGCCTCGGTCACACCCACCTTCACCGGGGTGTCCTTCGAGACGCTGGACAAGCTCGGCAGCATCCAGTGGCCGTGCGACGCCGCCGCGCCCGAGGGCACCCCCGTCATGCACGTCGGCGAGTTCACCCGGGGCAAGGGCAGGTTCATGATCACCGCGTACGTGCCCACCGAGGAGCGCACCACCCGGCGGTTCCCGCTGGTGCTGACCACCGGGCGGATCCTGAGCCAGTACAACGTCGGGGCGCAGACCCGGCGTACCGGCAATGTGGCCTGGCATCCCGAGGACCTGCTCGAGGTGCATCCGCACGACGCCGAGGACCGTGGCATCCGCGACGGCGACCTGGTCACCCTGACCAGCCGGGTCGGCGAGACCACGCTGCGCGCGAAGATCGCCGACCGGATGCCCGTCGGCGTGGTCTACACGACCTTCCACCACCCGGTGACCGGCGCCAACGTCGTCACCACCGAGCACTCGGACTGGGCGACCAACTGCCCGGAGTACAAGGTGACCGCGGTGCAGGTCGGCCTGAGCCGGGTGACCGTACCGTGACGGCGGAGCTGCGCCTGATCCATGACATCGCCCGGCAGTTCCGGCACCGGCCCGCCGGCGAGGCCGCCGAGGCGATCGCCGCGCACGTCCAGAAGTTCTGGGATCCGAGGATGCGGGCCAATCTGCGCGCCCTCGCCGATGACCCCGACGAGCCGCTCGATCCGCTGGTGAGCGCCGCCGCGAGCCTGCTCCGATAGCCACCGGGCGCGGGCCGCGGCCGCAACGTCTGTGCATTTCGGCGACTGTATGCTGAAAACCAGATAGGTGACCTTCCTGTGCGGCCGGAGGACAGATGAGCGAGACGGGTCCCGCATCCGCGGCTGCCAGGCGTGGTCAGGCGGCGCGGCCGGCACGGCAGCCCCTGGAACGGCCCGTACCGTTGCGCCAGGCCGTCACCGACGTGATCGCCGACATGATCATCAACGGTGAGCTGCAGCCCGGCGAGCACCTCGTGGAGCAGGACCTGGCCGCGCAGCTGGGGGTCAGCCGGCAGCCCGTCCGCGAGGCCCTGCAGCGGCTGCACAGCGAGGGCTGGGTGGATCTGCGGCCGGGGCTCGGCGCGTTCGTGCACACGCCCACCGCGGAGGAGGCCGACCAGCTGCTGGCCGCCCGCACCCTGCTGGAGGCCGAGTCGGCCCGGCTCGCGGCAGTGAACGCGACCCCCGAGACGATCGAGCAGCTCTGGAAGCTGCAGGCCACCGGCGAGGCCGCCCTCGCCGCGGACGACGAGATCGGCATGGTGGCGGCCAACAGCGCGCTGCACGCCCACATCCTCGTCATGTCCGCCAACAAGATCATCGCGGAGCTGATCGCCCTGGTCGACCGCCGGGTGCGCTGGTACTACCGGCCCATCGCGCGGGCCCGCGGCAAGGAAGCCTGGGACGAGCACCGCGAGCTGATCGAGGTCATCGCCGGCGGCAACGGCAAACGCGCGGGCGACCTGATGCGGCGGCACACCGAACGCACCCGCAAGATCTACCAGCAGGCCGCGGCCGCCGCCGGCAAGTCCTGACGGCGGCCCGGGGGTGTTGTCCTACTTGTACATCGTCTGGTTCATCGTGCCCGGGGCGTAGGCGTCCGGGTCGACCCAGACGTTGATCAGGGACGGCTTGCCGGAGTCGCGGGCCCGCCGCAGCGCCGGCGCGATGTCCGCCGCGTCGCGGACCTCCTCGCCGTGGCCGCCCAGCATCCTGGCGAACTGGTCGTACGGGACGTCGCCCAGGGTGTTGCCGACGCGCTGGCGGGCCTCGCCGTACTTGCGCAGCTGGCCGTAGCGGATCTGGTTCATCGACGAGTTGTTGCCGACCACGCCCACAAACGGCAGGTTGAAGCGCACCATCGTCTCGAAGTCCCAGCCGGTGAGGCTGAAGGCGCCGTCGCCGAAGAGGCAGACCACCTCGGACTCCGGGCGGGCGTACTTCGCGGCCATGGCGAACGGGATGCCGACGCCGAGGGTGCCCAGCGGGCCCGGATCCATCCAGTGGCCGGGTGACTTCGGCTGGACCACGCCGCCGGAGAAGGTGACGATGTCGCCGCCGTCGCCGATGTAGATCGAATCCTCGGTGAGGAACTCGTTGATCTCGTGCGCCAGCCGCAGCGGGTGGATCGGGCTCGCGTCGGAGAGCTGGCGGGGCAGCCGCTTGGCGTACGCGGCGTCCTCCTGCGCCCGCAACTCGGCGAACCAGGCCCGGCGGTCGGCCGAGCCGTTGCTGACCCGGCCCGTGGCGGCCTGGGTGACGGCGGCGAGCACCGCGCCCGGGTCGCCGACGATGCCGAGGTCGATGTCGCGGTTCCGGCCGACCGTGCGGTAGTCCAGGTCGATCTGGACCACCGTCGCGTGCTGCGGCAGCCGGCGCCCGTAGCCCATCCGGAAGTCGAACGGGGTGCCGACGATGATGATCAGGTCGGCGTTGTCGAACGCGTACCGCCGGGACAGGTGGAAATGATGCGGGTCGCCGGGCGGGAGGCTGCCGCGCGCCGAGCCGTTCATGAAGGTCGGGACGTTCAGGGTCCGGACCATGTCGATGGCCGCGGCCGTGCCGCGGCCGGTCCAGACCTGGCTGCCGAGCAGGATGGCCGGCTTCCTCGCCCTGATGATCAGGTCGGCGAGCCGCTCGACGGCGGCCGGATCCCCGGCGCTCCGGGTCGACGCCCGATAGCGTCCGGGCGCGGGGATGGTGCAGTCGGCCAGGGCCACCTCGTTGTCGAGGACGTCGCGCGGGATCTCCAGGAAGGACGGCCCGGGTGCGCCCGCGTAGCACTCGCGGAAGGCCATCGACACCATGTCGGCGGCCCGCGTGGTGTGTGGCACGGTGGCGGCGAACTTGGTGATCGGCGTCATCATGTCGACGTGCGGCAGGTCCTGCAGCGAGCCCATCTTGTGCTGGCTGAGCGCGCCCTGGCCGCCGATCAGCAGCATCGGGCTCTCGGCCCGGAACGCGTTGGCGACGCCGGTGACCGCGTCGGTGGTGCCGGGGCCGGCGGTCACCACGGCCACCCCCGGTTTGCCCGTGACGCGCGCGTAGCCGTCGGCGGCGTGGGCGGCGACCTGCTCGTGTCGGACGTCCACGACCGCGATGCCCTCGTCGACGCAGCCGTCGTAGATGTCGATGATGTGGCCGCCGCAGAGCGTGAAGATGACGTCGACACCCTCCGCCTTGAGCGCCTTGGCGACGAGGTGGCCGCCGGAGATTCGCTCGGGGTCCTGGCTGGGCTGACGCAGGATCGGGTCCACGGCGGACTCGGTGGCGATCTGAACCATGCTTACCCACTCCTCGGTACGGAAGGGAATTCTGAACACTGCATACCGTATGCGACATTCATATAGTCGCCGATCGGGCGGCCGGCTGTCCAGTGCGCATCATACTGTACATTGCATACAGTATGGTGTGAGTCGACGGGCGAACATGTCTGGACGGCGCGCTGTCAGCCGGGAGCCGACGTCAACCGGTCGCTGTCGACCCGGGTGCCGATCTGCTTGACCTGCCGCAAGGTTGGGCTGATCTCCAGGGTCTCGACGCCGGGCAACGCACCGATCCGGTCGGTGGTGAACTCGAACAGCCCGTCGAGGTCGCGGGAGTGCACGACAGCGCGGCCGCGAGGTCGACCAGGCTGGCCCGCCCGTCGGCGGCGAGGCCGTCAGGAGTTTGTCGTCCTGGGCGCTCAACGACGTCGGTTCGTTCCGGACGATCGGCTGTTCGACGAAGGGACTGACGCCGGCGGAGCCCAGCGCGGACTCCTGCTCGGGTTGACACGCTCAATGTCCGGTTGCACCGGGGGCAGGTCTACCCTGCCCCCGCGACCCCTCAGGCCGTCAACACACGTCGATGTACCATGTTTCGTACGTATGGATGCCGTGCTTCCTGTTGTCCGGTGGGATGCTGTCGAGCAGGTTGAGGTTTTGGCCGCGCGTCTGCGCGACCGCACCGCCGGTCTGGTGGTTGGTCATGGCGCCGGCGTCGATGAAGTTCGACACGCTGCGCCGGTTGCAGTGATACAGCTTCCACCCGCTATGCCTGCCGTCGCCCTGACCGGCGGCGACGCACAGATACCCGGACGGGCAGTGGCTGAGGAGATAGTCCCGATCAGCCGTGCTCAGGTTCCGCGTCACCGTCTCCCGGTCCGAGTAGATCGGGCTGATCACCGGAGTCCAGGCCATTGCTCCGACGTCACCCGCCCCGGCCACCTTCCCCGCCGCCTGCGCCGCCGGGGTGAGCATCGACATCACCGAGAACAGCACGGTGAACGCCGCCAGGACGGTGAGCACTCTCTTGCGTGATACCAGCATTGGTGATTGTCCTTTCCGGCTCCCTTGTGGTGCCTTCCAGAAAGGTCTACCAACGCGGACTTTCGCGGCTGCTTCATATCGCATTCATCGGCAATGACTACATCAGCGACATCATCACGCTGCTGCCCGGCGATCCCTTTGTCCGACGAGGTCGCCCCTGTTCCGACTACGATCCACCTCGGTGAGTGCATCGGCGCCGGGAGATGATGGGTCGTGGGGCATGGCATCGCAATCCGTTAGTCGTGGCCCGGACAATCGCTGGACAGCGGCGGCCGCCACCGTGAAGCGTTCGGCCACGTGATCCAGGAAGCGGTACTGTCCGTCGGCGTGCTCGGCCCGGTGCGGGCGTCGCGTAACGGCGCCGACGTCGACCTCGGGCGGGTCGGGCAGCGTGCCGTGCTCGGGCTGCTCGCGCTGGCCGGTGGCCAGCCGCTGACCCGGGGCGAGTTGGTGGACGCGTTGTGGGGCGACGCGCCGCCGCGGACCGCGACCAACGTCCTGCAGACCTCGGTGAAGAACCTGCGACACCGGCTTGAGCCGGACCGCCGGTCCCGGTCGCCGAGCACCGTGCTGCCCAGCGTCGGCGACGGATACGCCCTGCGTGTCCCGGCGGAGCGCGTCGACCTTATGCGCTTCCGGGCGCTCGTCGCCGAGGCCACCGAGCTGCACCGGGCCGACGACCCCCGTGGTGCGGCCCGGCTGCTCGGCACGGCGCTGGGGTTGTGGCGCGGCGTGCCGATGGCCGATGTGGTGGCGCTGGCCGGCCATCCGAAGATCGTCGCCCTGGCCGAGGAGCGCCGGGCCGCCCTGGCCGGGTACGGGCAGGCGTTGATCGCGGCGGGCGCGGCGGCGGAGGCGCTCCCGCCGTTGGAGGCGGCGGTCGCTGATCAACCTCTGGACGAGTCGGCACACGCCCGGCTGATCCTCGGCTACCACGCGGCCGGACGCCGGGCGCAGGCCTTCAGCGCGTACCGGGCGATCCGGCAGCGGCTCGCCGACGAACTGGGGGTGGACCCCGGGCCGGAGCTCACCGCCGCGTTCGCCTCCGTGCTCGGCGGCGATGCCGCGGAGCCGGGCCCGGTCAGCGGGCGGGCCCGGGATCCCGGCGCCCATCCCGTGCCGGCACAGCTGCCCGCCGGTAGCGGGGCCTTCACCGGCCGGGCCGAGCAGCTGCGCCGGCTCGCCACGTTGACCGCCGGGACGCCGTCCGGGGGGATGCCGCTGATCGTGCTCTCCGGCACAGCCGGTGTCGGCAAGACGACCCTCGCCGTCCACTTCGGGCACCAGATCCGCAGCCACTTTCCGGACGGTCAGCTCTACACCAACCTGCGCGGCTTCGACCCGGGCGGCACGGTCATGGAACCGGCGGAGGCCATCCAGGGCTTCCTCGACGCCTTCGGGATCCCCGCCGAGCGGCTGCCGGCCAGCCTGGACGCCCGGGCCGCCCTGTTCCGCAGCCTGCTCGCCGACCGCCGGGTCCTGGTGGTGCTGGACAACGCGCGCGACGCCGAGCAGGTCCGGCCGCTGCTGCCCGGCTCGGCCGGCAGCGCGGTGCTGGTGACCAGCCGCAACCGCCTCACCAGCCTGATGGCCACCGACGGCGCCCACCCCGTGACGCTGGACGTGCCGTCGCTAGCCGAGGCCAGGGCACTGCTCGACCGCCGGCTGGGCTCGTCCCGGACCGCGGCTGCGCCGGAGGCCGTCGACGAGCTGATCGCTCTCTGCTCGCGGCTGCCGCTGGCGCTGGCGGTCATGGCGGCGCGGGCAGCCACTCAGCCGGACTTCCCGCTCACCGTGCTCGCCGAGCAGTTGCGCGAGGAGGGCGGCAGCCTGGACGCGCTGGTCGGCGACGATCCCGCCACTGACGTGCGGGCGGTGTTCTCCTGGTCCTACCGGATCCTCGCGCCGGACGTGGCCCGGCTCTTCCGGCTGCTGGGGCTGCTGCCCGCGACGGAGACCACCGTCGAGGCGGCTGCCAGCCTGGCGGGTCTGCCGGTGCCGCGGACCCGCGTGCTGCTCCGTGCGCTGGTCGGCGCGCACCTGATCACAGAGTCGCCATCCGGTCGCTACAGCTGCCACGACCTGCTGCGCTGGTACGCCACCGAGCTGACCCGGGCCACCGACACACCGGAGGACCGGCGCGCCGCCCGGCTCCGGCTGCTGGACCACTGGGTGCGCAGCGCCCACGCGTCCGACCGGTTGCTGAACCCGCACCGTGAGCAGGCGCCGGAGCTCGCCTCCCGGGCCGGCGTCGCCGTCGCCCGGCTGCCCGACCGCGCCGCGGCGATGGCCTGGTTGGCGGGGGAGCGCCCGGTGCTGCTCGCCGCCGTCGACCTGGCGGAGGCCGAGGACCTCGACGGCCATGCCTGGCTGCTGGCGTGGGCCCTGATGACGTACCTGCATCGCAGCGGGCACTGGGACGCCCTGGTCTCCACGCAGCGCGCCGGTCTGCGGGCCGCCGAGCGGCTGGGCGACCGGTGGATGCGCGCCACCGTGCACCGGGGTCTGGCCCGGGCCTACATCCAGGTGCGCCGGGCCGGCGCGGTGGCTCACCTGCGCCGGGCACTGCGGCTGTACCGGGAGGTGCACGACGCCGACGGCCAGGCCCGCGCACACCTGAACCTCGCCTGGATCTGCGAGGGGTACGACCGCGACCGGGCCGCCCTGGATCACGCACACCGGGCCGTCGTGCTGTTCCGTGCGGCCGGGCAGTCCGTCGGGCTGGCGGACGCGTGCAACGCGCTCGGCTGGTTCCACGCCCGGGTCGGCGCGCACCGCCTGGCGCTGGAGTACTGCCAGGAGGCGCTGCGGTTGCACCGGGAGATCGGCGACGAGGACGGCGAGGCACACACCTGGGACAGCCTCGGTTACATCCACAACCTGCTCGGCGCCCCCGCCGAGGCGATCACCTGCTACCGGCGGGCGGCGGGCCTGCGCCGGGAATTGGGCGACCGCTTCTACGAGGGGGGTGCGTTGCATCGCATCGGTGACATCCAGTACGCCGTGGGGAACGTCCCCGCGGCCCGCGCGGCCTGGCACGAGGCGCTGGACTGCTTCGCTCAGTTCCGTCATCCCGAGGCCGACGAGATCAGGGTCAAGCTCGCCGCCGGGAACGACCCGCCGGGTAGCAATGGCGACAGTCGCGAGGCTTGACACCCCCTCTCGGTATTAGCGAGCATGAATGCCCACCACCGGGGGAGCTGAGGACATGCCGGCAGAAGATCCGCCAAGCACCGACGCGGAGGGCCTCGCCGATAAGATCCGCGCGTTCGCGCCCCAGCTCACGGCCGGTGAGCGCCGGCTGCTCACCCGGGCGCTGACCGCTGCCGCGCTCTTCGGCGTGCCGATCGCGGCAGGTGATCTCACTGTCCACAATGACCGGAGGGCGCAAGCCGGCGCGGTGGCCGCGGCGCCCGGATCCGCCGCCGCGGGGACAGACCCGCATTGGGCTGACATCCGCGCCCAGTTCGCCGATGACTACACGCCGGGCGAGACCTGGGACCCGCCGGTGGCGGAGAGCGTCAAACCGCCCGGCGAGTCGTTCTGAACATGGCCGGGGAGCGCCCGCGGGACGACGACGCAGCGGCGGCCCGGCACGCGTCGTGGCCGGTCGTGCTGGTCTCGATGCCGTTCATGGCTGTCTTCCGCCCGTCCATCCAGCTCGGACTGCTCAAGGCGATCGCCGAGGCGCACGGCTTCCCGGCCACCACGCTGCACGCCAACCTCGACCTGGCGGCCCTGATCGGCCCGGAGTATTACACCCGCTTCTCCGAGCACCGCGGCCGGATGCTCGGCGACTGGCTCTTCTCGCTGGCCGCCTTCGGCGCCGACGCGCCCGACCCCGACGGCGCCTTCGTGGACCGCTTCGCCGCCGAGCTGAGCTACGTCGACGACAACCCGGAGCGGCTGCGCAAGCGCCTGCTGCACACCCGGGAACAGCAGATCCCCGACTACCTGGACGCGATGGTGGCGGCCCATCCCTGGGATCAGGCCAAGGTGGTCGGCTTCAGCTCCACCTACTACCAGAACGCCGCCTCGTTCGCCCTGGCCCGGCGGCTCAAGCAAAGGTGGCCGCATCTGGTCACGGTCTTCGGCGGTGCCAACTTCGACGACGAGATGGGGCTGGAGCTGGTCCGCTCGGTCGACTGTGTGGACCTGGCAGTGATCGGCGAGGGCGACGTCGCCTTCCCGCGCCTGCTGGCGGCCCTGGCGGCCGGCACCGACCCGGCCGAGGTGCCCGGGGTGGCCCGCCGGGACGGCGGTACGGTGCGCGCGACGCCGCCGGCCGCGCCCCGGCCGGGCCTGGACGACTTACCGATCCCGGACTACACGGAGTATTTCTCCCGGGCCGAGGAGCTCGGCATCCTGCCCCGCAGCGGGCGGCGCAACGTGTGGATCCCGTTCGAGTCGGCCCGGGGCTGCTGGTGGGGAGAGAAGCACCACTGCACCTTCTGCGGGCTGAACGGCACCACGATGCAGTTCCGCGCCAAGTCTCCCCAGCGCGTCCTGGATGAGCTGGGCGAGCAGGCCCGTCGGCACCGCAGCTTCCGCTTCGAGGCCGTCGACAACATCATCGACCCCGCCTACCTGACCGGATTGCTGCCGGTCCTCATCGAGCGCGACACCGGATACGAGTTCTTCTACGAGGTGAAGGCGAACCTCACGCGCAGCCAGCTGAAGCTGCTCGCCCTGGCCGGGATGACCCGGGTGCAGCCGGGCATCGAGTCGCTCAGCACGCACGTGCTCAAGCTGATGCGCAAGGGCGTCACGGCCGCGCAGAACGTCAACACGCTGCGCTGGGCGGCGTACTACGGCATGGACGTCTCGTGGAACATCCTGTGGGGCTTTCCCGGCGAGACCGAGGAGGACTATGCGGAGCAGGCCCGGCTTCTGCCGCACCTGCGCCACCTGCAACCCCCGGGCACGGCCGCCCGGGTGTGGCTGGAGCGGTTCAGCCCGCTGTTCACCGACGGGGCCGCCTTCCCGCTGCGCTCGCGGCTGCCCGAGCTGAGCTACCGGTACGTGTACCCGGAGGCGGTGGACCTCGACCGGGTCGCGTACATGTTCGAGTACGACCCGGTCGAGGCGCTGCCGCCGGCGGCCTATCAGGAGCTGGGCGACGCCGTGGCAGCCTGGTCCGGTGCCTGGGCGGAGGAAGCTCGGCCCACACTGACCTACTGGTCCGCGCCCGGCCTGCTGCAGATCTACGACGAGCGGATCGCGGGCCAGGCCGGGACCTACGCGTTCAGCGGCGCGGCGGCCGAGGTGTACCTCGCCTGCAGCGAGCGCCCGGCCACGGCGGCGGGCGTGCGCCGCCGGCTCGGCGGGCGGCTGCCGGAGGCCGCCGTGCGGGAGGCGTTCGCGGAGTTCGCCCGCCGCGGTCTGATGTTCCTCGACGGCGACCGGGCGCTGGCGCTGGCGCTGCCGGCCATCCGCGGGCGCTGACCGGTCAGCTCGGCCGCATGAAGCCGGCCCGGTAGGCGAAGGAGACCAGCTGCGCGCGGTCGCGCAGGCCCAGTTTTCCGCGCAGCCGGTAGATGTGCGTGCGCACGGTGGTCACGCCGATGAAGAGTTTGCCGGCAATCTCCTCTGGTTGCAGGCCGCCGGCCAGCAGCAGCAGGACCTCGCGCTCGCGTGGGGTCAACGACCCCGCCTCGCTGTGCAGCGCCGGCTCCGGCCGGGTGTCGCGGCTGCGGAACCAGTCGACCAGCCTCCGCGCCACGGCGGGGGCGAGCATCGCCTCGCCGCCGGCCACGGCCCGGATCGCCGCCGCCAGCTCGATCCGCCCGGCGTTCTGGACCAGGACTCCGTTGGCCCCGGCGTGCAGCACGTCGGCCACGGCCTGCTCGGTGTCGCTGGTCGAGTAGACGACGACGCGGGGCGCCGGCACGTCGCGTTGCTCGGTGAGCCGGCGGACCAGGTCGAGGCCGCTGAGACTGAGCAGTTCCAGACCGGTCACCACCACGTCGAGGCGGTGGGTACGCGCCAGCATGACGGCGTGCAGCCCGCTGTCGGTGGTGTCCACCACCTCGATGTCGGGCTCGGCGGCCAGCAGGGCCCGCAGACCTGTCCGCACCACTTCGTACTTGTCGCAGATGAGCACGCGCAACGCCATCGTCACCGGTCTCCAAGCCAACGGGTCAGGGAGACGTTGATCGCCTCCCCAGGGCTGCAGCCAGCATCGGCGGCCCGGTTGAACGGCTACTGGAGAACGACTGTATTGCGCCGCCGGAACTCCTCGCCGTGGTTACCCGGCTCGCCAGGTCGCCTACCGCCGCATCGACGGCTGGTCGGACGCTGTCTGCCCGGCGGCGGCGAAGAATCGGCGCCACACGTCGTCATCACAGGTGGGAGTGCGTTATGGAAATCGCCGAGCTGCGGCGTCGCCGGGTCGGGGTGCTGATGTCCGGAGGGCTGTCCTGTACGGCGGTCGGCGTCTGGCTGGCCGAGCAGGGAGTGGACGTCGTGCCGTTCGTGGCCGACCTCGGCCAGAGCGTGCCGTTCCCACCCCTGGAGCTGGCCGAGGTGCTCGGCCGGTGCGGGCCGGTGGCCCGCGTGGTGGACCTGCGCGCCGAGACGGCCGCCCTCGCGATGGATCTGGCCCGGTGGCAGGCCACGCACGACGGCGGCTACTGGAACACCACCAGCGGTTCCCGGCACACCCTGGTCACCGGGCTGGCCCAGCCGCTGCGCGACGCCGGGTGCACCGTGCTGGTGCACGGGTGCGTGGGCGGCGGCAACGACGAGGGCCGCTTCGCCCGGTACGCCGCCGTGCACGCCCCGGATCTGACCGTCTTCTCGCCGTGGGCCAACGCCTGGCTGCGCGAACGGTTCCCGGGTCGCCGCGGCATGGCCGACTACCTGCTGGAACGCGGCCTCCCGGCGGTCTTCGGCGACTACGTCGACTACTCGGTGGACGGCACGCTGGCCGGCTTCTCCCATGACGGCGGCGACCTGGAGCGGCTCGACACTCCGGTGTCCACGGTGACGCCGCTGATGACCACGTGGCCGAGCGCGGCGCGGGAGCGGGGCGAGAGCGTGCGGATTCGCTTCGCCGCGGGCCGGCCGGTGGCCGTGGACGACGTCGCGCCGGGCGCCGTGGCGATCCTCACCCGCCTCAACGAGCTGGGCGGCCGCAACGGTCTCGCGCTGCGTAGCCTGGTGGAGAACCGGGTCAACGGGACCAAGTGCCGCGGCGTGTACGAGGCGCCCGGCCTGGAGATCCTCGGTGCCGCGCTGGCTGCCCTCTACCAGGTCGTGCTGGACAGGCCGGCGATCGACCTGCTGCACAGCCTGGCGCGCCGGCTCGGCCGCGCCGTCTACGAGGGCCGGCTCGACGATCCCGCCGGGCGTGCCGCGCGCACGGCGGCGGACCTGCTGGCCGAGGCCGCCACCGGGGAGGTGGAGGTGGAGCTCTACCGGGGCAATATCACCGTTGCCCGGGTCGGCCCGAGCGTGACCCCGCCCGGCGTGCGCCGGCAGACCCGGTTCGCCGACGGCGGGAATCACTGGACGACCGAGCGGCAGCCGGTGGCCGCGGGCTAGCCCGAGTTACCGGGAACGCGACTCGGCGGTGGCCAGGTGGGCGAACCTGGCCACCGCCGAGTTCTGCCCGGCGTCAAACCCGGATCGGGTCGGTGGCCAGCAGGGTGGTCAGCTCGGCGGCGAGCGCGGGCAGATTCGGCGGCTGCAGCATCGTGTAGTGGTTGCCGGGCACGACGCCGTACGCCAGCCGAGACAGACCCCAGCCGGACCAGCCGGCTAGCCGCCCGGCGCGTGCCGAGCCGGGCCCGAGGATGGTGACCGGGCCGCCGTAGGGGGCGGGCCGGTAGGCCGCCACGGCCGCGGCGATAGCGGCGAAGACCCGGATCCGGGTGCCCAGTTCGGCGCGCACGGCGGCCGGGACCAGCCCCGCCTCCTCCAGGGCCGCCAGGACCCTGCCGGTCTGCTCCCTCTCCGGCAGCGCCGCCAGCGCCACCTCGTCCCACACCGCGGGCCGGACCCCGGCCTGCGCGGCGAGGTCGGCCGCGAAGTGGGTGAGCAGGGCGGCGTGCCCGGGCACCGGGCCGGGCCGGGGCGGTACGGTGTCCAGCATGGTCACCGAGGCAGCGTCCGGGCCGAGCAGCCGGGCCACTTCCAGGGCGATCAGGCCGCCCGCCGACCAGCCCAGCAGGTGACACGGCCCCGCCCGGCGCGCGGCGCGGATCGCCGCCGCGTAGCGGGCGGCCAGCTCCTCGATCCGTAGCGGCTGGTCGTCGCTGTGCAGGCCGGGCGCCTCCAGCCCGTAGACGGGCAGCGCGGGATCGAGCAGCGCGGTCAGCGGGGCGTACGGCCCGGCGGAGCCGCCGATCGCGTGCACACAGAACAGCGGCGCCCGGGCGCCGGACTCCCGCAGCGGCACCAGCACCCCGCCGGGCGCGCGCGACGGCTCAGGGCCGTCCACCACGGCCGCCAGCTCCCGCAGCGTCGGGTTGGCGTAGAGGGTACGGACGTCGAGCCGCGCACCCAGCGTGTCGCGAAGGTGCGCGACGACCTGCAGGGCCTGCAAGGAGTTGCCGCCGAGCGCGAAGAAGTTGTCGCCGGCGCCGACGCCGGTGACCCCGGGCACCATCGCGGTCCAGGCGGCGGCGATCGCCTGCTCGGTGCCGGTACGCGGCGGCACTGCGGTGCCCGGCCGGGTCGCGGCGGGCCGGGGTAGCGCCTGCACGTCGACCTTGCCGTTGGCGTTGACCGGCAGGGCGTCCAGGACAGTCACCACGGCGGGCATCAGATGGGTGGGCAGCCGGTCAAGCAGCCAGGCCCGCAGGTCGCGTTCGGAGACGCCGACGCCGACCGGGTAGGCCAGCAGCCGCCGCCCGTCGCTCGTGACGTGGGCCTGCCGGACGCGGGGGTGGTCCAGCAACGCCTGCTCGACCTCGGCGGGCTCGATCCGGATGCCCCGGATCTTGATCTGGCGATCCGTGCGGCCGAGAAACTCCAGGACGCCGTCGTCGCGCCAGCGGACCAGGTCGCCGGTGCGGTACATGCGGGCGCCGGGCACGGGGGAGAACGGGTCGGGTACGAAGCGTTCGGCGGTGAGGTCGGGGCGGCCGAGGTAGCCGCGGGCCAGGCCGGTTCCCGCCACGCACAGTTCCCCGGGCACGCCGGGCGGCACCGGCCGCAGGTCCGCGTCGACGACGTACGCCCGGTGGCCGGCCATCGCCCGGCCGATCGGGACCGGGCCCGGCCCGGGCGTGCAGAGGTGGTCGGTGCAGAGCACCGTCGTCTCGGTCGGGCCGTAGCCGTTGTGGAACGAGCGGCCCGGCCCGCTCCACCGGTTCACCAGCTCGGCCGGGCATGCCTCGCCGGCGACCATCAGCAACCGCAGATCTGGCAGGGCGGCCGTGTGATCGAGGCGGCCCAGCACGGCGGGCGGGATCGGGGCGACGGTGATCCGCTCGCGGCGCATCAGCTCAACGAGCGCGCCGGGGTCGAGCAGGACCTCGCGGGGTGCGCTGACCACGGTGGCGCCGGCCGCGAGCGTGGCGAAGGTGTCGAAGACGCTCACGTCGAAGCAGGGGTTGGCGAACTGTAGGACCCGGTCGTCCGCCCGTAGGTCGAACAGTGTGCCGGCGGAGGCGATGAAGTCGGCGGCGCTGCGATGCGAGATCTGCACGCCTTTGGGTCTCCCGGTGGATCCGGAGGTGTACATGACGTACGCCAGATGGTCCGGGCGGGTCACGGCCGCCGGTGGTGGGTCCGCCGGCGGCAGCCGCACCTCGTCGAGGCAGAGCGCGATCACGTCCTCCGGCAACGCGGCCGCGGCGGCACGGGTTGTCACCGCCACGCGTGCGCCCGCGTCGGCGCACTGCCACGCCCAGCGCTGCGGCGGGTGGGTCACGTCGAGCGGCGTCCAGGCGCCGCCCGCCCACAGCACGCCGAGTTGCGCCACCAGCAGGTCGGCGCCGCGGTCGAGCAGGACGCCGACCACGGTGTCGGGTGTGACGGCGTACGTGTCGCGCAGCAGCCGGGCCAGCCCGGCCGCCCGCGTTGCCAGTTCCTCGTAGCTGACCGTCCGGTCGCCGAACACCACCGCGGGGTCGGTGTCCTTGCCCCCGCACACGCCGAGCAGGGCATCGCCCGTCGCGGTCGTGACCGGTGGACTCCCCTTCTCCACGAGGGCGGCCGCCTCCGCCGGCGAGACCAGGGTGAGCTCCGAGAGCCGCGTCCCGGGCCGGCCGGCACCCTGCGCCAGGAAGCGGAAGGTGCGCTCCACCAGCCCGCGGACGAACTCGGCGTCGAACAGCTCGGTCGCGTACTCGACGGAGGCTTGCAGGCCGCCGCCGGTGGTCTCGGTGACGCTGACGCCCAGGTCGAAGCGGGACCGGCTGGTGCTGCCCGCCAGCGCCTCGGCCCGCAGGCCGCCGAGCCGCAGCCCGTCCGTCCCGCCGGGCTGGTAGGCGAGGCTGACCTGGAACAGCGGGTTGCGGGCCGGGTCGCGCTCCGGGCTCAGCGCGTCCACCACAGCTGCGAACGGCACGTCCTGGTGGTCGATCGCTTCCAGAACGGTGTCGTGGCAGCGATGGACGATCTCCGAGAACGTGGGGTCCCCGGCCAGGCTGGTGCGCAGCACCACCGTGCTGGCGAAGTAACCGACCAGCGGCTCCAGCTCCGAGCGGGTGCGCCCGCCGAAGACGGAGCCGATGCTCACGTCCTCCTGGGAGGTATAGCGAGCCAGCACGGCCACGAACGCCGCGTGCAGCACGGCCAGGAACGACACCCGCTCGGCGCGGGCGAACGCGGCGGCCTTCCCGGCGGGCGCGGCCGGCAGCCGCACGGTGAGGCTCGCGCCGTCCCACGTTCGTACGGCCGGACGGGGCCGGGTCGTGGGCAGCGCCAGCTCCGCCAGCCCGGCCAGCCGCCGCCGCCAGTAGGCCAGGTGCTCGTCGAGGACGCCGCCGCGCTGCCAGGTCGCGACATCGGCTGGCTGCACCGCTGGCCCGGGCTCCGGGTCGGCGCCACGCGATCGGTAGAGCCGGTCGATCTCGCGGGTCAGGATGCCGAAGGACCAGCCGTCGGCGACGATGTGGTGGGCGGTGAGGGTCAGCACGTGGTCCTCGTCCGCGAGCCGGTGCAGCGCGGCCCGGAACAACGGGCCCCGCTCCAGGTCGAAGGGCGCGATCTCGGTGCCGGGCGGGCCGTCGTGCAGCGCCAGCGGGAAGTCGGCCGGCGGCGGCTCGATCACCTGGTACGGCCGCCCGTACGCGCTGCCGAACCGGGTGCGCAGCGACTCGTGGCGGCGGACCACCGCGGTGAGCGCGGCTCTTAGCGCCGTCACGTCCAGCGGCCCGCGCAGCCGCCACGCGTACGGCATCGCGTACACGGTTGAGCCGGGGTCCAGGTGGTGCAGGAACCAGAGTCCCTCCTGCTGGTAGGACAGCGGCAGGTGCCCGCCGCGTGGCACGACCGGGATCGGCCCGGCGGCCCGGCGCAAGCGCAGCTCCAGCAGGGCCCGCCGTTTGTCATCCAGCGTGTCCCCGGCGCGGTGCTCGGTCATCGGTCGTCTCCTCCGGTCTCCGCGGCCAGCAGCCGGTCGATCTCCTCTTCGGACAGTCCGGCGAGTTCCCTCTCGATCTCGCCGCGTGCGGTGTCCACCCGCACGGCCAGGGCGCGCAGGTCGGCGGCGTAGAGGGCGCGCAGGTCGACGCGGACGCCGAGAGCGTCGCGGATCCGGGACACGACCTGGACGGCCTGCAGGGAGTTGCCGCCCAGGGCGAAGAAGGTGTCCGCGCGGGTGGCCGGCTCCGCCCCGGGCAGCACCGCGGCCCAGATGCCGGCCAGCGCCCGCTCGGTGCCGGTCCGCGCGGGCTCGGCGGGCGCGGTGCGGGTACCGGCGGCCGCCGCCGGCAGAGCCCGGACGTCGACCTTGCCGTTGGCGTTGACCGGCAGGGCGTCCAGGACGGTCACCACGGCGGGCACCAGATGGGTCGGCAGCCGGTCGAGCAGCCATTCGTTCAGCTCCGGCCCGGAGACGCCGGATCCCACGGCGTAGCCGAGCAACCGTTCGCCGTCGGAAGCGACGAACGCCTGGCGGATCGCCGGGTGGTCCAGCAACGCCTGCTCGACCTCGGCGGGCTCGATCCGGATGCCCCGGATCTTGATCTGGCGATCCGTGCGGCCGAGAAACTCCAGGACGCCGTCGTCGCGCCAGCGGACCAGGTCGCCGG
>Ga0307516_10004274_pt1 | contig 17754 bp, 18 predicted proteins | sample 19_EM_MG_FD_203310 | JGI IMG/M metagenome (GOLD analysis project Ga0307516, IMG submission 203310) | Populus trichocarpa ectomycorrhiza microbial communities from riparian zone in the Pacific Northwest, United States - 19_EM | ecosystem: Host-associated > Plants > Roots > Unclassified | place... | reverse complement strand
AGAAACCTTAATGTTAATTTCAAATTCAAGAGAATAAGTGCTTTTTAGTCCCTCTATCTTACATTGTCTACTTTTTCATTCCTTGTAGTTTTAAGGATTGTATTTTTTATCCAACAGGTTTTTTTTTTCTCATTTTCAATCTCTGGGTTTGAGAAAAAAAAGTGAAAAATGATGGATAAGAGAAAAAGTTACCGGTTGTCCATATTTTAACAATTAAAATTGATTATCTTGGTGTCAATGGGTTCTATTAGATGAAAAGAGTTCAATGACGATGGATTTTTTCTATAAACATGCTGGAAAAAGTATATCAGGTTGGTTTAGATTTTTTAGGGGTTGTTTGTTTTATGATTTTTTTTATTTTTTTTTTTGTATTTTTGAATCGTTTTAATATGCTGATGTCAAAAATATTTTTTTAAAAAATGAAAAAACATTGTTTTCATGTATTTTAAAGCAAAAGACACTTTGAAAGCAATCGCTACAGCACTCCCAAACATTACCTAATTCGGTTGATTTTTGTGTGTTTTTTAGTGATTTTGGGGTGTTTTGAAGTTGTTATATGATTTTTGAAAGTTTTTATGGTGTTTTTGAGTTGTTTTCAAGTACAAATGACTTGAAATTTAAGTTTTTAGGGTCTAAAAACTTGGACATTGATTTTCCAATCACTAGATGTGATCGAAAAACATTACAGTAGGCGACCTGTCAACCACTTCTTTTAAAAAAGAACAGACGACGCCTTGTTCGCTTCTGAGAAAAAATATAAAAAAATACAGATGTACACACACCTTTGTTTTTGTTTGTTTTTTATTGATCTAAATTTAAATTATTTGAAAATTATTTAATTTAAAATATTATAAATAAACTATTTTTTTTTTGTTTTTTTAATGATTATAGATTGTTCACTAGAACAATACTTTGGTTTTTTTTTCATCCCTTAACATGAGATTGATTGGGACTGGGATTCATAATTTATTTCAATTTGTTTTCTATGAGGTTATCTTGACCTCATGATTTAGTCACGGGTTTTTCAAGTTAGCCTTGATTTACTCCGGTCTTTTTTATTTGTTTTTTTAATTAAATTCTTTTTCAATTCTATCTTTCAACATTGAGTTTATTGAGGATTGTGTTTCATAATTTATTTTGATTTGTTTTCTATGGGTTTATCACTGTCTCATAATCTGGATCGTGAATTTAACAAGTTGACCCGAGTCGATCAAATATGTTGTCTCAATATTTTTTTTAAAAATGATTTGAATTATTTTTTTAATCAAACTATATTTTTAATGATCATTTAGGTTATATTTGAACTCATCAAGTTGATCAGGTCAACCTCACATGGTTTTTTATTCTAGAAAACATATTAGTAATATCTAAATATTGTATTTTACATTAAAGAAAAATTGATTTAATATTTAACATAGCCCGGGACAATGATCTAATAGAAACCATGACTTGTGTACGATTCAGTTTTGCATATGAGGTTGATGTTAGTATAGTTTGTAAATGAATAAAAAAATAAAAAAAATTTATTCCACATTCGAACGAAACACTCCCTCCCAAGTGTTTAAAAGTGTAGGTTTTTATTGTGAAGTAAATTAAGTAAAAATCATGATGAATGAACTCTTCTAATGAGCTTCCTAATGTTATTATATGAATATTTATAATATCAAAAAATAACACATGAGACTTGAAACTCAATATGTGAGATTGATTCATTTTTTTTAATTTATTTCTTTTAATTTTTGTAATTAGTTTTGATATTTGTAATTATTAGAATAAAACTGAATAAACAATTATTCAATTTAATTCAAAATATAATTGTTTCTTTAACACAAATATAGTTTTATTAATAATCAGAAAAATTATATAAAAAGGCAAACATGTTTTCTTTCTATCTTTTTTTCTTATTTTGTTTTAAACGTTTAGATAACTTAGTTATATCCTGAAAATATTATGTCTATATAAAATAAATAAATATTTTAAGAACAAGAAAATGAAACTACTCTATATTTGTTTGCATACCCAGTCATTTTACTAACTTTAACAGATAGGGTATCATGCAAGATATAAGAATGCCTTTTAATGGAACATCATCAACACGCCACCCATCAAAGTCCGGTTTACCGGCACTATAGTCCATCATCAATGATATATGGTGGCCGGTCGACTATTGTGAATAATTGGTAAAACAATGAACAACATTCAGTTTGAAGGACAGCAACCATCAGAAGTTGATCAATTTGTAGCATAAAACACCGTATAAAACACACTTGGGCTTATAACGTGTGGTGCATGTGAAGTTAGCAAGCCAATTGATCCATATCATCTCAAATTCAGATTCTGCTAAAGTTGGGTGGTTCAGCAAACTCGTTGATTTTGCACTGAAGATGTTAGACTGTCCAGTTTGATCAAAAGAAATGATTGTCAAACGGAGCTTCATCTCATCCATGGCACTAGTCACTAGAATCCCAATTGTTCAAGGGTTAGCTTCAACATTAAAAGAGACTAGTGAAAAATTCATTAGTAAGATAAGTTATGAGGTACCAAAATACGACATTCTACAGAGAACGAGATGTTTTCATAATTAACATGGTATGATGAGACATTGAAACAAAACATCAGCATTTCAAAATCAGCTAAATTTCAGCACCCCCATGGCAGTCTCCATTGGCAAGTTAGGGGACAAACAAGCTGTATAAACATAACAAGCAAAAGTTTGAATCATTAGGACACAAGCAATCACAAGGGAGAAATCAAATGTGCATGTAAGATCATCATTATTGTAATCATTTCATCAACCCTTGCTAGGGATCATGTTGATGTAGTTCTCCAATTTCAGTTTTTGGCAATGATGGATAAACAATACAATATATGGTCAAGTATTGATGGAGGAAAATGAACCGCTAATAAAAAGAGCTTCTAAATCCCAGGGATCATATAGCACAGATTTTAGTTTGACAGTTGCATGAGACTGAAAGGCAAGCACTCCGCATCAATATTATCGAGTGACATTTAATTACAAACCACACAACTTCAGAACATGAATTTAAGAAGGTTGAAACTCCTCGTACCTTTTCTTGAAAAAAAAAATAGTAACTTGGTATTACACTATCTGCCTAAGTATAATCAGTGGCAACATCAATTGAAAAAAATAAGATCCCCTGTAAACGATAAAAGAGTGATTGTAAATACTACTGCAGCAATATAACCAATTGAACCTGACCATAGTAAAGCAATCACTTGTTCTGCTTAGCGGCAACAGTCCTCTGTACAGTGGAAACACCATCCACAAATTTTGTCCGGAAAAGAACGTTGGCATTGTTGAACATGCCTTCTTTCAGTGAAACCACGATAAACTACAATATACAATCCAAACGAAAGAACTTTAAGGCATAAGTAGGCTTAAGAATAAAGATGAACTTCAGGAAAGAAATTTTGCACTATTGCTAGTTATAACTCAGACTTGATGCCCTATCAGTGTTAGAATTTTTTTCATTTATCATTAAACACGGAAGAGAACCACTGGACCTGGGAGTGCGGGAAGTGAGCTTTGATCATTCTCCCTATGTTCTGTGTGTGGCTTAAATCAAGAGCCGCATCAACCTGTCAACAACCTCAAGAATCAGATCACTGACAAATCAATCTTGTAAAAACTTTCTACTACAATCCAGCAAGCATGAGGCCAACAAAAAATAAAACCATAAGCATTCCATAAAATAGCTAGGCATAGAAAAATCGTGAGTTTGTTCCTGTGCATGTGTGTTTTTGATGTACACAAGCATTGAGTGCCTTTCAAAGTTCTGTCAACAAAGCCACTATAAAAAGAATGTTCTCTTTCGTATACTAGCTATTATGGAAATTAAGTATGGAGTTATCTGGCATAATATGACATATACTTAGTAATAAATCCAACGTGTCTAAAAGGGTAAAAAAGGTTAAGGGGAATTCTCCAAGAGCCAAAACAATAATGCAATATTTTAGTTAAGTATACCTCATCTAGAATATAAAGTGGAGCTGGCTTGAAGAGAAGCAATGCCAAGATTAGAGATAGAGCAAGCAGAGAGCGTTGGCCTCCACTTAGTTCTGACAACGACTGTTTCCAGACACTTCCAAAAGCAACACGAACCTCAAGACCGTCTAGGAAACTGCAACCTTCAGGAGGTTCTAGCTTTGCCATGGTGCCCGGCAACAGAGTGGAAAAGACAGATCCGAAGTCACTGAAAAATATTGAAATTTTTAAGCATGTGTATGGCCATATTTGTAAAATCCAGAATCAGAACATCCATCACAAATATTGAAAACAATTGAGTGCTGGGGTAAAATTAAAACACCACATCAGAAGCAAGAAATCTTGCATTGAGGAAAAAAAAACCCTCACTTGTTTACTTTAACCCATGTAACTTTGAGAGTCTCCTTCTTCTTCTCATCTAGCTCTTCAATCACCTTCTTGATTTTAGACTTGTCATTCTGGTAAACACAAAATTAGCACAAGTATAGAAAAGCTAAGGCACAACAATGCTTGTATATTCAGGGTAAACAACCTCAATAATGTTTTTCTTCGACATCAAATCATTGTACTCGTCTTCTGCTTTTTCAAACATTGCCATAACTTTCTTGTTCACCCTTTTCTCAAGCCTACATAGCAGTGAAAAATACAGCATAAAAAATAAAAGAAAAAAAGACAAAAGAAAAGGAAATCAGCTCTCTGGTCTGCAAATGATAAAAGAAAATGTGACACAGAATCAAAAGGTTCAAGGTCTCAGGCTGGTAAAAAAATGTTCTTGAGACACAAAAGATAACAATATTAGTAGTGATACTACAGTAATAACTAGAGCAATCACAAATTGAAAACTTTGCAAGTTACACACCCTGATTGCTCCGCTTGCAATCTCTCAAGTTCCTCTCTTGCTTTAGTGGGATCGCGGGACATAAATTCATAATCAGTCCCACTTCTCCCAAATAGCTGCTTCTCAGAAGCAATCCAGGCATGCTTCTCTATCAATCTATCTACCTTCGTAGAGCAATCTTTCTGCTCCATTTCCATTCTTTTCACCTATTGCATAAATTGAGAAATGCATAAATAAAATGTCACAGTTTGGACAGTACATATGGAGGGCTCTAAACAAATTACCTCATTCTCCAACTTCTTCCTTTCAAGCTTTGTCTCACCAAGTTTATGTTGAAGTTTTTGCTGCTCCTTGAGAATGCTACTAATTTGGGAATCACATTCCAACATCTTTAGACGGATTGAATCGAGCTCAGATTGAGCCTGATCATGATTATTGCGTGTGGAAGCAACCTGCAAGAAGAAGGAAAATTGCAATAAAATGTACATCAGGCTCTGACAAATTTTCCAAATCAGATATCCCAGTTTACCTTGGCTTTTTGTTCTTCTATTTCAAAATTGAGACGGCTGATTTGTGTTCTCAAAGAATCTAATTGACTCTCCAAAGATGCATGTTCTTTCACGACTGCTTCCTGTTCCATGATAAGTCTCTCTCTTTCATTTTCATGCCCCTAATAGCAAGAAAAAGTATGCATGAGGTGTTAAAGAGCTATTAAGTAATCACCGAATTGACTAAAAAAGACAGCATATATAGGATTCAAGTTACAGTTGCCAAAAAATGGTTTAATTTCCCTTCTTTCCTCCATCCAAGCAAGTGTCCTTTCCTCAACTGTCCCAAAGTACACGTCCAACTAGATTTATCTCCACATATACTTTGTGGAAAGGGACTATAAGTTCAAATTGATGAGACAAACATATGAAAGGTCAAATGGATATTGATGTCCAATAAAGGCTTAATGCATCATAAATTCAACAAGTAACTGGCATGAAGAACTACAGTATTGCTGATCAGGATTTTTGGCTAGGGAAAATTAATTGCCGTGTGAGAAATAATGGAGTTGCGACAATTTAAAAGGTATAAAATATGCAGAATAGCAGATTAATTCCATACAAAAAGTCCAGTAAAAGATCAGAAATATTGAAACCTACCTTGAGGTCCTTTGAAGCTGACTTCATTTGTGCTTTTGTAGCCTTAATTTGTTTCTCCAAGTCTTTGAGCCTGCCTTCTCGGTTATTATCGTGCTCTTTGATTGATTTCTCAAGCTTTGACACTGTACTAACACACTCATTATACAAAATTTCCTTTTGTTTGGCTGCAAACTTTGCTTCTTCAAGCTCCTGTTCAATCTTCTTTACCACTTCACCAAGCTATTTCCCCCACAAAAGAAACCAACAAACAAGAACCAAAAAATGTAAGTGAACCTATGCTTGACACCTGAAGGGGACAGCATGATGACCAAAATAAACTGGTTAAGACACGCTATGAAGGAGAATAAAAAAAATTACAAACCTTATGGTGCTCGTTTTGCTCAGCCCTTCCCTGAAATAACGAAAGATCATACAACTTAAGTTCTAGCTGTTTTTTAAGGTCCACAAACTTTTTATGAACTGGCAAGAGCTCTGTAATCTGCAATTTTAAGATGAGAAGCAATGTGAATCTTGAATGTCAAAACTCAGAACTGTTAAAAATGATAATGAAAGGTGTGTTATTAAATAAGGAAAATAAAGCACAAATCAGCATCCTCCATGTATCAATCACAGCATTAACTCTCAAATGCTGGCATAATAAACAAATAATAGTTGGGGAGTATAGTTGATTTACAACATAGGAATCATGTCAGAAAGCAGCTGATGGAGCAACTTGTATCAACATTTAATGAGGAAAAGTTTCCAGCAAATCCTACCATCAATTTCTAATCATCGCTTTGAGTGAGACATATTTTATTCAACACATAGTGCATCAATATGCCAATTGATCGCTTCAGAAAGGATATAAATGGTTCAAATAGACAGATAGATTCCACGTGATGTGAAGTAAGAAAGCATCCTTCAAATGTTGGACAAAGGGAATAAATATCTTTACAAGTACAATAATTATCTTCTTCTATTCCTTTCATTTTTATGCATGACCAAAGGGAATGAACTCTACCTTTGCTTCAATTTCAGATAACCTTCTCTGACGTAGTAGAAGATTTGATTCAGCCTCTGCCCATTCATGGAGTTGCCTTAACAGATAGCCTCCACCCCTGCGACAGAAAGAATGTGTATAACCTTGAAAGCTTCATTAAATGCAAATTTAAATAAATAATAGCTGTGGTTTGGTGGAGCAAATAATAGAAAAAAGAAAACAATTAAAATTTAGGTGACAGATCAAAAGAAAAGGTCTTTCACATCATGTTCATGACTGTAAGGAATTTCATCTGTAAAAGTAAGCTAAAAAGCAACTTACATGCGGCTTCCGCCAGTTAAAAGACCGCTTGGCTGGAAGATGTCGCCTTCAAGAGTGACACTAGGAGTGCGGATTTCTCGACTGAAAGCAACCTAAGAAAAAGTTTTAAGTAAAGTTTGCTCTGAGAATGATGGGGAAGAAAGATGTATCTATAACTATAAGCAAAGAAGAAACAAAGTTGCAGGAACTCTGTAATAGTAATGGTTCTAAATGGTCAAGGTTATCACAATACACCCCCCCCCCCCAACTTCCTATCCCCAATGATTCTCACACATTCAAACAATCTAGACAAGTCCTTTAGCAAAGATGGTCATACCTCCTTTGCAGCATCCATGGTTTTGCAAATAAATGTTGAACCAAAAACATATTCCATAGCAGTCTGCAGAAAAAATCGAAAGTGGAAGGGAAACAGTACCGAAGAGACAGGAGATTTAGATTCAGATAAAGGTAGATTAAAAAATTGGCACAAATAATTGCATGACATGGCTCGTTCACGGCATGAATAATTTGTGGATCTTCCACAATCAGCATAACCAACAAACTATAAATGAGAAGCATGAAGTGGACACGCTTGATGTGATGAGCAGGCCTGGGGTGACACACCTTCAATTCCTCATCATAGCCAACCAAAGAAAGTGCCAGTTCTGCATTCTCCTTGCCAACCTGAAAATACAATGATAAAAATCAACTAAGGAGAAAAAAACAATGGCACTAAATCATGGAAAGGTAGTGAAAGCAACAACTAACCAATCTAACAGCAGCCTGCTGAATCCTAGGGTGTACAGTATGGGATTGAATTTTATTTAAGGGGACAATTGTGACTCTTCTACGGAGATCACCATTTTGAAGAAGTTGTTTTCCAGTGCTCTCAGTGTCTACAACAACATTATATAACTTTCCACCTGCAGTAACCTGATAATCAACTCAAGTAAGAGCTGTTACTCATACAAATTTTTTGTGACAAAACCAATTATGTGACATATGCATTCCTGACCTCTAGGGCAGTCATTGTGGATCTGTCCTTTACTTTAATAAGTTTAGCTACCACGCCTTTTACTTTTGACCTATCAAAGTTTCTCACAGGATCCCGGTATGTGAATTGAAGATTTGATAGTTGCGCTGAAAGGTCTCGTATTTCATCGTTCAACTTCTGCACTAGTTCCAATTCAGATGCACGATCCTGAAGAAAAGTTTTAATTAACAAAAGCATTTAACTATAAGGAAATGTATAGGTGCTGAAGGCGAAATGTCATCATGAGGAAGCAAGCAGACCTTCTGTAAAGCTTCCATCTGGCCTTCCTTATATGGAAGAGATTCCATTGCCGATTTAGCATTTTCCACATCTTTCCTTCTAGCACTAAGCTCATTCTGTACAGCAGCAGCTTCTTCACACTTTGACATTAACTGATGTGTTTTCTCTTTCAGCTCTCTCTCACAATGGTTAATTTTTGTTTTCAATTGTTTCAATTCTGTCTCAGCATTTCCAACTGCAACCTTCGCTTCACCCAGTTGATCTTCAAGGCATTTCTCCTCATCACCACTGCTCTTCCCAGCTAGTACACCCTATCCATAGAAACTAAAACTCTCTCAATTCATTACTTGGTTTGCTCATCAAATGCATTAGCTATCTGTCTCAATGGAGTAAAATGAAGTAAATAAGCAAGCATGAATACTTACTTGGTATTCCTTCTCATAATTTTCCAAACTCTTGAAAAAATCTTCAACTCTCTTTTTGAGATCAGCTGCTCCTTCTTCAGACTTTTTAACAGCAGTGGCCCTCTCTTCTACAGACTGCTTCAAGTCTTCAATACTATGAACAATCTGGTAGCATCAAAATGCCAAATGTAAATGTGATATGAAAACTCCCAGGTCATTGAAAAAATCATTAAAAAACAAAACGACAAGAGGAAAACTTCAACAATTACTAGAAGCAAATACACAAAGCTAGAGCACATAAAAAAAAATAAACATCCAAATTAGCAAGCATTGCCTCATCACCTTTTCAGCATTCTCCTGTTCACTCCTTAAAGTATCCTCTTTGTTATTCAACACAGATACCTCTCGCACAAGATCTTGAGCGAGCACATCTACATTCTCTGACAGAGTTTTTGCTTCCCCACCCATACTGGCTTCCTTTTCAGCAGTCAGTTTTGATACTTCGGTCTCCTTGTGTTGTATTTCCACCCGCATTCGATCTGCATTATGGTCAATCTCAGCAATTTTGGCCTTCATTTGTTCCACCTCACCAACTGCACTGTCTCTGATTTTCTCTGCTTGAACATAATCATAAGCAACACAAAACCTTTTGAGTCGATCTAATTCAGCATTGCCATTGGCCCATTGCATATATTGCATCCTCTCCTTCCTCAACTTTTCCAGAGCTGGAAGTATCTCCTGGTCAAGAAGCTTGTTAATTTCAACCACCTTGCTCTGTTTCTTCTCTAGTGTTTTCAATGCAGACTCTTTCTTTGTCTCATACATTCTTGTCCCAGCAGCCTCTTCAAGCATAGATAAGATCTCTGGAGGTTTCATATTTAAGACCTTAGTAATACGTCCTTGCATAATGAGAAAATGTGGATTGTTAACATTCAGCTGCACCGAATGAAAAAGGTTTTGAACTTGGCTAGGCTGGGCTAGCTTTCCATTGATCAAATACTTGTTCCTTCCACCAACCACAATCTGCAAATACAAATACAAATATAAATCCTTCACATATCAAATCAACCCCATCAAAGCAAACAAGTTGAATTAAAATCAAAGAGTCATGACCATGAAAGTGTCTTTTTTTCCATGAGTTGCTCGATAACCTCGTGATAACCACCAACCTTTATTTATTGAGCATAAGATACGCAATCACCAGGTATCAGTGCCATTCTCTCATGTCTAAAGTATATTGTTCACTTCAGTAACATTCTAGTTTGGTCTTTGAAGCGATCACCAAATACAGCAAAACATACTGAACCATAATTTTTCAATTAAAACAAGGCCTATGGAGGCTGACCAGCTTCACCATAAAAACCCACTTGCAAAATTTTTATTTATTTATTTATTTATTTTATGAGTGAGAAACTTTTATTAATCAGAATGTGTGATTGCGTGAACAAAACCAAACCTTTCTCTCGCCTCTGACAAGAATAGCTATTACTTGCACAAAAATACTACATTCTCTCAAAAAATCACCAAGCCCTCATATTATAAACCCTTAATTTATTTTTTGAAGAAAACTAACCTGTCTTGTAACAGTAATCTCAGAATGATTCTCGTACCCAAGAGGACTCCTGCTCCTGTCAGAATTATCGAACACGATTGACACTGTTGCTTTAGTGATCCCTGCTTGTCCTTGCTTGTACACTAACTCCTGCAAATTCGAAGCCCTAACTTGCTGCAGATTAGTTATACCCAAGACAAAGCAAATCGAATCCAAAATATTCGACTTGCCCGACCCGTTCAGCCCCGTGATTGCATTGAAAAAGGGGTCAAATCCTTGTACAACTGTTCTTGTTGCGTAAGATTTGAACCCCTCTAAACATATCTCCTTTACATACATTCTTAATTGAAAGAGAAAAACCTTGGATTTGAATAGGGAGTTTAAGTGTGTACTGTGAGTTGATGGAATTGTGGTGGTTTGGACGGTTTAGGGTTTCCGAGTTGAGAAACCCGGGAAATCAGTTAGTTGGGATCGGAGAAAAATGGAGGGGTTTGTTTGTGTGCAGATTTTTTTTTCTTTTTTGGATGGAGGGATTCTGAATACATTTTGAAATTTAGAGCAGAAGAAGCGGGAAAATGATTTTTGTTTTTGTTATTTGTCATTTTTAATTGGGCCAGCGAACTAGACAAGTATTTTTATCAGCTAGAGTGGGCCATTGTTAAAATTAATGAAAAATCTTTAATCTTATGGAAAACAAAAAACAACAATAATAATTAGAGCTCAATTTCTATTTAAATAAATATTAAGGGTTAAAACCAGAAAAATATTAGTTTTAAAAAACAAACATGAATGAATCTTCTAAACTTAAGTTAATATTTCAAACTCGGAACCTGTGAAATCCCAATCCGGACTCAATTATAAAACTCAATCTCCAATAAATTTAAATGTTGAAATATAAAATAAGAAGAAAATATCAATTTTAAAATCTTTCATAAGCAAAAACTAAAACAATAAAATAAATGAGGATCAAACTTCATATAAAAAAAAATAAAGGATAAAATCATAAAAAAAAAATCAACTTCAAAAATCATCCCAAGTAAAAAATAAAATAACAACCAGAATAATGAGATTTGATCATTTAAAAAATTAAAATGGGATAAAATTAAAAAAAATTCCAATTACATAATCATTCAAAATTGAGCAAATAGTAATTAGAAGAAAAGAAATCAAATGTAAAGGAAAATATTAATTAAAGGGCTGATTTGAAAAGTTAGAGGATAGATCTGAAAATTAAGGTGGAAAGAGAAAAAAAAAATACTATCAGCGTTAAATGACGATTTTCTAACCATACAAGTCACCCATTCAAGAAAGAAATGTTGCGGCGAATCAAACACTTCCATTCGATGACTTGAAAGTTGCTTATGTGTCACCTGAAAGGTACAGGAGCAGCTTACATGCTGGTGCATGCACACATGCCATAATTGTTAATGACAAAAAAAACCACATGAAAAAAAAATTGGAAAAGCCCCTAGCCTTATAATTTCTATCTTTAAGGATATTAAGGTCAATTTACTGTTTTTTTTTTTAAATGATGTCAAAGCCCCTTCCAACCAGTTAAATTATGTCGTTGTATAATGTCAGATGTATCCATGAAAAATTCCCCGAGGCCAGCTCACTTGGTTTTTGTCTGGAGAACAAAAACGTTATTGCATTCTTCTATTCCAAAGAGTAATGAATCTTAGGCCACAATATTCTCTGATGCATTTTTACCCTCTCCTCTTATCAACTGCGCGACAAAAACCAGCAGTTATTTTCCTAAGAGTCGGTCAATATCTTGTCAAATCTATTTTTCGTAATATTTTATAATCAAGGCTAGTTTGCTACAGATGGATGTGGCGAAGTAGGTACAGAGATTGCAATCTCAGAAAATAAGCGCAGAGGTTGATAAATCCAACGGGGGTTCAACTTGGTCAGCCCTCAACAACTTTTTTTTTTTTAAAAAAAAGAAGACTTTCAACATCCAGCTTGGCAGGGACTTTTTGTTTATATAATAGCTCAAATTTCTTACAAAGTTGGTAGATTTTCGGTTAAGTTACATTTCCAAAATTTGTAATGAAATATGACATTTATCTATCCAACAGTGCACATTGATTGCACAGACCACATCAAAGAGGCACAGCCACTAATAGTGCCATTTTGGTCTCAATTCTTCTTCTTTCTCTGTCAACTCTCGATACTGATACCACTGTGCTCCAGCCTTGCCTACTGGTAAAGGAGGCCGGACAAAAACCTCCACTGGCTTTGGTACATGCACAGCTAAATGCAGTTCTTTGATAGTTTCTTCCAAATTTATATCCGACCGCCTAAGTGATTTGCTTACCGGTTCCACAGCAATCCATCCGAGACCCGATATAGCTACATCACTAGCAGGCCTGTCCATGCAAAGGAAAAGGTAAGAACAAACAAACTCATAGACTTAGATGACCGCTTTACAAAGCAAAGGCAACCAAAGGTCTTCAAACAATTATTAGTGTAGATTAAACCTTTCCACTTCCTCGAATTTTACTTGCAACTGCTGCTCTAATTCAAGTCCTCTCCAATCTTGTGCTCTCTCTTTTCCAGTTGGAGGTGTCAATAGAACTCCAAGTTCTTTCTGCAACAATTAGGTAACCTCTTTATTAGCATTGGAAAGTAGATGGTAAATTCTGAATGATGCAATATGAAAAGCCCAGACATCCAGAGGACATGAACGAATGGGGGGGAAAAATAGAAGTCCTCCAAATGACATTTTTTTGCCCAACATATGAAGTAACACATGGTATGAGTTGATGTCCACATATTATGACCACAGGATAACTATTTGCGCTTCAAACTCAGTGGCACTAGGAAGTTTAACATAGAGCTCATGTGCAGCATGACACGCAAAAAATATCTTATCACACAAAGATTGTTAATGCACCTTCAAATTTAATTCATATATCTGGTGCAACTTAGATTGTTCAACAGAGAGTGTTAATAAAACTATTTGGTTCACAAGATAAATAGAAAGTCAAATGCGAAGACAAATAATAGCCTAGGACAAAGAAGTATATACCCTTGATGATTTGATTTGGCTAAACAAAGAACCTTACGAGGGTTCCATGTCTTCATTGAACCATGCCAAAATAAACAGTACGGGATCCCACAGCAAGTAATTCACCAGAAGAATGGTAAATGATAAACATGCATGAGTCATGAGTGATGATTACTCAGACCAAATTTCAATTACCTGGTAAAACTCATCAGCTTTATCAGTGGGTACTACATGAATCTGCAGAGCCTTGGGGCCATAAAATGTTAAGCATGTTTCGGGGAGAACCTGAAAGCATCAATAGTTGCAGCATGTTAAGTCCAGAAAAATGTCAGGCAAGGAAAATCAGTCTGACTACAGAGAATCCAAAAGATCAGAGTATAACCTTCAAGATATCAACTCTTACAAGACCTCCCCAAAAAATTGAAAATCCATTCAAGCCATTGGATTGGATTTTTTCTGCCATCCTGTTTTCAGAGGCCACCTTAGAGTTCTGGTACAGTACAGTCAAAAGCCATTAATAAACTTCAAATGGTGTAGTGTTGGAAGGCTAGTGTTTTAGTCTATTTGGATGAGTACATACAGGAAAAGATTGACCCTTGAGACGACTTCGAGGGGCAAGAGCAGGTAAATCTTCTGAATGAACCACTGCAGCTTGTCTATGGTGGAGATGAACTCCGGGTGTGTCATATAATTTCTGCAGAAAAAGAGGTTGAGTTGCAGGCTTGGAAAAAACACTAATTTAAACAAATATAAGAGAAAAAAACTTCATTACTGCCCATTATCTGGGCTATAACTTGTCGCCAAAACCACTATCAAAACACAAAATGTATTTACATAAGGGAAGCATCCTAGAGTACATATAAGTACTGACTAAAACAGCATACCCCTCCTCCAAGGAAAGCGTCAATCTGAATTGGACCTAAGGTTGTTCCAGGAACAGCCGACTGTATTGGTTTGTATTTTCGAGCAGCAGCAGCAGCTGGATCCCGAAGTGCCATTGTTTCTGATGTTAAACAATAACCAAATATTAAAAGATTGGGCAAACACTTACTATGGGAAAAAGGAATAAGAAATAAAAGTAAAAATAAAAATAAAAATCTCTTTAAATGACTTGAGGTATAGAAGAATGCAAGTAAAAAAAAAGAGGAAGAAGTGGAAAAGACTTGCAAAGGATCTTAAACATCAATGAAGAGTAGGATCCTGCTTGAGGGTTCGTGTGTGTTTTCCCTCTTACAGGGTTGGATTATTAATAAATAAATAAATAAACCGAAACATTTGATCAGCTCCCACTGTGAATTCTAACGTCAAGGAAGATATGAACCTAACTCAAAAGGAAGATGAAGATAATGCTTCTGGAACAATTTATAGTTATAATTCGAGTTTGACCTTCCTATTATCTTTGAAATTGGATTCCCTAGATACAAGTTGTTACTCACGCTTTCTCTCATTTAAATTTCCACTTAATAGGAAAATAGCATTGACTTACTCAGTAAAGCACTGATGAATGCAGATTTCCCAACATTAGCTGAACCCTGCAGAAAAGGTGAAATTAAACTATTAGATTAGCCAACTCATAGTTATGCAATTAAAAAATTGCTGAAAAGCACGGACAATGAACTCCTGAGACCAGGTACTTGAGGTCCTGAGGCACAGAAAGACTTTTATCACAAGTAGCCAGGCTGGTGTCAGACCAAATATCCCCACTTCCCAAACAAATTAGTAATAAAACGTTTAATCTAATACAATACTTTCATTCTTATTGTGAAAGCAAACAGTGTCCAAGTAAAACCTGCCCTTTTCTTCCTTTTTTGCTTGCTTATAACTTTAGAGCATAAAAATGTTGCTGAATGGAATGATGATTTTATATGCCTATGCATTATTCCAAAAAAGACACCAGTCCATGTCTCCAGGAATTCAAACTTGAATGATGTTAAAGAAAATGAGAACAAAAACCATAATGATAAAAGCAATAAATTCTTGCATTCAATCAATTAAACTAGGAGACAGGCTTGCAAGAGGGCATTTTATTTTTCCTTCTGATCAGTAGGGGGGTTTGCTTCTTAGCCTCTCTCTGTTTTTTTTTTAATTACAAATTTAATCCCTTTCTTGGAAAGAAAACAAAAAAGGGGTGACATTAATTAGTCTTTCTCACTGTTCAAGCATTCAAATCATCACTGAGAGAGGACCATGAAACATGGGCGCTGATGCCATGATTACTTAGTACAGACAACATTTTGATGTTTCAACCCTGCTCTGCAAATTAAAGTGAAGCTTGTAATTCAGAGAGTTACTAACCAGAATGTAAACATCTCGGCCCTGCACCACAAGAATCAACATTCAGAACATAAATTGACCTCAAGAAAAAAGAGAACAAATCATTCTTATATAATATCCAAGTTTAATCACGCTATCGCAAGTTAGGAAAGGCATGTCTGTAGTAATAAATTAAGATGATAAGAGAGAGGTATAAAGATGGTATATAACGATGACCAAGAAAAAGACAACTTGGCTAGCTGGTTGCAACAAATTTGGCCTTCTTTACATGTCAACATCGCTGTATGTAATGTGAAATCAACTCATAAATAGGATCCAAAAGGTAGAATTTGACTGCCATCAAGCTCAGCCAAACCATGGGCTGTTATGAAGTGGAATAGTAGCGATTTAAGCTACATATTTATGGGTACGAACATACATATATACAAGGCAATAGAAAAGTAGAAACCTTTTTCTCCCTTTGAATTTCTGACACAACTCCAGCAATCCCAACTAATGATTTAGAGCTGGTGAGATGGACACTCAAAACACTGCAATGAAAGCAATCTGTCTCAGTAACATGCAAATCCAGGCTTTCAAGTCATAATAAGATACTAGTAACCTTATTATGGAAAGTTTTAAATTCTTTTAAAAAAATCAACTTTATTTGATTTATATAAACAACACCTCAAAGTTCCATACCAAGTAAAAGGAATCAACATGCATAACTTTTTCAAAGAAATATTTGATGAACTCACGTAACACCATAGTACTTACGTGACCTATACAGAGTGAGTACACTTACCTAAGCTTTTTCTTTGTGGTGGCCTCTACAACCCAATCACCAACACAATTAAGATCAGTGTCCCTAGGAAGGAGATCAACCTGAAAGTAAATCAATGAGGAATTTGAGAAACTTCGCTGTAGTAGAAACCAAACATTCACATTACAAAGCTGCAAATCACCAACCTGCAGAATATTACCTTAGTCACAACTAGTATTATTGGATTGGCACCAACAAGATCACGCAAGCGAGCCAAAAAGCTGCCATTGAAGTCCACAACATCAACCTACTTCTCCAAGAGATCCATAGCATATCAGATGCCCATGTATCATCAGCACATCATAACAACAATTTGCGACGTTGTGAATCTCATTTTCAACCCACAAGAAAGGAACAAAAAATTTCGAAGTAATGCATTAACTTATTCCTAAGAAAATGTAATAAAACAGTAAGCACTTACCAATTTGACAATCAAGGCTTTCTCGTGCCGCAAATGAGACAGCTTTTCACGAAGCTCATCGGCTGAAACAAACTGCTTCCCACCGGAATACCCGCCATTTCCACCAACAGCAGTTATCATGTGCCCATGAGATAAAAGCCTGCACCTTCCACAAAGAACTGTTCTAAGTTGGCGGTGTCTCTTCTTCTGCAACCCCAAGAAAATCAAAGCTTTAATAACCACTCTCACATTATCAAAATTGCACATTTTTTTCACATGCCAATAAATCTCTCACATGTGATAATCAACTGATATCTAACTTATCGTCTGGACACAATTTCAAAATAAAGCATCCCAGCTCTCAAGACCAAACAAATCAAATGTCTCTCTGCTAAAATCACCAAATAAACAAAGCCCACAAAATCCTTTTAACCAAATAGCATTGTTTCAACATACCAATTCATAAGTATCCGGGTCGACAAAACCCGGAGCATCAGGATCCAAGGTATGCAACGGAGCTCCACATCCATAACAACTAGCAACAGCCGTATTGAGCTTCAAAGCCTTCCCTTTCTCTCTTCTCTTACTCTTCTTCACCTCTTTCATTACCAACTTAGCAGCCTCAAACGATTTTTGACGCTCAAGGAACTGGTCTCCTCGGGAAGGAGCAGCTGCCCCGGTGCCATCCTGGTCGGGTATGGAAACAGAGGAGTGGGCTGTCGCTGTTGGCGTTTGCTGTGATTTGCAAAGGATGGGAGAGGGTTT
>Ga0307516_10004273_pt1 | contig 17755 bp, 18 predicted proteins | sample 19_EM_MG_FD_203310 | JGI IMG/M metagenome (GOLD analysis project Ga0307516, IMG submission 203310) | Populus trichocarpa ectomycorrhiza microbial communities from riparian zone in the Pacific Northwest, United States - 19_EM | ecosystem: Host-associated > Plants > Roots > Unclassified | place... | reverse complement strand
CCCCGCGGCGGCGGCGCGCCCCCGCTTACTATCCCGTCATGTATTTCACCGACCGTGGTATCGAGGAACTCATCGAGCGGCGCGGCGAGGAATCCGTGACCCTGGAATGGGTCGGCGAGCAGCTGAAGAACTTCGTCGACGCCCACCCGGAATTCGAGACGCCGATCGAGCGCTTCGCCACCTGGCTGGCCCGCGACGACGAGGACGACGAGGAATAGGACCCGGCCCGGTTCAGCCCGCGATGGGCACGGCCGGCTCCGGGTCGCTGGCGGCGACCTTCCACTCGGCGTGCACGGGCGGAATCGGCAGATCGGCGCGCAGGATCGTGATGCCGAAGATCTTCAACTGCAGGGTGAGCGTCGCGGTGAGATCGAAACCGGCGTACACCCCCCAGCGCACCTGCTCCAGGGTGGCGTCCACCGCGGCCCGCACGTACGGGGCCAGCCGCCCGGTCACGCCGGCCGCGTCGTAGAGGAAGACGGCCAGGTCGGCGCCGATAGTGGCCCGCAGGTCACCCCGCCCGGTCAGGGTCGGGACGGCGTCACCCTGGGTGGTGGCGGCATTGCGGTTGAGCGGGGCCCACCCCGTCCGCGAGTCGTAGGCGGCGCCGACCGCGAACTCACCGGCGGTGGTCTGCTCGGTGTCGATGCTCAGGCCGCCCTGCGCGGTCAGCCGGTAGAAATAGGTCAGGTCGACGCTGAGCACCACCGGGACCGGGCCGATCCAGAAGGTCTGGTTGAGGTGCACCTCGGCAAAGGGCAGCCGGAGCGCCGTCTCGCCGGTGTCGGCCAGCCCGGCCAGCGCCGCATGCACCTGCCAGCCGTACGTGTACTTGCCTCCCACCCCGATCTCGGCCTGGAAAGGCTTGGCGCCGTCGACGTTCTTCTGCCCGTACGAGAAGATCAGTTTCGGGGTGAGACCCACCCAGCCGGACAGCTTCGGCCCGCCCTTGCTGGTGCCCGTGATGCCGGCCACGCCGGCGAGCGGGATGTCCAGGGAGAGCAGCAGGCCGCCGTCTGCGGTACGGGTCGGGTCGAGGATCTCGGCTCCGCCGATGGCCAGGCCCGGGATGGTCGCTTCGGTCGCCGCCGCGGCCGTCGGCTCGGCGCTCTTGCCGGCCGGCGCGGCCGGGTTGCTGGTTGCGCTTGCGGGCGTGTTCGGCGCTGTGGTCTTTGCGCTTGGCGTGCTTGGCGCTGTGGTCTTTGCGCTTGGCGTGCTTGGCGGTGTCGTGTTTGCACTCGGCGTGCTTGGTGCGGTGCTCTTTGCGCTCGGCTTGCTGGGCGCTGTCGTCCTTGCGCTCGGCGTGCTTGGCGCTGGGGTCTTCGCACTCGGGGAGGTGCTCTTTGTGGTGCTCCGGGTGGGTGACGGCGCGGTGGTTCCGGCGCCGGTGGCCGCGCCGGGCAGGGTCGGCACCTTCGGCGCGGGCCGCACGCCCGTGGCCAGCGGCGTGACGCTCATCGCGATGTCCTTGGCCTGGAAGGTGCGGTCCACCTCGGCCGCGCCCAGGGCATCGCTCAGCGTCGCCGGCCCGGTGCTGACCTTGACGCCCGCGTCGGTGGGAGTGACCTTCCCGACCTTGAACAACGCCCCCAGCGGTGCCGCGCTGCTGGGCGGGCTCGCGATCACGTCACCGGACCGCACCTGGGCGGTCGCGCCGCCGTTCGTATCGACCGTGGCCAGCAACGCCGTCCCGGCGGAGGCGTCGTAGGAGGCCAGCCGGACACCACCCACATAGGACTTGGCGGGCTCGGCGGTGCCGCTCGACGACGAGGAATTCGCCGTGGCCGGGCGGGCGACCGCGACCGGCACCGCCTCGGCCCAGACAGCCTCAGCGGCCGGCGTTTGCAGTCCGATAGCGAGCAGGGCCCCACCGGTGGCCACCGCGGTGACTGCCAAGCCGGCGATCACCCGCCGGGAGCCAGGAGTGAAGGCGGGACGGGGTAGCGGCACGATGCTCCATCCTTCCTGCACGCGGGCATGACGGTGGGGCACCGCAAGGCCGACGGCAGAGGGTGTTGGTCAGGGATGATTGGTCGCAATCGCCGGATTGATACCGGTCGACGCACGCAGAAACCTACTGCCTAGTAACCCGGATGAGCAAGGACAAATAACACAACTTTCTGGCCCATGTTGCCCGCCGATCCGGTCGACACCGACCAATACGGCCGCGGCGGGCGGCCCGTTCATCTTTCGGGCGAACAGCTCCGGAACCCCTTTGGCCGAACAGCGTCGGAACCTGCTCCAGCCGTTGTCCACAGGTCCAGCCGTTGTCCACAGGGTCCTTGGACCCCGGGCGCGACACCGGTCCGGCCGGTAGGTTGAGCACGTGGCGAGCAGCGTGTATGTGGCCGGGGTGGGTCCCGGGGTCGGCAAGGGCACAGTCGCGCTGGGGCTGGTCGAGTTGCTGTCCCGGCAGGTTGCCCGGATAGGTGTCTTCCGGCCGCTGGTCTCCGGCCATGGCGAGGATCCGCTGCTGACCCTGCTCACCAGCCGATACCCGGTCGTCGCGCCCTATCCGGAGTCCTTCGGGGTCACCACGACCGAGGCGGCCGCGCTGGTGGCGGACGGCAAGCGCGAGGAGCTCGTCGCCCGGATCGTCGAGCGCTACCGCGCCGTCGAGCGGCAGTGCGCCTCTGTGGTCGTCATCGGCAGCGACTTCGCCGACGGCCAGGATGCCGGGCACGACGAGATGCCCCGCGAGCTGGCCTTCAACGCGCTGCTGGCCAACGAGTTCGGCAGCGTCGTGCTGCCCGTCGTGGGCGGTCAGGGCCGGCGGAGCGACCTGGCGGCCGCCGTCGGCTCCGCATACCACTCACTTGTGGATCTGAACGCGACGGTGCTGGCCGTGATCGCCAACCGGGTGCCCGAGGGGGTCGCCCCACCCACCGGGCTGCCGGTGCCGGTCTGGGCCATCCCCGAGATCCCCACCATCGCCGCCCCGACCGTCGCCGAGGTCGCGGCCGCGCTCGACGCCACCGTGCTGGCCGGCGGCGATGCCGCGCTCGACCGCGACGTCCTCGACTATGTGGTCGGCGCCGCGCACGTGCCGGCCCTGCTCGACCATCTCACCGACGGGGCGCTGCTCATCACCCCCGGCGACCGCGCCGACCTGCTCGTCGCCGCGAGCGCCGCGCACGCCGCCGGCAACGTGACGCTCGCCGGGCTGGTGCTGACCATCGGCGAGTTCCCCGACCCGCGCGCCGTGCGGGTCATCGAGCGGCTCAACACCGGCCTGGCGATGCTGGTCGTGCACACCGACAGCTACCACACGATCAGCGCGGCCGGCCGGATCGAGGCCAGGCTCAGCCCCGCCACCCCGCGCAAGGTGGAGGCGGCGCTCGGCGCCTTCGAGCATCACGTGGACACCGCCGAGCTGACCCGGCTGCTCGACGTGACCCGGTCCAGCCGGGTCACCCCGCTGATGTTCGAAAACGACCTGATCGAGCGGGCCCGGGCCGACCGCCGCCACCTGGTGCTGCCCGAGGGCACCGACGAGCGGATCCTGCGGGCGACCGAGACGCTGCTGCGCCGCGGCGTCGCCGACCTGACCCTGCTCGGCGACCCGGCCGAGATCAACCGGCGGGCGCGCGAGTTCGGCGTCGACATCGGCGCGGCCCGGCTGGTCGACCCGGCCACCAGCGGCTGGCGCGACGGCTTCGCCGAGCAGTACGCGGAGCTGCGCAAGCACAAGGCCGTCACCCTCGACCTGGCATACGACGTGGTCCGCGACGTCAACTACTTCGGCACGATGATGGTCGCCTCGGGGCTCGCCGACGGCATGGTCTCCGGCGCCAACCACACCACCGCCGCCACCATCCGGCCCGCGTTCGAGATCATCAAGACGGTGCCCGAGGTGTCCGTCGCCTCCAGCGTGTTCTTCATGCTGCTCGCCGACCGGGTCCTGGTCTACGGCGACTGCGCGGTCAACCCGGATCCGGACGCGGCCCAGCTGGCCGACATCGCCCTGTCGTCCGCGCAGACGGCGGCCGCGTTCGGCATAGAGCCGCGCGTCGCCATGCTCTCCTACTCGACCGGCAGCTCGGGCACGGGCGCCGACGTGGAAAAGGTGGCCGAGGCGACGAGAATCGTCCGCGAGCGCCGCCCCGACCTGCCCGTGGAGGGCCCCATCCAATACGACGCGGCGATCGATCCCGGGGTGGCGGCGACCAAGCTGCCGGAGAGCCTGGTGGCCGGCAAGGCCACGGTCTTCGTCTTCCCGGATCTCAGCTCCGGCAACAACACCTACAAGGCCGTGCAACGCTCGGCCAACGCGGTCGCGGTCGGCCCGGTGATGCAGGGCCTGCGCCGCCCGGTCAACGACCTGTCCCGCGGCGCGACGGTCAAGGACATCGTCAACACGGTGGCGATCACGGCGATCCAGGCCCGCTCATGAAGATCCTCGTCCTGAACACCGGCTCGTCCTCGGTCAAATACCGCCTGTTCGACGGCACGACGACCCTGGCCAAGGGCCTGATCGAGCGGATCGGCGAGGCCGGCGGGGAGGCGGGCGACCACGAGGCGGCCCTGCAGCGGGTGATGGCCTCGGTCGACCTGTCGGGTCTCGGTGCGGTCGGTCACCGGGTCGTGCACGGCGGCAGCGAGTTCGGCTCGGCCACCGTCGTCGACGACGAGGTGTTCGCCGTGATCGAGGGGCTCATCCCCCTCGCGCCACTGCACAACCCCGCCGCGCTCAGCGGCATCGCGGTGGCCCGCAAGCTGCTGCCCGACGTCCCGCAGGTCGCGGTCTTCGACACGGCGTTCCACCAGACGATCCCACCGGCCGGGGTGGCGTATGCGATCGACGCGTCGCTGGCCGAGCGCTGGCAGATCCGCCGCTACGGCTTCCACGGCACCTCGCACGCGTACGTGGCCCGGCAGACCGCCGAACTGCTCGACCTGCCCGCCGGCGAGGCAAAGGTGATCACCCTGCACCTGGGGAACGGCGCGAGCGCCTGCGCGGTCTCAGCGGGCCGCAGCGTGGCGACGTCGATGGGCATGTCACCGCAGTCCGGGCTCGTGATGGGCACCCGCAGCGGCGACGTCGACCCGACGGTGATCTTCCACCTGCACCGGGTCGCCGGGCTCCCGATCGAGGAGATCGAGCGATCGCTGACCCGCTTCGCCGGCCTGCAGGGGCTCGCGGGCGAAAACGACATGCGGGCGGTGCAGGAGCGCCGGGCCGCGGGCGACCCGGCAGCGACGCTGGCGTTCGACGTCTACTGCCGGCGCATCAAGGAATACGTCGGGGCGTATCTGGCGATCCTGGGCGGCGCGGACGCGATCACCTTCACCGCGGGCGTCGGGGAGAATTCCCCCGAGGTCCGATCCGCGGCGCTGTCCGGCCTGTCGGCCCTGGGCATCACGCTCGACGAAGCCCGCAACGCCGGCAGCGCTCGCGGCGCCCGCATCATCTCCCCGGACAACGCCCGGGTGAAGGTCTGCGTGGTCCCGACGGACGAGGAATTGGAAATCGCCCAGCAGGTGACTGCCGAGTTGCGGAGCTGAGCGGCCGCCGAGCCGGGCCAGGCGGCAGACCGGGCCAAGCGGCAGACCGGGCCAAGCGGCAGACCGGGCCAAGCGGCAGGCCGAGCCAAGCGGCAGGCCGAGCCAAGCGGGCGGCAGGCCGTTTCCGGTCGCAGAGCCGTTTCCGGACGCGGAGCCGCTGGACGCCAGCGCCCTGCAACGGCATCCCCATCGGCGGCTGCGGGACCGGCTCGGTCAGGGTGAGCCCGCGTGGGGCGCGGGCGCGGCGCGGGCCCGGCGGCACGGCTGGTGGCGTGGGTGTGAGGCCGGGCGGGCCGGGTGCGACGGGTTGGTGGCCCGCCGGCGTCCCGGCCCGCGCTCAGCGCGGGTAGGTCGGCGTGATCCTGGTCAGCCCAGGGCCAGCCAGGCGATCAGCGCGATCAGGACGATCGCGGCCGCGCCGGCGCCGATGATCAGCGGGGTCTTGGAGGGTGCTGGCGGCTCCTGCGGCGTTTTCTCCGTAAAGGCGCGAAACGCCTCGGTGTTGCCGCTCGGGTCGACGGTGTTGTCAGGCATGCGCACGACCATAGCGAAGCCCGGCACCCCCGCGACAGTGCGTCCCGCCCGCTAGCAGGGCGTTCGCTCCGGTCTTCGGGATATCACCCGTCCGTGGGAGTGTCCTGCCGCGGTTTTGATTCGCGAGTCACAGGCCCCGTTGCGGCAGGATCGCGGTATGGACCCGGTGAGCGCCGCCCGCGATCTCGTCACCGCACGCTTTCCCGACGCTACCTGGGCGTTGCTCACCGGCAGCGTGGTGAACTCGCACCGGACCGCCGGGTCCGACCTGGATATCGTCGTGGTCCACGAGGCGGGCCCGGGATACCGAGAGAGTCTGCATTTCCGCGGCTGGCCGGTAGAACTGTTCGTGCACACCCCGCAACGACTTGCCGAGTCCCTGGCGCGGGAGCTGACCGCTCGCAAACCGAGCACCCACCGGATGCTGGCCGGGGGCGTACCGCTGGCCGGCGACCCGGGTGGGCTGCCCGCGCGTTGCGCCCGGATCCTCGCCGAGGGGCCGCCTCCGCTCACGCCCGCCGAGCGGGACAAGCTCCGATACGTCCTCACCGACCTCCTCGACGACCACCGATACGCCACCGATCCGGGCGAACGCGCTGTGATCGCTGCGGCACTGTGGGTTGAAGCTGCGCGCGCGTCGCTGGCATTCGCCGGGCGGTGGATCAGCTCAGGTAAGTGGCTGTTGCGAGAGCTACGAGAACACGACGCTGCCTTCGCCACGCGGTGGCTGGCCGCCCGCGATGCGCCGACCGCGCTCGCTATGGAGATCTTGGATCGTGCCGGCGGCCCGCTGTTCGACGGCTACCGAGCGTAGGCACGGGCACTCCCCGCCTCGGGAGCCGGGCACAATGGGCGGATGAGACGCCGTACCGTCGCGCTTCTGCTCGCTGCCGTCTGCGCGACCGGCGCCCTGACCTCGTGTTCCGCCGCTTCCGGCGGAACGGACTCCGGCGGCGAAGCGCCGCCGCCCGCTTCCCAGGCTGCCGCACCGAGCGTGCCACCCAGCGTCGACAGCAGCCCGGTGCCCACCCGCGGCGAGGCACCGGGCTCGACCTTCGCCGTCAAGACCCGCAAGCTGCAGCTCAGCCGCGGCAAGGACCGGCCGCTGCCGACCACCGTCTGGTATCCCGCCACCGGCGACGGCCCGTTCCCCGTGATCGTCTTCAGCCACGGGCTCACCGCCCAGCCCAGCGATTATGCCGACTTTCTCGCCCGCTGGGCCCGGGCCGGTTTTGTCGTCGCAGCGGCCGCCTACCCGCACACCTCCACCGGGGTCGCCGACTTCGACGTCGTCGACCTGCTCAACCAGCCGGCCGACGCCTCGTACGTGCTCACCCGGGTCCTCGCCCTCGACGGTAAGGCCGGCGATCCGCTGGCGGGGCGCCTCGACCGGGACCACGTCGCCGCCGCCGGGCATTCCGGTGGGGGCATCACCACGATCGGGATGCTCCGCGGGGCCCGGGACGACCGGCTCACCGCCGCGGTCGTGCTGGCCGGCCGGCAGGTGCTGCCCGGCGCCTTCACCGGCTCGGCCATTCCCGTGCTGTTCGTGCACGGCAAGCGCGACAAGACCGTGCCGTACGCCGACGGGCTCGCCGCCTACCGGGCCGTGCCGTGGCCCAAGGCCATGCTGACCCTGCCCAACGCCGGTCACGTGGTCACCAGCGGCGCGGATTTCGACCTGGTGGCCGACGCGACGACCGACTTCTGGCGATGGAGCCTCTACGGCGACGCCGGCGCCGAGCGGCGACTCGAACGGCGCGACAACTTCGACGGCGACTTCTAGAAAGCTGCGACTTCTAGTGCAGGTGGTCGACGGTCACCTTGCCGAAGATCTCGCCGGAGTTGAGCCGGGCGAAGGCGTCGCCCACCGCGGAGAAGCCGTAGGTGGAGTCGATCACCGGGCGGATGTCGCGCTCCACGCAGAGCTTCAGCAGCGCCGCCAGTTCCGCGGCCGTGCCCATCGTGCTGCCGAGGATCTCCAGCTGCATCATGAACACCCGGCGCAGGTCGACCTTGGGGAACGGGCCCCCGGTCGCGCCGCAGACCACGATGCGGGCGCCGGGCGCCGAGCACTTCAGGGAGTGCTCGAAGGTCGGCGCGCCCACCGACTCGATCACCACGTCCACGCGCTCGGGCAGGCGGGCGCCGGGCTCGACCGCGGTGGCGCCCAGCTCGGCGATCCGCTCGCGTTTGGCGGCGTCGCGGCTGGTCGCGTACACCCGCTTGCCGAGGGCGACCGAGAGCGCGACCGCCGCCGTGGCCACCCCGCCGCCCGCGCCCTGCACCAGCACCGACCCGGCGTCGGCGACGCGGCCGCGCGCGGTGAGCATGTGGTACGCGGTCAGCCAGGCCGTGGGCAGGCAGGCCGCGTCCAGGAACGAGATGCCGTCGGGCTTGGGCACCAGATTCGCCGCCGGCACGGCGACCCGCTCGGCCAGCGTGCCCGGCCAGCGCTCCGACAGCAGCGAGAAGCCGCGCGGGTCCGCCGGGTCATCGATCACCGGGTAGACGACGACCTCGTTGCCGCCGGTGTCCACGCCGGACGCGTCGCAGCCGAGGATCATCGGCAGCCGGTCGGCGGGCAGGCCGATCCCGCGCAGGGACCAGATCTCGTGGTGGTTGAGCGAGCTGGCCCGCACGTCGACCGTCACCCAACCGTCCGGCGGGGACGGCTCGGGCAGGTCGCCGACCGTCAGTCCGGCTAGCGGCTCGTCGGGCTTCGTCGCACTGGCATAGGCGGCTCGCATACCCGAAGCTTAGGCATGCCCGGCCGGTCCTGTCCCAGCCGAGTCGGAAGCCAGCCCGGCACGGGCCGGCAGGGGGCTGACCGGCAGGCGTGGAGCCGGGGCGCGCGGAGCGCCCCGGCTCAAGACCGCGCTGCTCAGACCAGTGCGGCCGGGGCGGCCGGCGCCGCCGGAGCGGCCGGCGGCGGCGCGGCGACGAAGCGGGCGACGCCATCGCGCTCGGCAGCACGGGCGACCGCCTCGGCCACCGCCGGCGCCACCCGCGGGTCCAGCGCCGACGGCACGATCGCGTCGGCGCGCAACTCGTCGGCGACGACCTCGGCGATCGCCTCGGCCGCCGCCACCTTCATCCGCTCGGTGATCCGGGTGGCGCGGGCGTCCAGGGCACCCCGGAAGATGCCCGGGAACGCCAGCACGTTGTTGATCTGGTTCGGGAAGTCGCTGCGGCCGGTCGCGACGATCGCCGCATACTTGTGCGCCAGCGCCGGCGGCACCTCCGGCGTCGGGTTGGCCAGGGCGAAGATGATGCCGCCCGGCGCCATCCCGGCCAGCGCGTTCTCCTCGATCTGCCCGCCGGAGACCCCGATCAGCACGTCGGCGCCGATCAGCGCCTCCCTGATCGCACCCGTACGCCCGGAGTAGTTCGTCGCCTTGGCCAGCGCCGCCTTGGTCGCGTTCAGGCCCGGGCGGTCCGCGTGGATGATGCCCTTGGAGTCGCAGACGATGACGTTCGCACCCTGGATGCCGGCGGCGATCAGGGTGTTGGTGATGGCGACCCCGGCCGCGCCCGCGCCGCTGATCACCACCCGCAGGTCGTCGAAGCGGCGGCCGAGCAGGGCGACCGCGTTGCGCAGCGCGGCGAGCACGACGATCGCGGTGCCGTGCTGGTCGTCGTGGAACACCGGGATGTCCAGCGCCTCGTCGAGGCGGCGTTCGATCTCGAAGCAGCGCGGCGCGCTGATGTCCTCGAGGTTGATGCCGCCGAAGGAGGGGCCGAGCGCCTTGACGACGGCGATGATGCCCTCGACGTCCTGGGTGTCGAGGCAGATCGGGATGGCGTTGACGCCGCCGAACTGCTTGAACAGCACCGCCTTGCCCTCCATGACCGGCATCGCGGCCTTCGGGCCGATGTTGCCCAGCCCCAGCACGGCGGAACCGTCGGTGACGACCGCGACGGTGTTGGCCGTCCAGGTGTAGTCGGCGGCGAGCTCCTCATCGGCGGCGATCGCCTCACAGACCCGGGCCACGCCCGGGGTGTATGCCAGCGACAGATCGTCGCGGCTGGACAGCGGGACGGTGCACGAGATCTCCATCTTGCCGTGCTTGTGCAGCTCGAAGACGGGGTCGGCGGCCAGGGCGGGGTCGAGCTCGAAACTGAAGAAGGACACAGGGACTCCAGACACGCATCGGAACGTCGGTGTGCCAGCCGGCCCTGTGCGCGAGTCTGCGCGGACCGACGTGCGATGCGGGGGTCACCCGGGACAAGCAACCGCAAGATTCAGGTGTGCTGCGGTTAACGCAGGTTAACGTAGCCGACCCGGGCGCGGCCAGTAGCGAAACACGACTTGTCCGATGACATCCGCCACCCCGTACACGCGGGAGTCGTCGGTGACGAACCCGTTGTCACCCTCGACCCACCAGCCACCGTCCTGCTCCCGGATCGCCCGTTTCACGACCAGCAGGTCCGGGCGGGCACGGAAGCGGGCGACCACGACCGAGTGCGGCCGGATCCGGCCGACACGCCGCACCAGCAGGGCATCTCCGCCGTGCAGCGTGGGGGCCATCGAGGGCCCGTGCACCAGTACGGCGAAGAGCGGCAATTGCCAACTCATGGCATCAATCCCACGTCGAGGTTGGGTGTTCCGGTACGGGGTAGTGTCAGCATCGGATCATCGCAAACGTATGGAGGGGTCCTGATGCGACTTCCGCGCATTTTCACGCCGCGCACTGTGGTCAGCGCGCACTGCGACCTGCCCTGTGGGGTGTACGACCCGGCGCAGGCACGCATCGAGGCGGAGTCGGTGAAGGCCATCGCTGAGAAGTACCAGGCGAACACCGACCCCGAGTTCCGCACCCGCGCCATCCTGGTCAAGGAGCAGCGCGCCGAGCTGGTCAAGCACCACCTGTGGGTGCTCTGGACCGACTACTTCAAGGCGCCGCACTTCGAGAAGTACCCGAACCTCAACCAGCTCTTCAACGAGGCCACCAAGCTCGCCGGCGCGTCCGGTGTCAAGGGCTCGATGGACCCGGCCGTCGGAGAGCAGCTGCTCGGCAAGATCGAGGAGATCTCCAAGATCTTCTGGGAGACCAAGCAGGCGTGAGTCCCGCAACGATCCGGCCGGTACGTCGTGACGACGTGCCGGCCGTTGTCGCGTCGGCCCAACTCGCTGAGCGCGTCTCCCCCGTCAGGGACTAGAGTTCCGTCCATTGGGAGGATGGGGTCGGTGACTCAGCTGCAGACAACGCATCCGGAGCCGGCGTTCGGTGACGACGTCGTGCTGCTGACCGTGCCCGCCGACGGCGGGTATCTCGGCGTGCTCCGTACAGCCACGGCCGGCCTCGCTGCCCGCCTGCATTTCGCCCTCGACGAGATCGAGGATCTGCGCATCGCGGTCGACGAGGCCTGCGCGATGTTGCTCGCCATCGCCACCCGCGGCGCCGAGTTGGAGTGCCGCTTCGCGGTCACCGACGACGCGCTCACGGTTGAGGTGACGGTCTCGACGGTGCGCGGCGCCCGGCTGCCCTCCGAGTCCTCCTTCGCGTGGAAGGTGCTGACCGCGCTGACCACGTCGGCGTCCGCCGAGGCGACCGGCCGGCACGCCACGATCCGGCTGCTGACCCGCCGCACCGAAATCTGACTCAGCACCGAGATCTGGCTCAGCACCGAGATCTGGCTCAGCGCGCGTTGGCCGCCGCGATGTAGTCGAGGTGGCGCCGGCCGACCTCCATGGCGGCGCCCGCGTCGCCGCTCTTCACGCAGCTCAGCAGCTCGCGATGGTCGGCGTTGATGCGCTCCCAGTAGTCGCCGGGCAGGTTCTCGACGACTTCCTCGCCGTAGGTGACGTGGTACAGCGGGCGGGTGACCAGCTCGAACAGCGGGTTGCCGGTGGCCGAGGCGATCGCCGAGTGGAAGGCGGCGTGCGCGGCCAGCATCGTCTCCAGCTCGTCCAGGTCCGGGTCGAACATCGCGCCGCGCATCTCGATCAGGTTCGCGTCCGTACGCCGTTGCGCGGCGAGCCCGGCGGCCGGGACCTCCAGGGCGCGGCGCAGCTCCAGCAGATCGGCCATGCCGACCTCGGCGGAGTTGCTGAGCAGGGTCAACCCGGTGGAAAGCGCCTCGGAGAGCTGCTCGGCGTCGGGGTGTGCGACGAAGCTGCCGCCGGTGACGCCCCGGGTCGTGACGATGAGGTGCTGGCTGGCCAGCAGCCGCAGCGCCTCGCGGACGGTGCTGCGGCTGACCCCGGAGCGAACGCACAGCTCAGGCTCGGGTGGCAGCCGGGAGCCGGGCTGCAGCCGGCCCGACGTGATCTCCTCGCGCAGCTCGTCCGCCAGGACCTGGTACGCCGGTGGGCGCACGGTCGATCCGGCCAATGCCCTCACCCCCTTGTGATCCGCCCACTCAGACTAGGCCTTCACACGCAGGTGGGAAGGGGCCTTCTGCCGAGTCCGAAAGCGCAGGACGAGAGCACAGGGGGAGATCGGGCTCAGTCGAGCCCGAGCGCTCGGGTGGTCGGCGGCACGACGCAGAGCAGCCCGACGCCGACGCCGAAGGCCATCGCCAGGGCGCCGATCCAGGCCGTGCCGGTCTGCAGGACGAAGCCGCCGGAGGCGATGACGAAGAGCTGCACCACGATCGCCGGGCCGCGGGCGTGCGCCGAGCGCCGGGCCAGCGCGCGGGCGACCAGGACCACGGCGACGGCCGCGACGACGGCGAAGCCGGTCAGGGCCACGGCCACCGCGATGCTAGTGGCATCGGCGGTGAAGTCGAGCACCAGCAGGTAGGCGGCGAGCACCACGAGCGCGACGGCCTCCGCGAAGAGCAGGCGCACCGCCCAGACGAGGGTCGCCGGGGAATCGAGTTCTCGGGGGGTCACCGCTGTACGATACCGGCCAGTTCAGAGCCGCCTTGAGAGGTACAGTGCCGCCCATGCGAGCGTTACTGGTGGTGAACCCCAAAGCCACCACGACGAATGAGCGCAGCCGAGACGTCCTGGTCCGGGCCCTGCGCAGCGAGGTCCATCTGACGGTGGAATACACCACCAAGCGCGGGCACGCGGCCACTCTGGCCCGGGCCGCGGCCGAGAGCGGCGTCGACGTGGTGGTGACCCTCGGCGGCGACGGCACGGTGAACGAGGCCGTGAACGGGCTGATGACCGCGGCGCCCGGGCTCGGCGCCAGCAGCACCGCGCCGGCCTTCCGGCTGCCGGCGCTGGCCGTGGTCCCGGGTGGTTCCACCAATGTCTTCGCCCGCGCGCTGGGGCTGCCCCGGGACTGGGTCGACGGGACCAGCGTGATCCTGGACGGCCTGCGCTCCGGCCGGCACCGGGTGATCGGGCTCGGCCGCGCCGACGACCGCTACTTCACCTTCACTGCCGGGCTCGGTCTGGACGCGGCCGTGGTGCGGCGGGTCGAGCAGGCACGCCTGCGTGGCCGGACGTCCACCCCGGCGCTGTACGTCCGCTCGATGATCGGGCAGATCTTCTCGGGCGAGGACCGCAAGTCGCCGCCGCTCTCGATCGAGCGACCCGGCGAGGAGCCGGAGACCGGCCTGGGCACCGTCATCATCCAGAACACGGCACCGTGGACCTACGTCGGCGACCGCGCGATCAACCCCAACCCCGAGGCCTCGTTCGATCGAGGACTTGACCTACTGGCGGTTCGTAACCTATACATCGCCAGCACAACACGGACAGTGACGCAGATGGTCTCCCGGAACGCCGATCCACACGGCAAGCACGTGCTCCGCCTGCACGACCAGGCCGAGTTCACCGTGGTCGCCAGCCGCCCGCAGCCCTTCCAGCTCGACGGGGACTACCTGGGTGAGCGTCAGAAGGTGCACTTCCTGTCCGTTCCCGAGGCATTGCGTGTGATCTGCTGAGCCTCGGGTACGTGGATCGGGACGTCCTCACGATCTGTTACAGAAAGACCGGCAAAAGGTCGGCAACGAGGCGCGTACCGTACTACATTGATAGGAGCGCTCGTCCGCCGGTCCTGGAAGAACCGCCAGAACCGGACAAAGGGGTCGTGAGCTAGCTCACCCGCTGGGAGAATTTCCGAGCGCTACCCTTGACATCGCAGGAGTTCGTGAAAGCATTCACAAGCGATAAGAAGTAACCCGATGCCGGTCGTGCACGTTCCTAATCCAGAAGGCACGATACGGCATCGCGAACAAAGCTTGCTCACGCACCGGTGATCTGACGAACGCAGTCCGTCGGCCCGGCGCGGATGCAGATAGAAGTAAGTAGCACCATTCTCTGACCAATCCGAAACAAGGAGTGTTGCCGCCATGGACTGGCGTCACCATGCGATCTGCCGCGACGAGGACCCGGAGCTGTTCTTCCCGATCGGGACGTCAGGCCCCGCACTCCTGCAGGTCGAGCAGGCCAAGGCCGTGTGCCGGCGTTGTACCGTGACCGAGTCGTGCCTCTCCTGGGCGCTCGAGTCCGGGCAGGATGCCGGCGTCTGGGGCGGTATGAGCGAGGACGAACGGCGCGCAGTGAAGCGTCGTGGTGGCCTTCGGGTCAGTGCACCTACCGCCTGAACAATCCCTCACAGCATTCGCGCCCCGGGCCGCTTCGGCTCCGGGGCGTCGTGCTGTGCGGGACAGTACGGCTGACCGACTCCGATCATCGACTGTTTCGCGATGATTACGCCGAGCAATGGTGACGTAGGGCATGAATGCGATCACTGACTTTGCGAAATGATCTCGAAATCACCGTTATCTAAACCACTATTGGTCGATGCCCGGGCACCCTCCGCAGTGGACGACCACCGTCGGCAGGCCGGGGATGGCGTGACGCCCTGTGATGCCGAGCACGGCCCGGGGCCCACCCGAGCTGAAGAACTACGAAGCGAGAGCAGCCAGACCGGCGACCGGGCGGGCCGCCGCCTCGCGCACGCGTAGGGACACCAACTCGGTGACCGCCGGGGCGTCGGTCAGCGGCTCGGCCACCGTGCGGACCCCCGCCGAACGGGCCGAGGCCACTGTCGAGTCCCAGAGCAGCCCCGGGGCGAGGAAGTACGAGACCAGCCCGATCCGCCCGTACCCGTCGGCACGGAGATCACGAACGACGTCCCCGGAGAGCGGCGGGGCCGCCGAGGCATAGGCCACCCGGCACGGCAGCGCCAGCCGGGCGCTCAGGGCCGCCGCGCTCTGCTCCACGGTCGCCCGGGCGCCCGAGCTGCGGGTGCCCGCCGCGGCGAGCACCAGCGCGTCGCAGTCGGCCGGGCCCAGGCGGGACACCAGGCCGTCCAGCAGCAGTTCCGGGACGAGGCCGCCGACGGGGCCCAGGACCTCGGCCTGCTCGACCGCCAGGGCAGGCTGCCCGGCCCGGGCTGCGACGATCTCGCCCGGCACGTCGACCCGGCCGTGGTACGCCGAGGTCAGCAGCAGGGGCACCAGCACCGCCCGCCGGTGGCCGGCCGCGCCGAAGGCGCCCAGCACCGCCCGTGGGCGTGGCCCGGCATGGTCAAGATACGACGCGCGTACCTCCCACTCCGGGTGCCGCAACGCGACAGCCCGGGTCAGCGCCTCCGTCGCCCGGGCCGCGCGTGGGTCACGGCTGCCGTGTGCGGTCAGCGTGACGGCTAGACGTGCAGGCCACATTCGGTCTTCTCGAACATCGCCCAGCGGCCCGCACGCGGGTCCTCGCCGGCCTTCGTCCGCCGGGTGCACGGCCAGCAACCGATCGAGCCGTACCCCTTCTTGAAGAGCTCGTTGACCGGCACGTTCCACCGCGCGATGTAGCGGTCCACGTCCGCCTGCGTCCACGCCGCGATGGGGTTGACCTTGACCTTGCCCTTCTTCGCGTCGAAGACCACGACCGGGGTGTTGGCCCGGGTCGGGGACTCGTCGCGGCGCAGGCCGGTGGCCCAGGAGTCGTAGTCGGAGAGCGCGCGCTCCAGCGGCTCGACCTTGCGCAGGAAGCAGCACTCGTCGGGGCTGCGGGCGAAGAGCCGGGGACCGAACTCACCGTCCTGCTGGCCGACCGTCATCCGGGGCCGGATCGAGCGCACGTTGACGTCCATCGTGCGGGCCACCGTGTCGCGGATCTTGAGAGTCTCCGGGAAGTGCAGGCCGGTGTCGAGGAACACCACGTCCACGCCGGGCGAGACCCGGGAGAACAGGTGCGCGACGACCGCGTCGGCCATCGAACTGGTCACGCAGAAGCGGTCGCCGAAGGTGCTGGTCGCCCAGCGGGCGATCTCCTCGGCCGGTGCGCCCTCGAGCGCCACGGCGGCGGCGTCGGCGAGCGACTTGAGGTCGGCGGGGGTGCGGCGGGTCGGGTCGGCCGGGGCGGCCGGGGCCCCGAGGGACACCAGTCCCAGGCCGGTGGCGGTCACCACAGTCATCGGTTCACTCCCTTGGCGAGCAGTCCGTTGAACTTGACCGTGAAAACACGGGCGCAGGAGTGGCACTCCCACGCGCCGTGCGAAGCCTCATTGGGGCGCAGGTCCTCTTCGCCGCAGTAGGGGCAGTAGAGGGGGGCGGATCTGGCGTCGCTCATTTCACTAGCTCCTCATCCGCCCGGATCACCCAGTCCGCGAAGGACTCGCCGTCGGTGCGTCCCGCCAGGTAGTTGCGGGCGATGCGCTCGACGTACCCGGGAAGCTCCTCGGCGGTGGCCTTGAGGCCACGCACCTTGCGGCCGAAGCCGGCGGTCTGGCCCTGTGCCATGCCGAGGCCGCCGCCGAGGTGCACCTGGAAGCCCTCGACCTGCTGCCCGTGCTCGTTCAGGACGAGCATGCCCTTGAGGCCGATGTCGGCGACCTGGGTGCGGGCGCAGGCGTTGGGGCAGCCGTTGATGTGGATCGAGATGTCGGCGTCGAAGTCGCGCAGCTGCTCCTCGAGCCGGGCGACGAGCTCCTCGCCACGGGCCTTGGTCTCGACGATCGCGAGCTTGCAGTATTCGATGCCGGTGCAGGCCATGGTGCCGCGGCGCCAGGCCGACGGCCGGGCCTCCAGCCCGATCCCGCGCAGGCCCGTGACCAGCGGTTCCACCTGGTCATCGGCGATGTCCAGGACCAGGAGCTTCTGGTACGGCGTGAGCCGCACGCGGTCCGAACCGTGCTCCCGCACCAGGTCGGCGAGCTTGCTGAGCTGCGAGCCCGAGGAGCGGCCGACGACCGGCGCCGCACCGACGTAGTTCCTGCCGTCGCGCTGCTTGTGCACGCCGATGTGGTCGATCGGCTTGGCGGGCAGCTCGGGCGGCGGCCCGTCCAGCAGCGCCCGGCCCAGGTATTCCTTCTCCAGGATCTCGCGGAACTTCGCCACGCCCCAGTCGGCGAGCAGGAACTTCAGCCGGGCCCGGCTGCGCAGCCGGCGGTAGCCGTAGTCCCGGAAGATCCCGACGACGCCCTCCCAGACGTCCGGGATCTCGTCGAGCGGGACCCAGACGCCGAGCCGCTCGGCGAGCCGCGGGTTGGTGGACAGTCCCCCGCCGACCCAGAGGTCGAAGCCGGGCCCGTGCACCGGGTGCACGACGCCGAGCAGCGAGATGTCGTTGACCTCGTGCGGCGTGTCGGCCAGCCAGGAGATCGAGGTCTTGAACTTGCGGGGCAGGTTGGAGTAGCGCGGGTCGCCGATGTACCGGCGGAGGATCTCGTCGATGGCCCAGGTCGGGTCGACGACCTCGGCCGGCGAGACGCCGGCGACCGGGCTGCCCAGCACGATGCGCGGGCAGTCGCCGCACGCCTCGGTGGTCTGCAGGCCGACGGCCTCCAGCCGGCGCCAGATCTCCGGCATGTCC
>Ga0307516_10004272_pt1 | contig 17756 bp, 15 predicted proteins | sample 19_EM_MG_FD_203310 | JGI IMG/M metagenome (GOLD analysis project Ga0307516, IMG submission 203310) | Populus trichocarpa ectomycorrhiza microbial communities from riparian zone in the Pacific Northwest, United States - 19_EM | ecosystem: Host-associated > Plants > Roots > Unclassified | place... | reverse complement strand
GCTCATAACCTGTTGAAAGTGATGAACGTGTGTATTGTCTAAGTAAGGCTGAAGCCTCGAGAGAAAGGAGAATATAGGGGTAGGCCCATGCCTGCCGTGACTAAGCAACGAGTGAGATATTGCAACAACGGCCGTAGCTCTCAAGCACCCAGTCTTATCCGACGGCCGCCTCTCATGTAAAGTCACTTACCGGAGGAACGATGATGGCCGTGGCTCGTATGCACCCAGTCTTTTCCGACGGCCGCCGCTCATGTAAAGTCACTTACCGGAGGAACGATGTTGGCCGTGGCTCTCAAGCACTCAGTCTTTTCCGACGGCCGCCGCTCATGTAAATTCACTCACCGGAGGAAGGATGATGTCCGCGGCTCGCAAGCACCCAGTCTTTTCCGACGGCCGCCGCTCATGTAAAGTTTCTTACCGGAGGGAGGATGATGGCGGTGGCTCACCAGTACCCAGTCTTACCCGATGGCCGCCGCTCGTGTAAAGTCACTCACCGGAGGAAGGATGATGGCCGTGGTTCGCAAGCACGCAGTCGTTCCCGATGGCCGCTGCTGATGTAAAGTCACTCACCGGAGGGAGGATGATCGCCGTGGCTCTGAAGCACTCAGTCTTATCCGACGGCCGCCGCTCATGTAAAGTCACTTACCGGAGGCAGAATGATGGCCGTGGAGTACAAGCACTCAGTCTTTATCCGACTGCCGCCGCTTGACATCCCCCGCCTCATCTAAAGCCACTCGCCGAGGCGAGGAGAGGAGGATGGCTATGGCTCACGAGCTCCCAGCTTTTATCAGATGGCCACCCCTCCATATCCCCGCTGCTGATGTGAAGTCACTCACCGGGGGAAGGTGGATGAACATGGTTCGCAAGATCAGGCGCGGCCCCTCTCCTCGGACCACCCCACCCAAGATCATTATTTCCTTATTCGATCCACGTCTTCGCTTCGATCTGGCCTGCAGGTCAGCGCTGCACCTCGTCCCACCTCTTGAAGGTCGCATGCCAGAGGTTTGTGAGGGACCTGGGAAGGGCATGGGTCACCTTCCCGACTGGTCTGTGTAGCACCATGGGCATCCGGCCCGTTGGCTGCCGGAGAGGTCTATTGCTTGATGATGATGATGATGATTCATTGATCGCATGCGACCCTATTGGATCATGGCGATATTATATACAGTCCTTTCCTGTTCACCGTCCACTGCGACCTCTCACAGTCCGCTGGTGGCCCACGGCAACTCCCCCTGCCCCCGTCTGGCCTGTCCCGAAAAGAAGAGGAGAAAAGAAAGAAAGAAAAAACCGACAAGACTAACGGAAAGACAATCGAGACATGTGGAAAAGAAATTCGGACCAAAGAGAAGCGTCCACCTTACTCCTCGTCCTGGAGAGGTCTATTGCTTTGTCAGATATAACTCCATTCTGTTGACTACCGAGTGATTCTAAGTGTTTTGGTAAGGTCAATGCTGCCGGCCCCAGGTGGCTACAACTTGAAGGTATGTGATCGCTGCACGTTTCACACCACCCCGTTCAAAGTAATATCAAAGCAATGTCTCGAGTCCATCTAATTTATTGACTACAGTCATTCCCTTTTATTCACTCGTCATTGTTTCTATTGACTCGAATCATCTTAAGTTATTGACTCGAGTCAATCCCATTTATTGACTTGAGTCATTCCCTTAAATTGACTGGAGTTATTCCCTTAAATTGACTGGAGTCACTCACTTTTATTGATTCGAGTCATCGTATTTTATTAACTTGAGTCATTCCCCTTTATTGACTCGAGTTATTCCCTTTTATTGACTCAAGTCATTCCCCTTTATTGACTCGAGTCATTCCCCTTTATTGACTCGAGTCATTCACCATTATTGACTCGAGTCATTCCATTTTATTGACTCCAGTCATCTTTCTATTGACTCGAGTAATCAAATTTAATTAACTCAAGTCATTTCCTTTTATTGACTCGAGTGATTCCATTTTATTGACTCGAGTCATATTTTCTATTGACTCGAGTCGTTCCATTTTATTGACTCGAGTCATTCCTATTAATTGACTCGAGTCATCTTTTGTATTGACTCGAGTCATCTATTTATATTGACTCGAGTCATTCCTTTTCATTGTTTCGAGTCATTCCTTTTTATTGACTCGAGTCATTCCTGTTTATTGACTCGAGTCATCCCATTTTATTGACTCAAGTCATCTTGTTTTATTGACTCAAGTCAATAATGAAAATTGCTTGGTTCAAGGAATTGATTGAATGAAGCCAATATAAAATTACCGGACTCGCTAAATAGTGATTACAGAACACCAGCCTCTTCTGGTTGCCGTTCCGCCAATAAAGCGTCTCGATTTAATTATTTGCTTCCCGTTGTGCAGGAAATTTAGTCGCTGGCTTGGCGTGAAAAGTGAGGTACAAATGACTCCGCCCACCATGCCGCTTGCCATGCAACGAAAACTCATTTTTTTTTCAATCTAACTTTAGGAATTGAAAATTCAGATAGTTATCTAGTGTTCCTAATGTTGGAAAAAAATTTAAATTATATGGTTGTGGTTGTGGTAGGGGGCTGAAAAACAGTTACCACCGGGTTCAGGCCATGGCCTTTCGCTTTAGACCTATTGTGGTACAGTTTTTATCACCAATATCCGAACCCGTCCAGATCCTCAATTGGCACGCCTTAGGTGCCCAGTACCGTGTGTCCGGCGCCGTGCCTCCAGCACCGAGAAACTTTTCCAACAGTTTCTTTCGGTGGGTGGGAACGGCTTGTACCACCATGATCTGACAAGGTTACCAGGGATTAATGACATCATGTTACACCATGCACCGAGCATCGACCAATCGGAACACTTTTCGTCTGCTGTGGTCTCCAATCGTCACTCGCCGTCGTTCCGATTCCTCACGTCGGAATAATGGATGAACGTGATAGAAACGGTGAAATCTGACTACGATGCGGTATGATGGGTAATATAGTTGCCTTAGCGAGGAAAGGAGAAAAGTGAATGTGATGTGCATGTCTCATGACTAAGCAGAACGAGTGGGATTAGTAGCACCTCAGTTTTGGCAGCAGCACGCGACGATTACAAACGTGCCTGCATCGCTCACCTCGTGGGACTTTGGCGTCCACCCGCGCGTGCCCAGCGCGGCGCTCGCTGACCTTGTTGTAGACCGAATGTCGCTGCTGCTAACTCTGTGAGAGCAGGCACCGGCATCGCCCATAGTCGTCACCTGCGCTGACATTTAGCAGTAGCTCACAGTCCCCCTGTGCCTCGAAGCGTAGGCGTTGGCTGTAGTGCGGGTAGAGCGGAAGGACCTGTGATAACCTACGAGACGCAGATATCTAGCGGGGAAAGGGATCGAACGATGGCATGCACGCATTGGCGGTAGGGATCGAGAACAGGCCCGTGCGCACGGTTGCGAGTGTCACCTTTGACATCCCGCATTCCCGCGTTCACCAACTGCAATGTGTGCAGTTGCATCACTGCACTGGCAGCCATCTCGTCCGCCGGACAACCACCGCACAAGGAGTTGAACACCCATATGCAGTCACCTATCCCTACACCGGACCCGGGCACATGAGGGGAAGTTGGCCAAGAGTTGTCTCGCCGGGCGGGACGGCTGCGTGTACAGGCGTATTGTGGCGTCCGTCGCGCACTGGCGACGCGGGAAACCGCCACACGGCAAACGTTAGTGGTGTCCACCGTGCCTCTTCCTATCGACTGCTCGGCAGCGGCGAGTGGCGGCGAGGGTATCTCTGGCCCTCCTGTTGTCTAGTTAGGCAGTGGGAGACTGAGTCAATGGCGCCGCCGGTATAGATACAGCGCTGCTCAGGCACTGTGGACGTCCGGCGTCCGCTCGCCCGTCCCCTGGTGTTGCGATGCGACCGAATGAACCGACGGGTGGCCATATTGTCTGCAACGCGGCGCTCACGATGAGGGATTGAGGCAACGGGCATAGCGGCCAAGTGTGGTATGGCGGCAGTGTCCGAGTCGCTTTTGTGGCAGCATTGCAACCTCCGGAGGCGGACGCAAGTCACAATTCAACGGCGCGACGTGTGCATGATTACAAGTGGGTACGATCGCAGACAGGAGCGATCAGCGGTAGCTTGTGGTGAAATTCCTGTATCTTCAATGATTCGGCAAGATTCATTGTCTGCATCGGGGCGGCGATCTGTGCAGAGTGGCTGCTTTTTTTTTTGTTTATTCATTACTCGCGTGCGACCTATGGAGATCATGGCGAGGTTATGTACTGTCCGTTTCCTGTCCGCTGTCCGCGCAGTGGCGGCCCGTTGCCAGCGCCCCTTTGCCCTCCGCCCAGGCCTATCCCGAGAAGATGTGATGCGCACCAAGGAAATTACAAAGGAAAGTAAAGCGAGCGTGAAGGACAAAGGAAAAGAAAGAAGGAGAGTAGTCCACTCATGCCGTACTCGCGGGCGCCATGAAGTCAAGTGTGGGAAGGAACAGCGGCGTTTCCCCTCCTGCGCCCGGCTCCTCGGCCCCCGCTCCCTGCTCCTCCAGCCACTCCCGCACCTCCAGCTCCGACACCGCGCTCACAGCGCCATCCCCCTCCCTCGGCACCCGCCTCCCCACATCCGTCGCCAAGAGAAAGTCCAGCACCGCCTGGCTGCACCTCCCATCGGCCAGGAGGTCCCGCACCTTCCACCGGTCCTTCCACCTCCCGGTCTCCTTCTTCACCTCTGCCCACAGGATCTTCTGCTGCGGCTTCCACTCCGGGCACTCCTTGAAGAGGTGGTCCCGGGTCTGCGTCCGGTATCGGCACCACCAGCATTGCGGGCAGTGTTCTCCATAGACCAGTCCGGAGCAATTTTAGGTCCGGTCTAGTCTGGTCGGGATGTACGCAGACCGACCCAAGGTCAAGTCGGGTTTGAGCCCGACCTGCCCATGGTAGGTCTGGACGGTCTGCAGACGTCTGCAGACGTCTGCCAAGCTGCCCCCAAAAACTTGCTGTACTCACTCCGCGAGGCCTCACTGCCGGCTTGCATTGTCCAGCAGCAAATTTTATCGCTTTAGGGCATATATGATTCGCTGTAATTCAATATGGACTTTGAGTGGAGTTGTGGTGTGTTATATACAGGACATTTGCATACATCTCTCGAACGCTTCGCTACAAAAGATCCTCCTCACACAGCGCATTCAGCATTACCTCGATTGCCTTGATTTCATCCCTTGTAGCCGCAATCAAGCCATCCCTTTGCCAGCTCTTCAGACACTCTACCGCCTCCACTGCATCATCTCCCATCCTACATCGCCGATCGGATAGCGTGATTTTGGCACCGCTGAAAACCCGCTCAGGCTCTGCACTCATTGCCGGCAGTGTCAGGTAAGTCAAAGCCATACGAGCAAGGTCCTTCCACTGGGTCTCATGCGATCTTATGTAGCATTAGATGAAGGAGCCAAGATTACATTACAGCTACCATGGCGACCGAGCGGTTACGTCAATATCAATGTACAGTGCGGGGTAACAATCACAAGCAAGTCCAGACACAGCTCGGCTGTACTCTATTTTAGGGTGGATTGACGTCTATCGAATTGCATATGATTTTATGAGTGCCAAGCCAGACTTATCCCGACGTCTGCCGACGTCGGGATAGTCTGCCAGACTTGCCACTCTCTGGTCGGGACGGTCTACTTTCTATCCCGACCGTGAAATGCCAGGTCTGGTCGGCGTCTTGGCAGACCGTCCAGAGCAGGTCTGCAGACCGGTCTGGTCTATGGAGAACACTGATTGCGGGGCGGGTCGGTTCGTGCAGAGTGGCTGCGTGGTGCTGGGTTACCCCAAAGTGTTATTTTGTTTTGCTTTTTATTTGTTTGTTTTTTCCTAGATAGATCTGGCGAGGACCGTACAGAATCCGTTTCCCGTCCGCGCGCCGGCGGCACGTTACAAGCTCCCCTTTGCCCTCCACCCAGACCAGTCCCAAGATGATGAGATGCGCACCAAAGAAGTCGCACGGAAAGGGAAAAAGGAAGGAACAAAGGAAATCAAGACACGCCCTTTAGTTAGCTTCCGCAGATGACATGAACGAGGGTACGGGGAGAATCATGGGCTGTTCCTCACCCTCGGCACCCAGCTCACCAGCCTCCGCCCTCCGCTCCTCTTCTCTCTCTCTCCGCTCCCAGAGCTCCAACTCTGACGCCTCACTCCCTGCGTCATCTTTGGCTGAGGCCGGGACCAGCCTTCCCACGTCACCTACTCTGGAGTCACTCTTCCGTGGATTCCCCTGACGAGTCCCTGGGGCCCCTTTTTTATAGAGAGAATGTTCTCTCTATGACGATGTATCTTTAATCCACCCCACCACCTCCACCCCAACATCCCAACACTACCTATGCCCTTTCTCTTGTCGTTTCATCTGTTTGCACTCTCTGTTCTGCCATGATGTTAATGTACTCTCTGGACATGGCTGGCTGTGGCTACGCGCCCCCCAACTACATCAGAATTCGGCCCAAACATCGAGAACAAATAACGGCCGCTACAGGCGGAATACCTACTTCTCGTCCTTCTCATCGGAGGGGTGGAAGATATCACGCTGTAGCCTGGTCACAGGTACGAAGCGTGTTTTCGTGACCTCCGAGACTTCTCGCTTCGACTGACATCTCCTAAACATACCATACACAACCACCGCGCTCGATAGTCAGTCATAGCCGAAAAGCCATACTGCGCGCTCTCGGCTGTCGATTGTATGGTGCGGACATACCGATCCGGCTCCAGTGCTGTCACCTCGCGACCCGTCCGTGAAATTGGTGAAGCCTGGCCTTGGCTACTCAGCATCCGCCTGGGCTGAGGCCTCGTCTTCCGCCAGCACAACTGCGTCAGCGTCATCAATTGTGATGATCAATCATTGATCGCATGTGACCTTGTCAGATCATGGCTATATTATGTACATTCCAATCCCGTTCGCCGTCCGCTCCGACCTCGGTCCGTCCGCGGGCGGCGTGCGGCGACTCCCCCTGCCCCCGCCTGCCCATTCCCCGACTGGAAGGCAAAATAAATGACCCAAGAAAGGCAAACCAAATCCGCGCCCGTCCTCTGCCCCTCTTCTTCTCCGCTCCGAGTCCTCGCGCTGGGCCTCTTCCCTCATCCTAGGCGGCAACCAATGAACGATTATACGAGCGAGAAATGATGATTAACATTGGTGCACATCTGGCCGCCAGCCCGCGCGCTCCACACATATATCCTCGCCTTCTGACCTAAGGAAAACACTGGAAGGAAATGCTCGAACACCGCCACCCCTCAATAACAAGAAACCCGAAGAACCCCAAATCTCCACACAAGCGCCGAGATCCCGACATCCCCACCTACCCCAGCTACCCCACTTCCCCTGTCTTCCGGTAGCACCAAGAGACTTTCCTCGGTTCTACCAGATCAAGACGGGGCACTTTCTGACCGGGCAGTACCTCAATTGGACGAAGAGCCGATCCACCCCACAGTGCTGGTGGTGCCGATACCGGACGCAGACTCGGGATCACTTCTTCAAGGAGTGCCCCAAGTGGAAGCCGCAGCAGAAGATCCTGTGGGCGGAGGTGAAGAAGGAGGCGGGGAGGTGGAAGGACCGGTGGAAGGTGCGGGACCTCCTGGCCGATGGGAGGTGCAGCCCGGCAGTACTGGACTTCCTCTCCTCTACGGATGTGGGAAGGCGGGGGCCGGCTGAGGCAGAGGACGACGCGGTGAGCGCGGTGTCAGAGCTGGAGGTGCGGGAGTGGCTGGAGGAGCAGGGGGTGGGGGCCGAGAAGGCGGATTCTGGGGGGGAACCGCCGCTGTTCCTGCCCACTCCCGACTTCATGGCGTCCGCAGGATCGGTGTAGGCGGCGCCTTTCCCTTTGTCTTTTCGTTTGTCCTACACGCTCACTCTTCTCTGTCTTCTTTTGTAATTTCCTTGGTGCGTACCACACGTTCTCGGGACAGGCCGTGTGGAGGGCAAAAGGGGTGCTTGCAACGAGCCGCCACTGCGCGGACAGCGGACAGGAAACGGACTGTACATATCCTCGCCATGATCTACATAGGTCGCCTGCGAGTAATGAATAAACGAAAAAAAAGCTTCCCCTGTCTTGACCTTCTCTTCCAGCGTTTGAGAACGAGCCTTCACTAGGCGGGAGCTTCGTTCCACTCTCAATATGCAGCTGTTCTGCGGCCTAATTCCCACGTCGCTACGAAAAATGCTGCGGAGTCATTCGGTCGTCGTCGGTGACGGAGTGGTCGGCACGCCGTTCGATGAGCAGCGGGGACATCCCTATCCCGCCGCAGGCCGAGAGGTAGACCGCCTGTTCAGAGAGCAGACGCGCCATGGTTCCGTGCTCTTCTTGCAAGGCGTAGTGCAGCGGGGTCATCCCCGCACTATCGACGGACGAAGTTTTGGCCCCCAACTCAATGAGCAGCTGTGCCATGGCCACCTGACCATCTTGGGAGGCGATGTGAAGCGGCGTCATTCCATCCTCCCCTGCGGCCGAGAGATCGCTACCCAGTCTGATGAGAAGCTTTGCTGGCGCCGGTTGCCTATGTAGTAGGGCGATGTGCAGTGGGGTCATTCCATCCTTACTGGTGGCAGAGAGGTCGGCACCTTGTTTGATGAGAAGCAGTGCTAACGCCTCTTGCTTATGTCGCAAAGCGATGTGCAGTGGGGTCATCCCCTCGCTGTCAACGGCCGAGATATTGGCTCCCGGCTTAATGAGCAGTTGGGCCACGGCCACGTGTCCTTCTTGCGAGGCGATGTGAAGCGGGGTCATCCCGTCGCTGTTGATGGCCGCGAGGTCAGCTCCCTGCTTAACGAGTAGTTGAGTCATAGCCACGTGACCTTCTCGCGCGGCGATGTGCAGCGGTGTCATCCTCTCACTGTCAACGGCCGAGAGGACGGCTCCCCGTTCGATGAGTAGGTGTGCGCATCCCTCACTTCCATGTCGCAAGGCGATGTGCAGTGGCGTCATTCCATCCTCATCGGCGACGGAGGGGTCAGCATCCTGTTCGATTAGAAGACGCACTAACCCTTCTTGCTTATGTCGCAAGGCGATGTGTAGCGGAGTCATTCCATCCTCATCGGCAACGGAGAGGTCAGCACCTTGTTCGATTAGAAGACGCGCTACCGCTTCTTGCTTATGTCGCAAGGCGATGTGCAGCGGAGTCATCCCCTTGCTGTCGATGGCCGAGAGGACGGCTCCCCGTTCGATGAGTAGTTGTGCTATGGTCACATGTCCTTCTTGCGAGGTGTGGTGTAGCGGGGTCGTCCCATCGTTGTCGACGGCTGAGATGTCGGCTCCCTGCTCGATGAGCCATTGCACCATAGTCGTGAGCCCTCTTTGCGAGGCGTGATGCAGCAGTGCCATCCCCTCGTTGTCGACGGGCGAGAGGTCAGCGCCACTCTCTGCAAGCAGACGTACTGTGGCCTCTTGCCTATGTCGCAAGCCGATATGCAGCGGAGTCATCCCCTTGCTGTCGACAGCAGAGAGGTCGGCTCCCAGTTTGATGAGCATTTGTGCAATGGTTACCTGCCCTTTTTGCGAGGCCCGGTGCAGCGGGGTCCTCCCATCGTGGTCGACGGCCGAGATGTCGGCTCCTTCCTCCATAAGGTACCATGCCATGGCCACCTGCCCTTCTTGCAAGGCATTGTGCAGCGGGTTGTTTAAACCTAACTTGGCCGCCGCAAGAATGGATGCCCAACGTTGCCAAGCGAAATCCAGCGGGGTCATTCCAGTCTTGTCGGCGATGGAGAGGTCGGCACCCTGTTCGATTAGAAGAAGCGCTAATGCTTCTTGCTTATCTCGTAAGGCGATGTGCAGCGGAGTCATTCCCCAGCTGTCGGCTGCCGAGAGACTGGCTCCCAGTTCGATGAGTAGTCGAGCCATGGTCACATACCCTTCTTGCGAGGCGCGGTGCAGCGGCGTCACCCCCATACCGTCGGCGGCCAAAAGGTCGGCACGGCATTCGGTGAACAGATCTACAATGGACGCATGCATTTGTCCCAACACACTGTGCGGCGGGGTCGCCCCCTTGCTGGTAATAGTCGAGAGGCTGGCACCCCGTTCGAGGAGCAGACCCACCATTTCCACACGCCAATACTGCAAGGCGATGTGCAGCGGAGTCATCCCCTTACTGTTGGCTGCCGAGAGGTTGGCTCCGCGCTGAATGAGTAGCCGTGCCACAGCTATATGCCCTTCTTGCGAGGCGTGGTGTAGGGGGGTCATCCCTTCCTTGTCGATAGCCGAGAGGTCTGCTCCAAGTTCGACGAGCCGTTGAGCCATGGCCATCTGCCCTTTCTGCGAGGTGTGGTGCAGCGGGGTCATCCCCTCCTTGTCGACAGCGGAGAGGTCAGCCCCAAGTTCGACGAGCAGTTGAGCCATGGCCATCCGCCCTTTTTGCGAGGCGTGGTGCAATGGTGTCATCCCCTCCTTGTCAGCTGCCGAGATGTTGGCTCCCAGTTCGATGAGCAGTCGAGCCATGGTCACATACCCTTCTTGCGAGGCGCGGTGCAGCGGCGTCACTCCTTTGCCGTCGGGGGCCAACAGGTCGTCACGGCACTCGGTGAGCAGACCTATAATGGACGCATGCATTTGTCCCAACACACTGTGCAGCGGGGTCACCCTCTTGCTGCTAGCGGTCGAGAGGCTGGCACCCCGTTCGAGGAGCAGACCCACCATTTCCACACGCCAATACCGCAAGGCGATGTGCAGCGGAGTCATCCCCTTACTGTTGGCTGCCGAGAGGTTGGCTCCGCGCTGAATGAGTAGCCGTGCCATAGCTATATGCCCTTCCTGTGAGGCGTGGTGCAGCGGGGTCATCCGCTCCTTGTCGATGGCGGAGAGGTCTGCTCCCTTCTCGATGAGCAGTCGTGCCATAGTGTCGTGCGTTGTTTGCGAGGTGCGGTGCAGTGGGGTCATCCCCTTCTTGTCGACGGCGGAGAGGTCTGCTCCTTGTTCGATCAGCAGTTGCACCATGTTCATGAGCCCTTTTTGCGATGCGTGGTGCAGCGGGGCCATCCCCTTTCTATTGGCTGCCGAGAGTTTGGCTCCGTGCTGAATGAGTAGCCGTGCCATCGCTATATGCCCTTCCTGTGAGGCATGGTGCAGCGGGGTCATCCCCTCCTTGTCGACGGCGGAGAGGTCCGCTCCCTTCCCGATGAGCAGTCGTGCCATAGTGTCGTGCGTTGTTTGCGAGGTGCGGTGCAGCGGGGTCATCCCCTCCTTGTCGACGGCGGAGAGGTCTGCTCCCTTCTCGATGAGCAGTCGTGCCATAGTGTCGTGCGTTGTTTGCGAGGTGCGGTGCAGTGGGGTCATCCCCTCCTTGTCGACGGCGGAGAGGTCTGCTCCCTTCTCGATGAGCAGTTGTGCCATAGTGTCGTGCGTTGTTTGCGAGGTGCGGTGCAGTGGGGTCATCCCCTCCTTGTCGACGGCGGAGATGTCTGCTCCCTTCTCGATGAGCAGTCGTGCCATAGTGTCGTGCGTTGTTTGCGAGGTGCGGTGCAGCGGGGTCATCCCCTCCTTGTCGACGGCGGAGAGGTCCGCTCCCTTCTCGATGAGCAGTCGTGCCATAGTGTCGTGCGTTGTTTGCGAGGTGCGGTGCAGCGGGGTCATCCCCTCCTTGTCGACGGCAGAGAGGTCTGCTCCCTTCTCGATGAGCAGTCGTGCCATAGTGTTGTGCGTTGTTTGCGAGGTGCGGTGCAGCGGCGTCATCCCAATGCCATCGACATCCGAGAGACAGGCGCCACGCTTCATGAGTAGTTGCACTATGGAAGCATGCCCTTCTTGCGAGGCTATGTGCAGCGGTAAGAAGATTTCGTGGCTGACTGCGGCTCCCATATCCAAGAGCTGGTGGGCAACCTCCACGTCTCCAAGCCTGCATGGAAACAAAAGTGCCCTGCCTACGTGTCTAGGGTAAGGCTGATATTTGAATAGCTTTGTGAGCTCCCTCGTTAATCCAAATATGCATAAACAGTCGAGAAGGTCATATTTGCCCTCCCACATTTCCCGATATCGGCGCCAGAAAAGGTTTGAAGAGGAGCCATGCCGGCTATGCACCGCTCTGACATGATTTTGAAGCCAATGCTGGAAACTTGGCCCCAAAGCGAATGTATCCCAGAGGACTGTCAACGTTTGACAGTTTTCATATCGGCCACGAGGAAGGTGCCACGGCCAGAATGTTGCCGCATATAATGGTAGGTGGTAATTTTCGTCCTGCGTCGATAGGGTTTTCTCGTGTTTCTTATAATATTGCCGCCACTTGGATGAACACACCAGTGAAAGGCAGGCTTTGGCGAGTTCGGTGTGGGAGTCGACTGGCTTGAGCTTCGTCTGTAGATATTCATCCACGGAAAGGTGCGCCAGCCGGAAAACGTTGAGTCGTTGATCCAAGATGACCAGGTTATGGCACGCTTTCAGTAAATCATTTGCCAGCACCGTCGTGTCGTCAGAAAACTCTCCCGAGTCACCGACTTCCACCGTGATGGCTTCAAGCAAGGCTTCGGACTGTAGCGGCTCATACGAACATTGGATCCACCGGAATGCATTAAGTGCCATGCGGGGAGCACTACCCCTTTTCCGAAGTATGAGTTGGTATGTCTCCTCATAGGCGGCAGCCAAGGTGTCCGGCAGGGTCCTCAGACTGTTTCGCACATCGTTCCGAGTAGTCATTTCGCTGAGCAGGTCGATGTGAAGAGCCGCTAGCTGAAACCTGGCATTCCACCGTCAGTTTCAGCAACCAACAGTATGTAGAGGGGTTCGCAGTGAGTAATTACATTCCCTTGGACCTTTCACGCAGGACGGCACAAATTTCTGCTTTGAGATCCAGTGGGACCGCGCCGTTCAACAGGAGTTTGTCGTCGATGGCCTTCTGCACATTCGTGTCCACGAAATGTTTGATATCGTCGAAATTGTCATCCGGTTGCAACTCAATCCGAGGGAAAAGCTCAAATTGCAGGAGAATGTCGGGGTCCATCCGTGTTGTTGCAAAAACCTTAACCAGGCTCTTCGAGTATTCCATAACATACTTCAACGCCTCCAGCAACCGGATCCTAATCTTGTGGTCGATTTCATCCAAGGCATCGATACACAGCGTCGTTTGAGGATGTACGTCTGTGAGTTGGACAAGTATATCCAGGCTTTCCTTGAGTGTGAGGGGCGCAGACTTTTGTCCTTTCTGCAATCGGTCTTTGTAAACCTCGATAACCGGTTTGAAGAGTTTGTCTCCCTCCGACTCAGCCTGCACTAGCTGCTGAAGTAGGGTACGCAGAATGGTTTCGGGAGTGCGGCGACTTTCCTCGGCTCGATTGCAGTAGAAATACGCGAGCTTGTCGGACCCTGGACTGGACCGGTGGTGGGAGTCGATGACGCTCGAAGCTGTGTAGGTTTTTCCAGCCCCGGCTAGACCCCCCTTGGTTAGTCGAGAACCTCCGCAGCAGAAAACGCGGTGACATACGGATTCCTCGCAACAATAACAACACGGACTTCCTTGAGGCTCTCCAGTCACGATATTCATCCCTGTGCAGAATCCATCCGGCTGTGTTTTCCAGGCGCCCATCACTGATGCGCTGGTGGTGACTCATGTACGGGATCGATGATATCCACTCCAGGATCTCAGTTCTAGTGGGTCCTAGTTGCAGTGTGAGTTGTTTCCCAGGAACCCACACGAGCTGTATTCCGATGCAGTAAGATCACCTACTCTGAGATCTGCGAGCGGACATTCATGGTTAGGTTATCCCAGTACGTTATCATCGAGCATGCTGGGAAAGACCTACTCGCCAGAAACAAACGTTTGACCCCCATGAAACACCGTGTTCATGAACTCGAAGTGCTTTGTGCTCTCGTAGTGTCTGGAGCTGTCGGGCTGCTTGCCGTTTGCCATTTTGCTGCTTGTGGCGGTGATGAACTCGCGGTGGTGTCCTGGTTGGTGTGGTGTTGGACTGACGGTGGAGTCAAGTCTGCGGCGATGTCAAGTCGAGGGCGATGTCAAATCTGCGGCGATGTGAAGTCTGCGGATGTCAAGTCGGTGGTGTCAAGTCGGCGGCGTTGTCTTGCATACCCCGCTTTCATTATCATTTGTTACCTACCATGGACGATGTACAGCAGTTAGTGTCTTGGCGACGACAGGCCTATGGTGTGACGAACGCGGGCTGTGAGTACACCTGGTACGTACTGAAACCTTACCCCTGCCCTCCTCCAATTGTCAGTATATCTATTCCAATTTAGTTGCGGCTGAGCAGATACCAATCGTCAGCCTCTCGTCTTCGCTCCAGGCGGTGCACTCGCTGTAGTCGGCAACTCCCGCATGGGTGAACACCACCCGAGAAGCGCTGGAAGGGAGAGAGGAGTTACCGTTCCGCCCGCGTGGCCGGGTAGTATCACTCGCTTCGCAGCTTGTTTTTCTGCCGGTTTTCCCTCGGACGTGGTCATAGCCACTTCCAGCAAGCACGGGTTCCAGGCAGGGGAAGCTGAAGGGGTGACGGTGCAGCAACCTGTCGGGCCTATTCAACGACTGCCGCACGTTGCGGATCGAGAGCGAGGCATACAGACCGCAATGTCGACGATCTCTAGAAAGAAGTGAGATAATGTCTGACTAGTTCCTGCAAATCTGTGGACCGTGGTCTGCAACAGAGGCACCGGACATCGACGCGAGGGTGAACGTCCCGGTGAAGTAACTGCCCTTACGTCGCAGAGTTGTTACCCGTGCGACACTGCCACTGGGTCACCCGAGGGCGAGTTCGAAAGCGGACACCAAGAGTGAGCCACGTGACCATTCGGAGTCCGTGGCGGAAAGTCGCCCCCTTCCCCTATATACTCCTCTTCACCACCGATCACTGCACGTTGGGGCTCGTCCGTATTGTCAATGGGAGTGATGTGGAGATGTGATGGTTCTCTTCATGTGACGGTGACGCCACTGCCTATATCTATAGCAGTGGTCACGAGGACTGACTAAGCATATACTACAACACTTCCCCCCCTTTCTGCGTTCGCGCTGCACCTGAAATCCAATAAAACAGCGAAACCAACTGAGCAGGAAAGCAATCATCAAAAAACAGTACATTGTCCCTGTCGGCCTCATTAAAACCTACGCAGTAAAACCCTGTGGGATAAAAACTGCTAGGAAAAAGAGTACCAGCGCACTTAACTCTTAAACATGACCCAAAAAATCAGCAATTCCTTCGTAAACCCATACTCTGAACAAGACGCTGATGGCGATCTGGCGCGAGTGCCTTCGTCATAATATCGGCTAAATTGTTGTCAGTGGAAACGTAGTCGAACTTGACAATACCTTGAGCGTGAAGCTCGCTGCTATCGTGGAATCGAATGTCGATGTGCTTCGTCTTTGCACCCTGAGACGCCTGACCAGATGTTCTTCAATGCGCAATTGCTATCGCAATATATCGGTGGTACGACCAACTCGCCGGTAACGTCTTTGTGGAGTTGTATAAGGCATCGGACCTTTCGCGTGGCTTCAGAGCAAGCTACAAATTCCGCTTTGGTAGTTGATGCGACAAGTAACTCCTTCTTGGATTGCCAGTCTATCGGTCCGTCGTAGGCTCGAAAGAAATAACCGCCCTGAGATTTCCGGTCTGCTCGATCACCGGCAAAATCCGAATCTGTATAGCCGTGTAGGACGCGTGTGCTGCTAGACGCTGATGAGCCGGGAAAGACCAAACCGATATCTGCCGTGCCTTTGAGATAACGGAGAACGCATTTTGCTGCTGTCATATGTGTGACATACGGTTTGGAGTTGTATCGGCAAAGCGCTGCGACTGCATAGGCAATATCAGGTCGTGTTGATGTAGCTGCATACATGAGACTTCCGGTGATCGATTGATAAACAGCTGCATCCGCTTCGCGATCCTTTGACATTTCGATGTCCAATCGAGTCTTATGACATAAAGGCGTTGGCGCTGGATTTGCGTCTTCCATACCAAATCTGTTACACCTCAAGGGAACACGGGACCTATAGCTAGCTACATAGTCAGGGCAAATGAGACTTTACCTAAGCTACCTAGGGGGAAGACGAGTTAGTCGGCTTCAGAGAGTCTAGGCTGGAGATAGCCCGGAGTTAGAGTCTTACAGCCGTAACAGTCTTAAGGGATTTATCTCCGGTCGGGCAGCAAACACAACTATGCAGAGGGAGAAGGTCGAGACCCTCGAGGCTCGATAACCTGTCGAAATCTGATAGGCCGGTAATCACCTCAGTGAGGGATATACGCGGTGTGGGGATCTGTCAGCTTATCGTTAGACCGACCAGGACCAATGAAGTTGTAGGAACTGAGTCTGTGGACTCAGGGTCCTGATCAGCCGCCGGAACTCCCGGGGCAAGACAGGAGGTCGCTGGTTCTCTAGAAGAGCCACGTGATGCCGCACGAAACTATATAGTCAGAAAGAATTCCCGCGTTGAAAGAGGGAGAGAGAACAGTACCGGACGAACACCCACAAAAAACCCACAAACAAGATCTAAGATTATTCCGTTGTGAATTATCGAAAAGTAGCCTGATTACCTTTGATACAACCCGCACTCTGGTTACGAATCAACCCCAGTGTCACAAAATCGCTTGAGGATCGAATCGATGTATGTCTGCTGGCTAAGGAGAATCGAACCGTCGGGTAATCGAGTTGTCTAGGCCTAAGAACCGCTTTGCAGGACCGAGATTCGACATCTGATATTGCTTCATGAGAGCATTTCTGACTTCTATCGCTTTTTCGGAAGAACCGTCGGCATAGGCAACTAGCATATCGTCGACGTAAAGGAGGAGCAATACACCGTCAGCGTGTATATAAAGATTTGGGTCGGCATTCGATCGATGGAATCCAATAGAGAAAAGAAAGCTATCGATTGTCTGATACCATAATCGAGGTGCTTGACGAAGACCGTATAGTGCTTAATTCAGACATAGAATGTATTGCTCGTGGGTCGGTGGCTCGGTAGACTCTGGTGGCTCAATAAAATCGATTGCGTCGGTAGCAAGCTTCCGTTCCAGCCATTCAATCCCAGCCGGCTGTTGCATGAAAACTTCCGTATCGATCTTTGGATTAAGAGATGCCGTGACGACGTCCAGATGATCCATTTTCCAATCGTTTTTTGCAACAAAACTCAGTAAATAGCGTAGGTAGAGTGCTCATATTACCAACCGGAGCATAAGTCTCATCGAAGTTAACGCCTTCTATCTGCTTGAAGCCTCTGATGACGAGCCGAGCCTTGTATCTGAGTGTGCCATTCGGATTGTTCTTGGTCTTATACACCCATTTGCAGTCGATAGGATCGCTTGTCACTACGGATTCTTGTACAGCCGTAAACGTATTATTCTTTTTGAGCGAGGCATATTCTTGTCGCATGGCTTCCTGCCACTGCTTCCGTCAATCGCAAGCCATCGCTTCACGATATGATCTGGGATCGGTATCTTTTGGCGGTGGGCTAATACCCATATCCAGTAGATCTGTATCCGCCACCAACATGTCGGCCTTCCGTTTCTTTATTCTATTGGATCTCATTAACGCAGAGTCCACAGCCTGTTCCGGCTCGCCCACAGCCTTTGCCGGCTCGTGGGTCCTTTCCATATCATTCACAGCCTGTCCCGGCTCGTTTCTCACAGCCTCTGTTTGCTCGTTTCTCACAGCTTGTTTGAGGGGTAGCAAGAAGCATGTCCATTCTAGAGAGGCGAGCGCCGGCCTCTTATACCAGTGTCCGTGCGCCGCCTGTGACTGTCTACCGTGACTGTCCTATGTAGCCCTATGTCACACTCCCGTAGCACTGTCCGTGTCACCCGAACTCTAGACACCCCGCTGGGCGTAGCGTCCGCAGCGCC
>Ga0307516_10004271_pt1 | contig 17757 bp, 29 predicted proteins | sample 19_EM_MG_FD_203310 | JGI IMG/M metagenome (GOLD analysis project Ga0307516, IMG submission 203310) | Populus trichocarpa ectomycorrhiza microbial communities from riparian zone in the Pacific Northwest, United States - 19_EM | ecosystem: Host-associated > Plants > Roots > Unclassified | place... | reverse complement strand
AACGGTTCTGCCCCTGTATCGTACTCACACTTTTTATTTTATTTTATTTAATAATTTAATTCGATGCCACATGTGGCGGCGCGTTCCAAAAACGGACTAGCGTGCCCAACGCATGAATCGATTCCGACCACTCGCTGTCGATGGAAAGCAGGTGATTTGGGGTCGCAGGTGGAGTTTGACGTGGAGTGGTGGAGCTTGATGACTATTGGCTGCTGGAGTGGAAGGGATGAGAATGGGAGTCGGCGCCAAGCCAATACCGGCACGGGGCAACAAAACAAATTTGAGTTTGCGGTGGGGAGACCGGCAGACGACGCGGGCCCTGGGAGCTCCCGCCGCGGCAGTACCCTGTGCTGATCACCCACAGCCTCAGCATCCGATCACACGGGTGGTCGTTGGTGGCGTGGGGCTGTGCGTAGATAGGTATCTACTCCATGTAGATATCTACTGTATCTACTCCATGTAGATATCTACTGTATCTACTCCATGTAGATATCTACTGTATCTACTCCATGTAGATATCTACTGTATCTACTCCATGTAGATATCTACTGTATCTACTCCATGTAGATATCTACTGTATCTAGCCCCGCGTGCGCTCGCACCGCCACCACACCTTCCAGACGGCCGCCTGTTGAGCCGTCGGTCCGCCACGGGGAACGGAGTGCCGGACCTACACATCGAAGTAAGCGGGCAGCTCCCGTCATTTGTAGATGCCCAGCGCTCTCCCGGGCGCCACACCCGACGACACAGCTAAAAAGCATATAAAAAACCAAACTTTTGTTTTCCTCTGTTGGGAGCCTGTATCTTCTTTAGGCAGTTCGCGCGCTATGGTTTGTGGTTGTTGGCAAAAGAGTCCCCCCCTTTGAAATATGTTTAGCGCGCCTCCGGTTAGCGTGGCGCCCGCAATAGAACGTCACCTACTTAGGAGGTTGGGGAGGCTGAAACATCATCTGGGCTGAGCAGCATCGCGAGGCCTTTTGCCGGAGATTAAGCCAACAGGAACCACCGAGGCAATAATGGAGAACGACGGAGCCAATCCCATTATGCCAACCACGCCTACCACAGTCGTATTGCAATCCGCAGCTCTCGTTCCGACACCTACGGTTCAAAAACTTACCAGCAAAGCTCTCGCCAAGATGAAGATGGAGTAATAACATCGAGCCGCCGTCCTCTGCCGCGCCGTGAACCGAAATCGAAGCCTGGCGAAAAGAGGCAGGCGACCGCTGAGCTCTCACGCCATTTTCCTGCTCCGGCCATGCACTCTGTGTATGTAGAGTATGTACGCTTGTCGCCAAACGTTTACGGCTGCATTCAAATTGGGGGGGGCTCTGGCATATGCCTCATATCATGTGCGCAGGATACTTACCCACTCCTCCAGCAGCCTTGGAGCGTGTCTCGGCGTTCGCGGCGGGCGCGCTCGCTGCGAGCTCGGCATTCTCGGCGGGCTCAGCGGGCGGGCACGCGGCGGATTTGGCGGGTTGGGCGGGCTCCGTCTGCAGGCTCCGCGGACGGGCTCGGCGTACACAAGCAAGGGATAACTATCCTGTCGAACCAGCATCTAACTTTAGCTGGAAGTGCGAGACTGGAAGGAGTACGTACATACATACATAGAGTACTCGGCGCGGGGCGACTGCGGGAGGACGTTCAACCAGCGGATATGTAGGAGAAAATCCATGTTTCGGGTGAAAAGAAACACCGTAAAAGCACCTGATGGAGTCATCCCGTTCACCGCGAGGCGGCCAAACCCGTCGGATGACTATGTAGATACATAGTCACATAGTCATTTCTAAACCACCTGCCGACATGCCTTCTTGCTCTTCCACCTTCGTGTTCCATGTGCAGACGGGAGCATTGACGGAGCGGTGATCTGTGAGGGTGCGAGCATGGTTAAACAAAAAAACAAAAGCGGTGATCTGTGGGCACCGATGGGAATGTATCTAACACTAAAAAAAGGTAACTAGATACCCGATACCCTACTAGTAGTTCCAAGAGACTTGCCTCAAGGCCCTATCTATGTACTGGATGAAGACAGGCCACTGCTCTCTGGGCAGTAACCACATACATACCTCCAGTGACGAAGAAGCGCCCCACCGCTCAGTGCTGGCGGTGACGGTGTCTGACGCTGACGCGGGACCACCTCTTCAAGGAGTGCCTAGAATAGAAGGCCGAGCACAGGATCCTGTTGGGGGGGGGAGGAAGGCACAGAAGAAAAGGAGAGTGGAGCGGGAGGAACCACTTTTCCCCCGCCGCCCTCCCTTCATGGGTGTCCACGGAAGATGAGTAAAGGGGGTTTCGTTTTCTTTCGTTTTTTCTTTGGTTTGAATCCTTCTTTTCCTTTGTTTTCCTTAGTGTGGGTTTTTTTTTTTTGGAGGGGGGGGGGGGAGAGGCCTGGGGACGGCAAAGGGGAGCTTGCAACGTGCCGCCTCGCACTGACAGCGGACGGGAAACAAGTGTGGTTAAAAAAGTTAGTCTATATACCTAGCAAGGAATCTATATATGCGAGTACTTATCTATGAATAAACAAAAAAAAAAAAAAAAGATACCTTGCCTACATAGAGTAAAGTCCAGAGTGCGCGCGGTCAAGGGTTTTGAAAGAAAACGGGATCAGAAGTTTGCCGGGGCCAGCACCCAGACAGGAAAAGATGGATAAGATAAGCATGTGAACTGACGAAATAAGGTTGGGAGGGGGGGAGAACAGGCAATGCGCGGAGTGCTCCATTAACTCGGCTGAGAATCTTGCGTGTTGGAGTCCGGACGCGAATGTATGCGCCTCAGGAGTGGTGCACGCACATACATTTGGTAGCTTCCTCAGCTCGAAATCTACAAACAGCAAACGGCAAAAACGGCGAGATTCGGTTGTGAGGCAGAGTGCGGCAACATCTGGCAACAGGTCGACGGGGCGACGCTATCTACATATGGTATGCAGCGGCACTTACGCAGCCACCGCTCTCACTGCACCAGCACTAGTTTGCGATAACGGATCCCTCCTGTGCAGCGACAGCCTCGACGACGGCGACGGCATCACCCGGAAGTACACATGGATGGGCAACAACACAAGCAAAAACTTGATGCAACTCTACGCCTCGTGCATTATTCTTGGTCCGCAGTAAAGTACACCGGTCCCCCCCGCCTGGAGCTGGGGACAAGAATACCCTTTCAAATCGCCCTACTCGGCAAACTCGGCGTCGACGGACTCAAAGTGCTCGAAGAGGCCGGCAAAGATCTGGACGCCCAGCCCCGCGTCGAGCGCCCCGCACGCGGCGCGGATCGAGTGCATCGACAGCTGCGCCATGCCCGCGTCAATCGCGCGGCAGCCCATCGCCGCGCTGAGCATCGGCCCGACTGTGCCGCCGCTGCGCGAGTCGTTGCGGATCTGGAACACCTGCAGCGTGTGGCCGCTCTTTTCGGCGATGCGCTGGAGCAGCGCCGTCGAGACCGCGTCGGTCGTCATCTATCGCGGTGGTCAGCAGTCGCGCACGCAGCGGTGAGAGGGGCAGCCCACGTGTCCGTTCGGATCGGCGGCGACGGTGATGCCCACGTTGAGCCGGGGAGCGTGGTCCTCGAGATAGGCGCTCAGGAAGTTGGGGTTGATGGCGTGCGTAACGTCTGCCGACAGCAGGAAGCTGTTGGCGTACGTCTGGTTGACGACGTTCTGCGGCTTCCGAATCAGCGATACGGACGCCCCCGTGCCCCGCGCGGATAGCTTACCGCTCCCGCCTTGCCGTCCTCCGAGAAAGCCTCGACGATGCGCTCGACGGCGCCACTCAGCAGGTTCCCCCGCGCACCCTGGCGCAGCTGGCTGCCGATCTCCTCGTCGTCGAACAGCGCGCAGGCGTTGACGGTACCGCGGCCCTTCAGGTCCTTACTAGCCTCGATGATCCCTTCCAGCGCCGCCCACGAACACAGCTTATCGTCGATGCGCGGCGCAAACAGCAGCTCCTTCGAGAGCCCGCCGAGCCGCGACGGCTCGAACTGGTACAACTCGAGCTCCCAGTTGAGGATCGAGGAGTAGTCCTGGATTCCGAGCGCGGACGAGATCGCCTTGACGAGACGCGCGGGCTGGGTGGCAGCAAAGGTTCCGGCGGGCATCGTCAACTGCTCGTCCTCGGAACTGCGACACCGTCAGCCATCCGAGCCGAGCCGACAGCAGCGGTGGACTCACTTCTCCAGTCCGATCACCGGAGTCATCTGCGTCTCCCGATTGAACGGTCCGGCCGCGGCAGCGCCAAAGTGCGGCGCCAGAGTCGAGATGCGCGCAATCGGCCAGTCAAGGTTCACGAGGCGGCTCTCGATCTTGCCCTCCGCAGTCTTCATCATGACGCGCCCACCAACGCCGAGGTCACTGCAGGTTCGTCAGCAACGCGCGCGCCACCCGCCGAGCCGTGCACGTACCGGTCCCACCAGGTCGAGTTCATCCCGCCCGCGTATGGCGCAACGCCGAGCATCACGTAGCCAGCGGCGTTTGGCTTCTTCGAGACGGGCTTCAGCCGTGCGGTCAGCGCGTCGATGTGTCCCGCGGCCATGGCGACGCCGTTGCCGGCCTCGTACGCGGTCGGGATGCTGAACGCGACGATCGACGATCCGTTCCTGGTCGTGTAGTAATTGCCGCCCCTCTCCAGCTTCGGCCTCCAGTTCTCGCGCTCGGTCAGCTTGACGAAGCCGGCGCCCTCGAGCCGGTCGGCGAAGTAGGCCACGGCGTGGAATACGGTGGGACTGCTGTCGATGAACTTCATGAACGGCTCGGTGTAGTCGGCCGGACAGATGTCCCGCGCCGACCGGTTGCCCCGGACTGTCTGGCAAGCGGACGGCAGAATGTCGCGCAGCGCGGACAGGTTCAGCGGCTCGTTGCCGGCGGTGATCACGCTGCCGTTGGGGTGCAGACGCGCGCCGGAGCGGAGCAGGTGCCTGATGGCGGACTCGAAGGATTCGCGTTCCTGGGCGGCGGCGGCGGCGGCGGAGGACCGCAGATTCGTGTTGCTGGCGGTGTGCATGGCGATGTGGATGTGGATGTAGATGTCTGAGCTGCGGGTGGGGAGAGATGGGTACGAGGAGTACAAGGAGGATAAGGAGGTGCGAGCGCGATGTCGAGTTCCGTTATCGCCAGCACCACGTAGATATGGATGATATGGCTTGGCACTTGTCGCGGCTCGGGAGCACCCCATCCCTGCCCGATGGCTGGCTCCCGCCTCCTTCCAGGGACCAGCGCCTTGGCAGGCACCGGCAAGACTTGCCTCTCTTGCCGCTTGCCGTGAACAAGAATCCGATGAAGAGTAGTTACAACCAGCCACCAGTCTAGTCGGCAACCGGAGCAGGTACACCCGCTCGCCCTCAACCGGCAGTGTTGCGACACGGATGCTGTGCCTTTCGCAGCGATTACATACATAGCAGACCCTCCTGCGGTTGGCGGAAACAGACAAGTGCGGCGGGTGTTGTCCCGGCAACGGCAGCGAGAGCAGTGCCAGTGGCAGTGCTGGTTGTGGGACAGCCGTCTGGAAATCTTTGCGGATCAGAAGACCGCACCGAAAGAGCTTCGTTGCGCGCCTGACAGGGCCCTCTCGGCTGCACATGTAGACCATCAACGATAGTAGATGATAGGAGAATGCCAATCGGGTTTTGTGTGGACCCATCTAGAAGACTTTTTTGAACAGTTTTTTTTTTATTGTTCATTAACTTCCTGATCGCGTGCGATCCATCTTGACCATGGCATTACCGCCTCCACGGTACCTTTGTATGTAGGTATGTATATATGTATGTGTTTCCCAGTTCCCGTCCATCCAGCCGCGGTGTCTCCCGGTGGTTGCTATCGAGGACGGCAAGACGCATCTGGTGTTTTGGAGCTGGTTGGGTGCTAGTAGAGCGAGCGGGGTGTCTGGAGAAGTCAGTCATGGGGTGCTTGTGTGAGACGCAAGCGCAGGCACGCGTCGCATCGACAGGGTGTTCACGCGATCCGCACATCATGGATTGTCACTGCTTAGTAGTTTCTGTAGGATTGTGTTGAACGCACAAAATCCGCGATATTGGATTAAAGCCGCTGAAAAGCCTTGTCTCATGTGACACTATGCACCACTCCAGCGTGACAACTGACGGCTTTTTGTCGAAGGATATGGAAGGACGAGCCCAAGCCCCCAAAACCCCGAACTCGGAACATCTTGTATGCGCGTAACAATGGGTTCTCTTCCTTGCAGACTCCTATAAAGGCGAACGTCTGGATACCGCGAATATTATTATTTCGACGTCATCGGCTAGCACTCAACCGGCTCGGAGCCAAAGGTGAGAGGGGTGGGGGCCTGCATTCTTATGCATAGTCGTTCGAATGAAACGAAAGGTCGATGAGCAGGCCAGGCTGGCGGTGGGAGAGTCGGATGAATACCGAGTCGAATGGCTACGGCGCGCGGACCGGAATGGGAGGCGGCCGACGCCCCCGCTCAGGTCTCTCGCGAACATCAAGCGGGAGATCTGAGAGAGGAAGCGGACCGAAGCCCGGCAGTGGGCACTAACCCGGGTTTGCGCCAGGAAGCACAGGGTGCCGGCCAAGCTGCACCTGCGGCCACGGCACCCACCCACCTCCGAAGCGCACCATCCAAATCTTGAGAAACCCGAACCGAAGATACAACGGATGAGGAACCCCAGAGTACCTACAAAGAAAACGCAAAACCCAGACCAGTACACGTCGCCCCTGGCCCAAATCATGAGGAACCCCCGAACCGTAGAGGCACAGTCTCGGAAACTTTGTATGTTTGTATGCAACAAGGGGTGCTTTCCTTCCAGACTCCTATCCACGATGTCGAACATCTACAGCGAATGTTTTTTGACACGTGATCGGCTATCACTCGACCAGCTAGATAGGAGTTAACGAGGCTATAAAACCGTGTAGTGTCTACTTACCGTGTTAAATAGCCGTAAACAAAAGCGGTGAGGGCTTCACTGTTTCTACTACCGGTAGTGAGTGGTCGGATGCTTCCGCGTTTACTTCCGGTCGGTAGAATTTCTATCCACGGCACACTCATCCACAATCGCAATGTCCTGTTCCATCACCCGGGAATGGTATCCGGAGAAGAGCATCGACACTAATCGCTATACTAGTTCTCGCTAGCTTCGCTGCGCAGGCGCAAGGCCGATAGCTCGTACTCGCTGGACTTTCTGTGAGCCGCGCGGCTCGCGCGTGGTGCTATCGGGGCAGCGGCGCGCGACGAGCCCGTGGCAGAAGCAGCCGAGGCGACATCCTGGGCACTGCTACGGCGTCCTTCGTTCCCGTCGACGCCGGCCGGATAGTTGAACTGGAAGCTCTCCATGTCCAGATTAAACGCGCCTGGCCGAGCTCTGCGCCACTCCCTCGACGGATCCCACGGCGGGTGGATCGGGCGCAACGGCGCCTTGCCGCAATGCAGCGCCCTCCGCCACGTGCGTTTCGGCGAGAAGCCCCACAGCCAGCACCTGGTCAGCCCGCCCTCGTCGGCCGTGAGCTTCCGCCAGAGCACGCGGTACTGCGGGATCGAAGCCGTCACGATCAGCGCGGCCATGTCGCAGTGCGTGGCGATGGCGGTCAGCGACGACGGCGATGTGAGTGGCGCGCCGGTGTTGACGTCGATGTAGAAGAGGATCGTGAACACGCGCGCGTACCCCGTCACCAGCGGCCACATGCCAAATAGGAAGAAGATGACGAGCGTCTTGATCCGGAGGAGGATACTGCTGCTGCGCATACCCACCGTCGCCTGCAGGGGATAGAGGAGGACTGTCCGGTCAGTGGCGATTCCAGGAAAAGGGAACGAAGGACGAACTCAGCGTCTGCGTCGACAGGTTGAGGATCGCGTTGGCCATCAGCACTGCCAAAAGTTAGTCACTTCGCTCATCATCCGATCCGTGCCCACGGTGTGCTGACTCCACATGTTCAGGAACGGATTGCACATCTCGTAGCGTCCCAGAGCCCTGCACACATCGTTAGTCGGGCGCTACGGCCTGGAAGACAGCCCACAAACCAGCTGTTGCTCGGACGACCGCAGGTGAACATCGACGTCGACAAGGCGACGCAAAAGCCGATGGCGGTGGCGACCCCGAGCACCCGAAGCAGATGATTGTACCGCGGATTGCTCACATGGCGAACTGATGAGTAGTGCGCAAGGTAGGGGACTTTGGTGGCGTAGACGACTACAGCGTAGAGGACCCTCGACGAATACAGGATCTACGCACAAGCCGGTTAGCGCCTCGACCCCACTCAGCCGGAAGCGCTCACCTGTCCCTTCCGTACGCGCATGTCAACCGTCATGCCGAAGTGCGCGCCATACACGGGGTCGATGTGGTCGGCCAGCGCGTGCTCCTCCGTCAGCAGGAAGAACTGGAGCGCGGAGACGGTCAGGTACGTGACGACGGCGATCACGATAGCCGCGTCGCCGATCCTGCGCGACCTGCGCGGTTCGTCGCTGCTGTCGCCTCGGTAGGAGAGGAAGCGCAGGACCAACCCGCCGACCACGAGGAAGGTGCCGACGATATACAGTATATTCTGGCTCAGCGGAATCGGCTCCGTAGCCTTATAGCTGAAACTGGAGCCGATGCCGGACCGGGGGAAAGGCCGGAGCTCGGTGCTAGACGAGGGACCAGGGACGCCATCGGAGACGGTCCGGTCCGCGAGAGACAGGCCGAGAAAGAGGGACGCCAAGAGCAGGGGGGATAGTAGGACGTCGAGCGGCTGGCGGAACATCGCAATCATGTCGGTCCGGAGGGGGTGGGTGGATGGCAGAGCGGGTCCGCCGCTTGTTGGCGGGGTGCTTTTGTCGGGTTGGGAGTTGGCGTGTTTGGACGAGAGTAGGTGGGAACGACGAAAGAAGTCACCCGGGTCGTCCACGGTTCAGCACTCGCTGCATTACGTAAGCAAGGACTACCGTTATACGCCACGCTTTGTGTCAATCCAATCACGATCAATGAATCATCATCATCAACCACGCTTTGTGTCCATCTCACGGGGGGCCTGCAACGAACCGCCTTCTGGTCGGACAGGAGCTGGGAAAGTGTGTATTGAGATTAACGAATTAAAAAAAAACAGTGTTCAGCTCACGGCAATGGAATACAGGTGGAAGCCCTCGGGTGACATCCACCCCTCTCGAGCTGCCGCAGCAGACTCTAGGACAGCGCCCCGCCCTCTCCCCGAGCGAGGAACCGCGCAGCAAATAGAAAACCGGCTTTTATGCTCAGTTCCTCCTTCCAGCCCGCGAAATATTCGGAGTACCACCCTCGATTTCTTATGTACATAGGTTGTACTCCTGTGTCCCGCGAGTGGTGGGAAGACATTGGCGCAGCCGCAGAGCCACCTGTGGCATTTCCTTCGCCGAGTGAGGTCCACCCTACATTCATGCTGCCCACTGCAGGTGTGAGGTTTTTGGTAACGGCTTCCAGGACGAGGTCTTGCGAAAGGCGTGACTGTCGACAGGCCTCCGCGCTGGTGCCGGCTTCTCCAGAGCAGGCTGAACGGGCTGTTTCCAAGACGGTGCTCTCAACACACTCGGTCGCTTTCCCCCATTGTGTCTGGGCCCTGACGCCGCACTCCTTGTTGCTGCGAACCTGTCTTGGTATCATACGGTCCGGTTTGGTAGCGGGAGGTGAACTCCATGGAGGCGCCTTCCCAAACTAGCGTTTTCTGGCAGTCCTCCAATGTTTGGAGCTCGCGGCCCACCGCAAGCCGTGTTTCGGGCGGTAGCTATAGCGGTCGGCAGACATGATGTGAGGCGAGGAGGGAATGTTTTGGGGCTGAATCGCTGGTGGTGTTTCCAGCGCCGCTGTGTCAGGTCACATCACATCACTGCCGCATCGTGCTAGTGTCGGCTACATAAGAAAATCGAGGGGAGACGGGAAGCCGCAACGAGGCCCCCGCAGACTGAGTGAGGTCGGGGTCGGACGGCCGACGGGAGCTGGTGTGTGTCTCGCCATGAGCTAGATAGGTTACATGCGGTTGATGGCTGAACAGAAAACAAGTGAGGCTGCACTGAGCGTAAAAGCCGACAGAAGATGGATCGCACCGCCCAGCGCAAGAACGATTTCCTCTACAGTCGGGCTCGAGAGCGTGGCGCAGTCTGCGCAGCACTTTTTGGCCTTCGTCCTTCCTCTCAACACCCGGCCTCCCTCCATGCCACGTGGGTTCCCCGCAGCTGTGGCACGTGTCCCCTTGCGAGATGTGAAGCTGCTGGCGTGCCTTCCGCGACGAAACCGGCTGCTGGGTCGCTGGTGCTTGAACGCTTGGCGGGCATACACGACAGGCCGCGAGTCGTGCCTGCACTGCCGACTCCATCTTTTCTACAGGGTCCGCTTGGGTTTTCTGTTTGGCGCGGGGGCTGCTCCGCCGGGCAGACGAGCCTGGCGGGCTGCCCCGTTGTTCGTTTGGACTATCCGGCCAACGTTTCCGGACCGCGTCGTTTACAGTATACACGGAAATGAGAAACCAGGAAACAGTGCTCGCCAACGCCCACGGGAGAGGATAAACAGTAAGTAAACAGTGCTTGCCGCAGCCTTGAGTCTACTACTGCAAAGGATTGGAATTCTCAGGGAGTGGCCATTGGGAAGCTGACTGCTGTGCAAAGAGAAGGATTGCGGAGGGTAACCGAATCCCACACAACGGAATCCAAGAACTCTGCAGGTGGGCATTCTTATAACCATCCCCGGTTTTAAGATAGGAAAGCAAGGGGGAGTGTTGAAAGAGTCCTGAGGTGTCGACGAGGCTAGATGCCGGAGTCTTCTGCGAACAATGTTCATTGAGTTAAAGTTGGCCGCTCCTAAGGACAAATTGTCTAGAAGAGACAACATAAGAGGGATTTTGCAACTCGCTAGGGATCGTTCTCGGGATCACTTTGGGGGTATCACTGTGGCAACCGGTTAAATTCACGATCTTTAGCGTCTGGGGGATCTCCTGCTTAGGACTAGTGGATGTACGATGTCGGCAGCACTAGAGCTGATGAGGAAGGAGTATCTCCAGAAAGACTAACAAGAAAACTCTGCCAGAGACAGTCTCATCGTCACTATCACTTGACAACACAACACCAGCAAGAGGTTGAACATATACCAGAACGACATCACACTATGGACGGAAGGGAGAGCGGAGACCCAGGGAGAGTTCAGCACGACGTTCTCAAGGAAGGGCGTCAGTCCCCTATTGCCTATGAGAACCACCCGCCTCACCGTTCCTATGGGAACCCCCCGCCTCATCGTTCCTACGAGAATCCACTGTCTGATCGTCCTTACGCGAGTAATTAGGTGAATAACGACATCATTGAACACCACCGACAGCCAGGAACGTGATCGTTGGAAGAGTTGCATATGCTCCTTATATCGTGAAGGCGCAGACAGTCGAGACAGCATGACACATATCGCCATTTCTGGAGAACAGCGATACCGGTACCGGAACTCGATCTCTTCAAGCGCGAAATGTTGTATCATCTGTCGAAGCTGAAGGTGTGAAAATCTAACATCAGTCAGAAGAGATGTAGCCCGCCGGATCCTTTGGAAGTCTTACCGAAAGAATTCAAGGCAGTAAGTCTCGTTCAAGTCATCGAGTCTGAACGGTGGCCCTTCCGGTACGCGGAGTGGAAGACGGTAACGGTAGGGGTGTTGTCTTGCAGCTTCCTGTTGCTCGGCCTCCCGTTTCTATGACTGGTAGTAGAGAATGTATCCACTTGCAGCGAGGATACCAGTTAATCCCCCAGACAAGGCGAGCAACTGATTCCGACGTTGGAGGGACATATGAGGGTGTTGATGTTCACGACCCGATGGGGTACAAGGTTTTCAACACTAAAATCTACATGGGTTTCAACACTAAAATCTATAGTAAACTACTTCCGGCGATCCCCCAACCCAGAGTTGCAGAATCCCTTTTTTCATTCTGGGCCCCGGCTCGCTTAACTCATCCCTATTTCATCCCCCACAACAACTGCAAAATCCCTCTATAGAGCGGGAGATTGTTAGCTCGAGACGATAGCAATACACTCATCCCCCGCAATCCGCTGCCGCCACTGTTGCCCTAGCCCTTGGAGTCAATCGCCCGTTAGCACTTGTGTCACCGCGGATGACGCTAGCAAATCCCTGCGCTGCAACAACTGTCAACGCCTGCCACTCGCGACCTCCACTTGCCCCAACCGCACCCCCCGTCCCGCAGTAGTTACCGCCATGAACATCCTCTTCCTTCACGGCTACACGCAATCCGGCCCGCTGTTCTCGGCGAAAACCAAGGCCGTCCAGAAAGCGCTAACAAAGTCGCTGGGCCCCACCACGACCCTCCACTTCCCCACCGCGCCGATGAAGCTGTCGCCCGCGGACATCCCCGGCGACGCACCGGGCGACGGCGTGGCCGACCTCGACGCGTACGGGTGGTGGCGGCGCGCAACGCCGCCATCCGCGTACGTCGGGCTGGCGGAGACCTTTCTCTTCATCTCGTCGTATCTTGATGCCCACGGCCCGTTCGACGGCGTGATCGGGTTCTCGCAGGGCGCCGCCTTCGCGGCCATCCTCGCCGCGCTCCTGGAGGGCTGGCGCAGGCGGCCGCAGGAGTTCACGACCGCGCACCCGCCGCTGAAGTTCGCCGTCTGCTACAGCGGGTTCAGAGCGCCGGAGATGTACCGCGAATGGTACGAGCCGCGGATCGAGACGAAGGTGCTTCACGTCATTGGTAGTCTGGACACCGTCGTCGACGAGGAGAGGTGTCTCGCGCTGGCGAACGCGTGCGTGGACGGGGACAAGCGGACAGTGTATCATCCTGGTGGACATTATCTGCCCGCACAGAAGCCCTTGGTGAATGCACTTGTCGGGTTCATCTTGAGCTGCGTGAAGGGGGATACGGTGGAGTAGAGCATGGGCGACCTGGATGCAATGTGTGGTAGGAAACTGGCTGCTTTGCTGTTTGTCGACCGATAGACCGTAGACGATAGACATCAAATTATATCTATTCATCCTACTGTGAACGATAGATCGTGGACAGCAGAAATCAAGCCATACCCATTCACTCCACTGTCGGCACCAGGCAGGATGTAAACCCCGTAAAACAAAAAGCTTCCCCCCCCCCCCCACTCCACCGGCAAAAGAACGCAACGCCATGAAGACATCGCACTTTGGCGAGCTCTGACCCCGATTTGAACGAGGGACCTGTCGATCTGCAATCGACCGCTCTAACCCCTGAGCTACCAGAGCGTTGGACGACAGATCCGGCTGTCGGCACAACTCAGCCGTCGGCTCGGATTGAGTTGCACTTGTTCGGCTAGACACAAGAGCCAGTCGACCGCGTGACCGAAGGAGCTGTGGCCGTCCGCCGGAGAGACCGCCCGACATCGCGTCGAGCAGTGACGCGGTATTGAGGTCACGGACTGCCGGCTTGACACAGTTCGTTCGCACCACCGTGGTTGCCGGACAGGCCCAGTCGCGGAGCTGTGATGGCACGAATGTTCGCCCTGTCTTGCGTGTAATTAAGGCTACCTGAAGTGATGTATTGTAGGATGAAGCATTGCTTTCTTTTTGGTTAACCATTAATCGCATGCGACTTATCTAGATCATGGCGATGAACACCCACCGGGTTTCCGTCCACTGTCTAACCCCGACCTCGATCAGTCTGCGGGTAGCCCGTTGTGGCTCTCCACTGCCCACCGCCCTGGCCTAGCCCATAGATAATATATACACCTATACCCCGCTCTCTCCTAACCTCATCCCTCTCCTGCCTAAAACCCCCGACTTCCAGCTCCTTCACCTGCTGATTCCTCTCCTCGGCCTTCTCCTCCCGTCTCCCCCAGATGGGTCCAGAATCCGCCGCCCCATATCAGTGTCAGCAAAGGAGTTCAGGATTGCCTGGCTGCACCTCGTCGGCGGGGAGGTCCCCAATCTTGATTCGGTTCTTGCGCCCCTGCCTGTCTCTCTCCGTACCCCTTGTCACAGGAGTCTCTGCTGCCTTTTCCACTGCGGGCAGTTCTTGAAGATGCTCTCGCGGGTTTGGTTCTTGTACTAACACCATCCACACCTGGCAATGGTGCGGTTCGTCGTCCATTTCAGGTCCGGCCGGTCAATGCGTGCCCAGTTTTCAGCTGGTAGAACCGCAAGGCGATACTCTCCCCGTCGCTAGCTACCATCCCATCTGGTCGCTACTTGCCGGGCAGCCTGTACTTCCTTCCAGTGATCCTGCGAGCGGACGAACAGCGAGCTTCCACCCACTTCCTCTCCAAGATCCAAGATCTCCCGCTTAAGATGTGCAAGGGATCTGGGCAGGAGCATCTCCCGGCCACCATGCCGGCCTGAGGGCCTGAGCAACTCGGCCCCTCTGGTGTCTGACTCTCCTGCGGCCAGCTTTGCCCACTCATCAGCCTTTTCGTTCCCTGGGGCACCCTCATGTACAGGACACCAACGAACCTCGGTGGTGATATCTGGCCTTGCCTTTCGCAGTGTTGCAATCCGTTTCCTGGCTTGTATGGCATACATCTGTCCTGGCCCCGGGTCTTTCGAAGCCATCCGTTTGATAGCTACTTGAGCGTCTGTGAAGATGGTAACCCTTTCAGGGAGTGACTGCCGTCTCACTGCTATTTCCAAAGCTCTTGCAAGGGCTCGTTAACCGCGTGTGATGATGATGCTTCGTTACTCGCATGCGACCTTGTCGGATCATGACGAGCTATTAATCGCGTGTGTAGTATTTGGAGTGATGTATTGTGGAATGATCTATTGTGAAGTAATGAGCAGGGTACGCTTAGGTCAGCATTCCATGGGTGGCACTGGGTCCAAAGCCCTTAGCGTTGTGACTGCATTTTTGCCCACCACACTTTGCCAATGCACACAACCCGGACACGCATCGTCAAACTTGTCGGTTCTGTCATTCCGCGCGAAACTAACCGACCGACCAGCAACTCTCACGACCAACCCACGAGACCTTCTACGACTCCGTCCCTCGTAATCGACAAAAATGGCCCGTGGACCGTAAGTCATGCTCCGATCTCTGCGTTGTTGACGAGGCACGGCCGACGGAGAAGAATACTGCGACAACGATTCGGAGGTTGGGGGAGTGGATGACGGAAAGCGACGCGTGGGAATATACGATCATCGCCGCGAGTACTACACAGACCTCTGCTTTCGATATCATGAGTCGCATCATTCTCTCCCGGCGGGGCGGTGTTGTTTGATCCGGTTCGGAGGGGGATCGCTAACTGTCGAGCAGCAAGAAGCATCTCAAGCGGCTCAATGCCCCCTCGCACTGGCTCCTCGACAAGTTGTCGGGATCCTACGCGCCACGCCCTTCGCCTGGTATGCATCGCTTCTTCGAGAAGTAGTCTCCGTACCTCGTCGCTGACGGGTATTGTCATCAGGTCCCCACAAGTTGAGGGATTGCATGCCTCTTGTTGTGTTCATCCGCAACAGGCTGAAGTATGCTCTTAACGGACGGTATGGACATCTTGCTTTCCCCGCTTCGTTCTGCCATCTGTGTGCTGACGATCCGCAGCGAGGTCAAGGCTATCGTCATGCAGCGCCTGATCAAGGTGGACGGCAAGGTCCGCACGGACCCAACCTTCCCCGCCGGCTTCATGGACGTCATCGCGATCGAGAAGACCGGCGAGAACTTCCGTCTCATCTACGACACCAAGGGTCGCTTCACCATTCATCGTATCACCGATACCGAGGCCGAGTACAAGCTCTGCAAGGTCAAGCGTGTCCAGCTCGGCAAGAAGGGCATCCCGTACCTCGTCACGCACGATGCCCGCACCATCCGCTATCCCGATCCCACCATCCGTGTCAACGACACCGTCAAGGTCGACCTCGCCACCGGCAAGATCAGCGAGTTCATCCGCTTCGATACCGGTGTCATCGCCATGGTCACTGGTGGTCGCAACATGGGACGTGTCGGTGTCATCACTCACCGCGAGCGTCACGACGGTGGTTTCGACATTGTGCACATGAAGGACGCCGTTGACAACACCTTCGCCACCCGGCTGAGCAATGTCTTCGTCATCGGACAGGAGAAGCCCTGGGTTTCGCTGCCGAAGGGCAAGGGTGTCAAGGTAAACAATCCCCGTCATGGCACGTTGCGGAACGAGTCGCTAACCCACAACAGCTTTCCATCGCCGAGGAGCGTGACCGCCGCCGTGCCGCCGCCACCGCCAACTAAATGTCATGAAAATCGTCACGGGTCGCTCTGGGTTGGATTTGTTTTTCGTTTCTAGGCACCGGGAGCGGGAATACATATAGTCCAAAAAGTTCCTTGGATTGGAGTTTGGGTTGCTTTTCACCGCCGAATTCACATGCACCTCGTTTCGTGATACTCGTGACATTTGCCGTTCCACAGTCCGTCCATGCTGCCAGATCCTTTGTCCTATTGGACATTACACTCCTAGCTGTCGCAAAGCGTACACCGAGTAGTAGTAATAGGCTCCTCTAAATGCATCTCAACTGGTACGGTGCACGGATTTGCTGTCTGGCGACAGAATTCTTTTGTGGGGAAGTTAATATTTGCTTTAGTACGGGTTGCGCGACGCGGGATCACCGGGGGTCACTCCCGTGGACTCTCCTATGCGAAAAAAAAGTGGATTTGCGGTACATAAAAGCTGGTTTGCCAAACATTCCTGATCTGTTGTCGGATTCGAGCTCATGCGTGATGACAAGAGCTATGTAGAAAGACCTCCCCGCGCTGCTCATCATGGAGCTCCGACACCCGTCACGTGTCTCCACCTCCCTGCAATCCCCTTCCCCTTCCCCTCCCCTTCTTTTAGACCTCTTCTGTCAAGATGCTGGCCTCCGACATCCGCCGGAGCTCGAGCTTCAGAGCGATGCCCGTGTGCATCGTACTGTAGCATACTTGGCGGTTCGATTCGACTGCCCCTCCGCCCCACGAGATTCCCGCGATGGAGTGCGCCGCCGCCTTCGTCCGGGAGGCAATTTCTGGAGGCGCATTGATCGCGGTCTGGGAGGTTCGTGCTCTCCTCGGCCCGCGTGCTGTAGTTCCGTCAATATCGACCGCCTGCCAGTCGCCGCGGTCTACCACCACACCGCCGGGTCGTCAAATATTGCCGACGGCACCGTCATCAAGACTCCGAAACCCCTCGGCCAGCTAGAACCTCATCGGCCTCTTCACCGACTCCGGGGGCGCCTCGGTTGACCGCGGGATCGCGTTGAAGCTGGCGGCGATCCCGCAGCAGAACACTCTCGCCGCTTTCCCGACCATCCGTGACGCCGCCGCTGCCGCGTCAGAGAGATGAGGGTAGGAGTGCCCGTGGCGGCGGTGGGGGTAACTGACAAGGCCTAGATGGTGGTGGTCAACAACGCCGGTGCGACCGGAAAGGCATGGAAGGAGGCTCCTCTAATTCTCCGGGACTAAGGCCGGAGTGTTGGGCTACATCTCCACGGGCAAAGAGATCGCCAAGCGGCACAGCGCCGGAGATTTCGCGCTCGCCAAGAGCGACGGAGAGGCGAAGAAACGTGGGGTGTGCGTAAGGAGAGCTTGTGGGGAATGCTCGACCGGCGACGAGGTGTGAAGAACTGACGTGGCTGTTGCTGATCAGTTCGGTGGCTGATATCATCGGTTAGTTCCCTGCCCTCCCTTTCTCCGGCGGTTTCGCTGATCCAAGAAGATATCTCCAAAAAGGAAATCGACTTGCTCCGCATGTTCGCCAGCATCCCGGACACATCCCTAGGGTACAAGGAATGCGTGATTCACGCATTTAGTGCCGCGTTTTCGTCGTTAAATGCGGACGCCGCATTTTGCGACTCATCCGGTCAACGGTAAATGCGGTACTCATAGTAAATGCGGGTGAAAATTACTTG
>Ga0307516_10004270_pt1 | contig 17757 bp, 18 predicted proteins | sample 19_EM_MG_FD_203310 | JGI IMG/M metagenome (GOLD analysis project Ga0307516, IMG submission 203310) | Populus trichocarpa ectomycorrhiza microbial communities from riparian zone in the Pacific Northwest, United States - 19_EM | ecosystem: Host-associated > Plants > Roots > Unclassified | place... | reverse complement strand
CCAATACGCAACCACTACAAAAACTTGGCTTCTGAGTCAGGCACGGTCACAGCTCCTCCGCTGGTGGAAAGCAGAACTCCCCCTCTCAGCTCCGTCTTTTAAGTTTCCTGACCACCTCCGAGATGTCGAGTGGAAAGAAACCCGTGCAATATGGCGTGTCTTCTCAAACCGCTCACCCTCGGACCCACACCCAAACCAGGCGGATGATCCGTGCCCCTGCGGATCAGACACAAACTCCTCACACCACCTCCTGAGAGACTGTGTTCTACTGGCAACACACCGAGCCAATTTGCTGGCCTCCTCAGTAGGAGATACCCAGACCTCCGACTTCATCACCAATCCGAAAAACTTCATCCCCCTCTGCCGGTTCCTGAGGGCAACTGGCCTAGGACACACCAAAAACCTCTGCTTCGACCAGAACCCCACCTCAAGCGACAACGGAAGTGACGACTCGGGTTCGCCTGAGCCTGACTTTGGGGTCTTCGAATTTTGATGAGAACATTACGACCACACCGGGCCTGTCAGGGAAGAGTTGGAAGGTGGGTTACTCTGTCTTTTCCCACTCTTGTACTGGGGTTCCACAATGTGTCTCGGGGTGACGATTTGTTATTTGCTGCGATTTTTTGTTTTGCTTTTTCTGGCGGTCGGGAAAGATGGAAGCTCCATGGGGGTGGTATGGCGTGGTGGAGCGTAGATGGGCTGTAGTCCCGAACGCAATAGAAATACATTGAATATTATCTCTCTCCACAGACCTACCTCTCTATCCCCATGACTGGCGCTGCGACCACCACTCCCCGAGGACAACAAGCCCACGCAAGGTGTGTGAGAAGAGCCGTGAAGAGACCACGCCGGGCGTGATGGATACTGGGTGAACAACGAGCCCATGCAAGGTGTGTGAGAAGAGCCGCGAAGAGACCACGCCGGGCGTGACGGACACCGTGAGAACAACGAGCCCACACAAGGCGTGCGAGTACCCCAGAAGTGTGAGTACGCTGGAAGTGTGAGTACACCGGAAGTGTGAGTTCACCGGAAGTGTGAGTAGGACCGCTGCAGCGCTGTAGACCCCACCTACGTTGCCTGTCGAGACAAACGGAGAAGTCAAGGCATGATCTTGACACTAGATTACGTCTCCCGATCAACACCTGACGTAGCAACACAGTGGCCTCCAAGGACGAAAACAGCGAGGATCACCTCACCCTCAGAGAATTCACAAGGGTCCACGACGACTACCGATTCCCAAGCCCAGTAACCCCAGACCCCCGATCAAGGCCCCAGACGCCAGATTCACCAGAGCAAACCCAAAGAATGGGGGACAAAAAAGGAGCAGGAGGGGCGGGACCCCACCTCCTCACCACGGAGAAGTTACAAGAAATCCTCTCGGCCAGAGAGACACTCCGAAGCAGTTAACCAAAGCTCCAGGACCCCGAACCATTCGAAGGAGACAAAGCAAAGTTCAAAACATTCTTGGCCCAGTGCGAGCTCAAGTTTAGGACAGAAGGAAACCGATTCAACGACGATGACAAGAAAACAGGATATGCATCCTCCCTGCTACGGGGGGGAGCCTGGAATTGGGTGGAAACCTTTCTAAACCAGGAAGGAGGAATCAACCTGACATGGGAAGAACTAAAAACCAACATGAAGCACGCCTTCGGCCAGGTAGACGCCGAGGAAATAGCGTTTGAGAAATTCCAGAAGATCCAGCAGGGAAATCGGACAGCGGCCACCTACTGGGCCGAATTTCAGCAAATCAAAGCAGACCTCCCATACGCGGACAATGTATGCATTGCACGATTCCGAGATGGATTACACCCTGAGGTAAAGAGGCACCTAGTCATGAGGAAAACCCCCGCCACAGTCTTGGTGGACTATGCCACTGCTGCCATCAAAACAGATAGCTGCCTATGCAACCTCAGAGTCATTAATCGCCGACCTACCACCAACCCAGCAGCGTGCTTCCACATCCAAACAAAGGAGCCTCCGGCGACGCCCCCGGGAGATCCGATGGACCTCGATGCCATCCGACGATTCAAATTCGCAAGGGGAACACCGAACCGATTCCCACAATGAGTAATCACAGGAGAATGTTACAACTGCGGAAAGAAAGGACATTTTGCAAAAGAATGCCCCCAGCCCAGCAAAGAATGAGTTCCATGGAGAAGACGATACAGGGGCACAGAAGCCACCTTCAAGGAGACAACTGAAGAAGAACCGTCGGGAAACAACAACCCTCGGGAATAGGTGCCAACAACCAGCACCTGAGGGAAACACTTGTTGTCAAACCCGAAGAAGACCCCCCATACCTAGTACGAACCGCCCGATACGACCGCGAGGAAAAAATTATGATCAAAGTACGAATCCAGGGGACAGACGGGAACGAATGCACCACTACAGCCTTGGTGGACAGTGGGGTATCAGAAAACTTCATCGATAAGGCCTATGCTGAGGCCAGCAGAATACCTATGCAACAAAGAACAACGCCAAGACGAGTATTGACAGTCGACGAAAGTGAGGTTACCGGCGGGCCGGTAACCCACAACGCTCAGATCCACTTAACCATCAACCATTAACAGGAAGATATCCGGCTACACTGCATCACGATCGGGAACGCCCCGATCATCCTGGGACTCCTGTGGCTCAAACTCCACGACATAGTAATAGGATGGAAGAATCACACCGTGAAATTCCACTCCGACCACTGCACCGAGAAATGCCTACCCAGCTCATTAAGAGCCAACACAGTCCCCGAAGAAAAAGCCACAGAGTAATATTATAAGAAAACACCGGCAGAAGAAGAGAACTGGGAAATCGGCGAAACAGACCCATGGGAGGTATCCCAGACAGTAATCAACAAAATCAAAGAGACCTCCAGGACAAGCAAGAAACCAATTCCCCCAGAATATCACGAATTCCTCGTTGTATTCACTGAACAAGAACCAACGACACCCCCACCTCACCGCACGCAGGACTATCATATCCCACTGGAGGAAGGGAAGACACCCCAGTATGAGCCAATGTGACCCCTGAACGAAGACAAAATAAAGGCCCTGGGAGAATACCTAGAAATCAACGAAGAACAAGGATGGATCCGTGCATCCACCTCCCCGGCCAGAGCACCAATACATTTCGTCAAGAACAAGGATGGAGGACTACGCCTGTGTGTGGACTACCGGCAACTAAACGAAATCACGATCAAAGATCGGAAACTGCTGCCACTGATCGGCGAGTCTCTCGATCAACTCTCCAGCGCCACCATCTACACCAAACTCGATATACGAGATGCGTACTACAACCTCCGCATTGCAAAGGGCGACGAATGGAAGACCGCGTTTCGAACTCGATATGGACTATACGATTATTCTGTCATGCCATTCGGACTCACCAACGCCCCGGCATCCTTCCAACGATGGATGAACGAGATCCTGAGTGACTATTTAGACATCTTCTGCATGGCATATCTGGACGACATTGTGGTCTTCTTTCCCGACGAGGAAACACACCGAAAACATGTCTGGGCAGTACTCACACGAGTACGTGACACCGGACTAACACTGAAAGCATCCAAATGTGAATTCCACGCCATGGAAACAGAATATCTGGGATATGTAATATCGCCAGGAGGGCTGAGAATGGACGAAGAAAAGATCCGAACAATCAGAGACTGAAAGAAGCCAACAAACGTCAAAGGGGTGCAGAGCTTCCTGGGTTTCGCCAACTTCTACCGAAGGTTCATCAGAGACTATAGCAAGATTACGACGCCCCTCTCCTCCCTCACAAGAAAGTACAAGTTATGGGAATGGGGCGACAAGCAGCAGGAGGCGTTTGAGACGCTAAAGGGAGCAATGATCACGGAACCGATATTGCAACACTTCAATCCAAAACAACCCGTCACCATCGAAACAGACGCCTCAGACTACGCCATAGGAGCAATCTGCTCACAACCTGTTGCAAAGGGAATCCTGCATCCTGTAGCATACTACTCGAGGAAACTCAAAGACCTGGAGCGCAATTACGACATCCACGATAAGGAGCTACTGGCGATAGTCGACGCACTATGAAAATGGGATACTGATGGTAAAACAATGGGACCAAAATTCACGATCCTCACCGACCACAAAAACCTCGAATACTGGAAAACAAAAAAAGATCTCAATTTGCGACAAGCCCGGTGGGGTGAGCAATTAGCTAACTATGACTTCGTGATCAAGTATCGACCCGGGAAATTGACAGGCAAGCCAGACATCCTCTCTAGAGAGTCAGAAGACTCTCCCTGGGAAGGGGATGTGAAGCATCGACAGAACCACAGCCGAATCCTGTTACCCGAAGAAGCGTTCAAAGCACTCCAGGCCAATACAACGGAAACCACCAACCTCGAGATAGACAACGAACTCCTGAATGAAATCCGGACACTAAGCGCAGCAGATGAAGAGATCCAAGAAATCCGGAGGAAAAAGGCGAGTGGGACCACCCGTGACAGGGAGATCGCACTAGGGTTATACAAGGAAAACAGCGGGTTGCTAATGTATGACAGCCTCATATGGATCCTAGACAACGACACCCTGCGGCTATGCATATTAAGAGACCACCATGATGCGCAAGCCGCAGGACACCCGGGCTGAGCAAGAACCCTGGAACTTGTTAGCCGAAATTTCTACTGGCCAGGGCAACGAAAGTATATCCACAGATACGTCGACCACTGTGACACCTGCCATCACATCAAGCCAATCCGACACGCGCCATTTGGACTGCTAAAGCCACTCGAACTCCCACACCGACCATAGGACACGATATCAATGGACTTTATCACTGTGCTGCCAACGAGCAATGGAAAACACGCGTTATGGGTAATAATCGATCGCCTTACAAAGATGGGACATTTCATCGCCTGCCAGGGTACCATGGACCCCAAAAACCTAGCAGACCTCTTCCTCCGACAAGTTATAAGACCCCACGGACTGCCAAGCAGTATTGTATCAGACAGAGGGTCCCTGTTTACCTCTGACTTCTGGAAACGAGTAACGGAAGCACTCGGGATATCATGCAACCTCAGCAGAGCCTTCCACCCACACACGGATGGACAAATGGAAAGAACCATTACCACCCTTGAGCAGTATCTCTGGGCATACTGCAACTACCAGCAGGATGACTGGGAAAGGTTGTTCCCAATTGCCGAATTCTGCTACAACAACACACAAACTGGAACCCCAAGAATAACCCCCTTCTTTGCCAACTATGGATGTCACCCTCGTTTCCTGACAGACCTCGGCACCCGGAACGATGAGACCCCGGAAGTGTTGGAATATGTTGCGGCATTAAGAAGGTTGCATGAAGAACTTCGAGCAGAGATTAAGGAAGCCCAAATGTCGCAAGCAGAGCAAGCCAAGAAAGCACGACATCCAGACCCAGTACTGAACCCAGGTGACAGGGTCTGGCTACGATGGAAACACATCTGGACAACCTGACCATCGAACAAACTGGACCACAAGCAGATAGGCCCGTACACCATCCTCGAGAAGGTAGGCTCAAGAGCATATAAACTGGACCTACCGGCCACTGTCAGGATCCACCCAGTCTTCCACATCAGCCTCCTCAAACCCACAGCCAGCACCGAACCCATTCCGGGACACCAACAAACACCGCCACCACCCGTGATCATCCAAGAACAGCAAGAGTGGGAAATAGAGAAAATTCTCAACTCCCGATGCCATAGAAAGCAGATCCAGTATCGAGTCAAGTGGACCGGTTTCCACGACCCTGATCATACCAGGTATCCTGCCCGCAACTTTGAGAACTCACCCAACCTCGTCCGCCAGTTCTACGAGGAATACCCTGAGAAACCTGCACCCCAACTCTAAAAATCCGATATGTCCACCACCGCCACTGTCGACACCAACGAAGGCTGGACCTTCGCGGGCCGCAGCCGCACCTCTGAGTTTCCCATCACAACCTCCGCCGATAACGAACAGACCGAACTACCCACCAACAAACCCAACAATGACTGGGGCATTGCTGCCACCACAATCGACGGATGGGGCGCCCCTCCAGCCGCACATTTGCCCCCGCTGTCCGCCGTAGGACAGCCCCGTACCGACGACCACGTATCCCTCCACTGGATGGCCTGCTACGATGACTACTGCAACACCCACCACCAGAGCAAGGACAACAACTACTACCCGCGCCGAAGCCGCCGCCGCCGAGCGACAAACTGCGACTGCCCGCTCCCACACCCTAACGAACTACTCGAAGTAACCCACAAACGATGCCTCAACCGCGTCTAAACATGCACGGACTGGCACCGAGGAAAGCGGGTCTGCCCCGAGTGCCGGTTCCTTGTGAACATGGAAAACTACCACCTCCGCTGCAGCGCTGCAGCCCCATGTGAAACCTTGGCGGACATCACGCCACCACAGGAAGATCAGGAAAACATAAACCCCCCAGCCGCGACTGCGGCACTACAGGGCATGCAACTCGCCCTCCTGGGGGAAATCGTCACCATGATACATCAAACAACCACCCGGGACGTGCGCCGCAACCACGTGGTACACCGGACGCTCGCCCAGTGGATGAACGAATTCCACAACGCGGACCAGCAGCAACCCCAGCAGATGGCCAACGCCCTGAGAGCCATCATCACCGAACAACAGCGAATGAACGAACAACTCCAAGTCCGGCAGCAGGATAGCCGGCCCGTCCTCATCCACCGCACGCCCATCATCCACCGTACCCCCGTCCGCCGCCGAACCCTGATGACCCGACATGACCTCACTGGAGCTTCGGTCTGGACAGGGGACGTACTGTCACGAACCTGGCGCGACAGGCTCCTTGGCGCCGGCACCGGTGCCGTTCTAACCCTTGTCGGCCTGTGGGTCATCCTCGTTTCCGCTCCCGCAGCCGCGGTCATCCTCCGCGCTTAGGCGCCTCGACCGATCTCCGCCATATCGCGCCGGTAACGATATCTCCCCAACCTACAGACTGCCGGCCGGTCTAGGTCCCTTCTCCTTTGTCTCTGTTATAGGGCTTGCGCGTCCTTCTCCTACGTATGTTGTTTCCTGTTGATTGAGCTTGCATGTCCTTCTCCTATGATCGTTACGAGTATTGTTTCCCCTTGATTATGTTGTACGTCATTCTTCCTGTTCCCTTACTGTTACTGCTTGCGCGTCCGTTCTCCTGTTGCCGCGAGTAGAGTGTTGGCCACGTGGCGGCCAAGTGCGATCATGTGTTTCCTTCGCCGCGACGATTGAGTCATGATGGGAAGGAACTGTGTTAGCCTTGCGGGGAAGCTGTGACTCCACAGAGGGAAGGAAAAGTATAAAGGAAGGGCGCGGTAGCTAGTCTGGAGATTCTTCTCCATGCAATCTATTATCTCTCTCCACAGACCTACCTCTCTATCCCCGTGACCGGCGCTGCGACCACCACTCCCCGAGGACAACGAGCCCACGCAAGGCGTGTGAGAAGAGCCGCGAAGAGACCACACCGGGCGTGACAGATACCGCGAGAACAACGAGCCCATGCAAGGCGTGTGAGAAGAGCCGCGAAGAGACCACGCCGGGCGTGACGGATACCGCGAGAACAACGAGCCCACGCAAGGCGTGTGAGAAGAGCCGCGAAGAGACCACGCCGGGCGTGACGGATACCGCGAGAACATCGAGCCCACGCAAGGCGTGTGAGAAGAGCCGCGAAGTGACCACGCCGGGCGTGACGGATACCGCGAGAACAACGAGCCCACACAAGGCGTGCGAGTACGCCAGAAGTGTGAATATGCCGGAAGTGTGAGTACACCAGAAGAGTGAGTACACCGGAAGTGTGAGTAGGACCGCTGCAGCGCTGCAGACCCCGCCTACGTTGCCTGTCAAGACAAACGGAAAAGTCAAGGCAGGATCTTGACAAGCAGGTAGTGGAAATGTTGCTGGAAATGGCGGTGCAAATGGAGCGGATTTTTCTCCTCTTTCTCCTTTCCTTTCCTCACTTCCTTGGTCTTTTGCGTGGGGGCAGGGGCCCTCAGCTGCTGTGCATATGTCATCCTCCCTTCTCCTCCCGCTTTTTGCCCTGCTCCCCTCTCCCACGCTTTTTGGGCCTCCTCTGCTGCTGCCAGCCTCTGCCGATGTTGTCGTTGCTGTGTGACATTCATGTCTTGTACTCGGGGTCCCACCGGCCACAACGGTCTAGCTGGCTGCTGTGGGATTGAGGTGTCTTCGCTCTCCTCTCTCTCGATCTGCTCCCTCCTTTCCAGGTGGATTGTGTCTGCCTCTCCCATTTCTACGTCTTTGGTTTCTTCTTCCTCTCCCTCCTCTGTCCCGTTCCAGTTGACGTGCAACGCCGGGGTTTTGCTTCTTCTGATACTCTCTCCCAGATCCCTATTGATCATCTCCTGCTCAGTCAGGCCTTCCTTCTCGTTCGCCTCCGCCTCTGCTGTTGCCGCTTGTCCCTCTGCTGTGGCTGGTTGCTCCTTCGCCCTCCGCACCCTCGCCGCCTCCACCTGCTGCGCTCTTGGGAGGGCCGGGGGAACGTTCCCATGCCGTGTTGGTGCTGGGCTGCTTGCTTTCGAGTCTGTCGGTGTTGTTGACGGTGGTCTGTTGAGTCTTCTCATCAGGGCCTCATGCTGTATATCCCTTGCCATTGGGGGAGGGAATGGTGTCGGAGCTCCTTTTCTCTCCACTCGCTCCACCGCCCTGGTTAGCTTCTCCAGCTCATTCCCAACCTCCGCCTCCAGGTCCTCCATTTCCTTCTTCATCTTGTCTATTGCTTCCGTGGTCCTGGTCATTCCTTTGGCCATTCCCTGTACTGCTGCATAGGTGTCTTTCCCCATCTTCTTCGTACCTGCTATCTCTGCTACAAGGCTTTGTACCTCCTGCATGGCCGCCATCATTTGTGCTGCTACTGTTCTCATCTGCATCCCAGCATCTTCTCGCTCCTCGAATCCCCCCCAGCCCTCTGGCAATTCCTTCCTCATCCTCCATATCTCGTCTGCCTGTTCTGCCCCCTCATGTATTGTGCCCCTCTGCTGGTTCTCCTTCTCCTCTGTCTCCTCTTGGTCCCTTCCCCACTCCAGCTGATTCCTTACAAAGCAGTAAACCTCATTCCATCGCTTCTCCTCTTTGGCTCCTTGCAGTCGGCATATTTCTGCCTGCGTCTGCATTTTTTCCCCCTGTAGCCTCACGTTCTCCTCCCTCGTCCGTTTCTCTCACGCCAGGTGATCCTCTATCCTCTCCAGTCTCGCCTTCAGGTCCCTCTCTCCTTGGCCCTGGTCGTATGCCCGCACGTCAATCGTTTCAATTACTTCCTTGAATATCTCTGTCCTCTCCTTCCTCGCCTCCTCTATCATTCCCTGAAAGCTCCCCAGCGTTGCTTTGCCTACTTTCTTACCCTGCTCCCGCGCTTTATTTCTCAGATTCAGCCATTGGCGCCACTGTGCGGCTGAGGTGCCGCCCCCCTGGGAGCTGCCACCGTCTGTGGGACTTCCCACGAATAGTTTGTTGCCACACTCTTTCCCGACTGCGGTATTTCCTTCCAGTCCCCTTCGCTGATTCCTCCCAGCGAATAGTCTGTCATCTCTGCACTTCCCCTCCCTTCTTTGTTTGGGGTCTCCAGCGGTCCCCCTTCTCCTGCGCTCTCTTCGGGCTCACCCATCGAGTGATTATCCGTGATCGCCTCTGCCGAGCCTGCCCCGCCTTCCCCGAAGGCAGCCTTCGCCAGTTCCGCCGCGTCCACCTCACCCTTCGTCTCTTCCTCCAAGTCCATCCAGTCTTCCCCTTGCTCTCCTTTCTCTTTCCCTTCTTCTTTACTTCCCCTCTTGCTGTGCCTGAAGAAATCTAGCAGGCTCTCCTCTTTCTTGGTCACTGTGGAAAGGCTGGTTTTCCGGTGCCCTTGCCCTTCCTCTTCCATCCTCCGGCCTTCCTCTCTGCTACCGCCTTCACTGCAGATTCCAGCAGGTCCTCCACCTGATAGCCTCCCATGAGCGCCTCCAACATCTCCGTCCTCTCCTTCTTCTCCCTCTGCCTCATCTCCTCTCTCTGGGCGGCCATCACCTCGTGGGCCTCCTTGTTGTCCTCTCTCAGCGCTCTCTGGTCCTCCTCTAATCCCCCAGAGCTCTCGTCCTCAAACATCAGACTGGGTACCACTGGAGCCGGTTGGTGTTTACGCAGTTTTGTCTAGCGACGCTGGTGATGAAGTCGAACTCGCTACTTGAATAGGCAATAGATCGTAGGCTTGGCGATTTCAGTAAGATGAGTGTGGTTGTCGGAGGTGGTGGTTCCCTTCCACATATCACTCTTGCAGACAGCCTTTCTTTTTCGCGAGACGAGTGATACCAAGTGACCCCCGTACGGAATACGAGACTGCAAGGGACTGCATTTTGAGCACCGGAGACAGTGGACAGCAGGCCGCAGGCTGGTTTGCAAAGTGCTTTGCTGTTTGCTAGTGGGCATACCTAGGTAGTTCGTGCTCGGCGACGATTTATTACATGCACTGATGGGTTAGTGATATTTCCCACACATGGGGCTCTACTCTACTGCCTGCGGACCTGATGGGTCGCTTTTGGCCGGGCTGCAGCGATACCCGGTTGCCAGCGCACCGCGAGGCGGTGGCTGCTGGCTCAGTACCTGCCGCCGCTGCATCACTACGAGCAGAATGGTGGAAGAGGCATACCCGCTTGCCGAAGACTAGGCCTGAGCACAACGTGGTCGTACCGCACTCGCGCTCGCGGCGAGCAGAAATGCGCTAGGTCCTGGAGCGGAGGGAGCCAGTAGCGAGGGAGCGGGGTATGGGGCAGCACCAATGGCGAGAGAGCCTCAGAGGGAGCAATGTGCACGGCAAAGTGTCGGTGCCATTTCCCTTCCTGTTGGGGATGTGTGCACTGAAAGCACAAACTCTCACCTGTGCTCCGGTATACATCGTCGATTCCCAACCTCAGGAAACGGTGGGTACGATTGTAGACACGATGAGTTGGTGAATGGAGATGGAAAACGGAGGGGAATATTATGTTGGATTCTCGGTGTGGTGATATCGATGATCAAGAACACCAGAGCAAGTCCCCAACCTCAGAGAAAGAGCAATACAGTCCCACTAGTCCCTCCCTGCTCGCCGAGCCACTTTCCCTGTCGATGACACAACCACCAAAACTAAGCTCCACAGGATCCCCGAGATAAGTAATTCTGCCACCGTGCAGAAGTGTGAAGCCCACGCATCCCCATCTCTCCCAAATGCAGCCTCCCCCGTGCAGTCTCTCCGGCCCCGCCGAGTAAAACAAAGCAAGCAACATGCCTTCCATACCGATATCACAATCTCCACTGTGCGTCGCCTGAAAACAAAGAACAAAAACTGACAATGCGTATCTCCAACACGGTCCCGCCATCGCACTCCTTCCTTCGCCATCTCTAGCTCGTAGCCGAAAAATAGCAAAAACACAAAAACACAAAAACCAAGCAAAAACTTTTCTTTTACAACCCAACCCTCTTGAAAAGATATGGATAATCGAGTGACTTACCTTGCAACATCCAGTCATCCACGCAGGTCATTCATTAGCAGGTAAACAGTGTGTTAGTTCGGTCGCCTTTTCCCTTCTATCGCCTCCGTCCGCACTTCACGCCTCTCTTCCGTCCGCACTTCGCTACCACCCCTTCTATTTTCAAGCCTCGACCTGACGGCTTTATTTAGTTCGTGGTGAGGTGGAAGGCCCGCTGCCCTGTCGAGTTCGCGGAGATGAAAGGTGACGCCATTGTGTTTCGCTCGTATGACACATCTCAGGCTCAGTCATTGGAGTGACGTTGGACATAAACCTTGAGGTCGTCGAAATGGTACTTTTTCGTATTGTCCGGAGCGTGGTGTAATTCTCGGATAAGTGCGGTGTTGCCGTTTTGCACCATGTGTTCCATGATTCTTGGAGCGTGCCATCGAGGACGTAATTTGCCTCCCTTCTGGTTGTCCAGCGCTCTGTCCCGTACCAGCACCAAATCTCCTTTCTGAGGACCCTCCCACTTCGGCTCGTGTTTCGATTCTTTCTTGTCCTGGGAGTGACACAATTGGTTGCTTGCTAAACAATTGATTGTAGCTTCTTTGAGAGACGAGCAGGTTTCAGTGTTGACGGGAATATGGTGTCAAGGGCAAGGGCGAGAGAAAACTTGATATGATGAGGTGATAGAAGAAGATCATGTGTGATAGGGAGAGCGAGCGAGGGCAGCGGACGACTTTCTTGTGAATGATTATTGTATTATCGGTTACAGAAGAAGAATGGAAGAGAGAAAGCAAAACAGTGTACAAAAGTCTCGCTCCCCCCCAAGCTTGCCCAATTGAGCTGCTTACCCCGCTTTCCTGGTCAGCGCCCTGCTCAACTGTATGCAGTGCAACGCCGTACATCAAGCGGCGAGAAGCATTTCCAACACACCCCCTCTTCTTGCGCTTCGTACAAAAAACCAAGTAAAAAATATAACTCCTGCGATCATCATTGACCTCATCAAAACCTCTGCAGTGAAAACCCTGTGGGAAAAACAGCTGACAGTAGGGAAAAGAGTATCAGCTCACGCTTCCTTCCCGGCACCCCCTTTTTCTCCCCTGAGTCTCACCCCCTTTCCCTTCCCACAGTCGCTACCAGTCTTCGCCGCTCGCACATTGTGTGACGGATGGGTGAGGTTGGTCGAATCTTGCGTAACGTGGGATGCTTCGGTATTGAGCATAGTGGGGTGTAAGGTATCGTTTGCGGATAGATTGACGAGTTGGAGTAGTTGCATGTGTCGAGGAGCGGCAAGCGGTTTTGTGAGCAGATCGGCTGGATTCGCCACAGATGTAACGTATTGAAAGTTTACCGATCCTTTTGTCTGTTTGTCGTGCACATGGTGGTACTTAACATCGATGTGCTTTGACTTCTGCTTCACAACTCCAGAGATGATTAGCTTAATCGCTCCTTGATTATCGCATCGATAGGTACAGGTCCCTGTGAAATTTTAATCGACATTGTGTTTGCAACTTCTTCTAAGATGCGCCGAATCCAGATACTCTCCCGAGTGGCATGGGAGCTAGCAATATACTCTGCTTCAAGCGTAGATAGTGCCACTACACTCCATCAGCAAAAAAATGGAAAGTTGAAGTATATTGCTTTTCTTACAGGTGAGACATAAATTTGAACTAATATTTCTCAAGGTTTCAGGTAAAAATAAACCACATATTTTTTTTCAAATCCTTACGGGAGTAAAATATAACTTCTCCTCTTACGGGAGTTAGCGATGCTTACGGGAGCTACGGCAGCTACGGGAGCTCCCTAGGAATTCTCAAATTTTTTGAGTCTGAGACTTCGCTTGCCAGTGTACCAGTCCTGAGGTGATGAGTTCCTGGTTCCAGTTGGTGTATCCCAGCCCAAAGATGCAACCACCGACGGATTTTCGAGTTTTGAGGTTTGTGGCCCAATCAGAATCTGTATATCCCACTGCTGACAGTTCGGAGTGGGGTAGACGTCGATAGTGGATGGAGAGATTGGATGTAGCTTTGAGATAGCGGAGCACTTGTTTTGCTGCCGTCAGGTGCATCTCAGGGGGTTGAACGTTGTAGCGGCTGAGGGCAGTGACACTGAAGGCGATATCCGGTCGGCTTCCAAGCGCAGCATACATCAAGGAACCAACTATTGAGAGATATTCTTTTCGATCAACGGATTTGTCCTCGCAGTGGGGGTTGTTCAGGTCGACTTGAGGATCTAGTGGCGTTTTTGCTGGCTTTGCGTCAAGCAATCTGAATCTTCTGAGAATTGTGTCGATGTAGGCCTGTTGGCTGATGCAGAAGCCGTCCTCCTTTTTCTCGATTTCGATACCTAGGAATCTTCTTGCTGGTCCTAGATCGCTCATCTTGTATTTCGTGTGGAGGAGCTGCTTGATTCGGTGTCCGTCGGTTCTGTTGTATGCAATAAGAAGATCGTCAACATATAGAAGTAGTAAGTCTCCTGGCTGAAGGTAGAGGTTCGGATCTTCAGCTGATTGCTTGAATCCTATAGAGCATAAGAAGCCATCAATATCTTCATACCAAAGCCAGGGAGCTTATTTTAATCCGTAATGAGCTTTGCGAAGGATAAGCGATTCAGCCTTTGTTGTACTGCTCTCAAGACACTCGATTCCAGGTGGTAGAGACATGCAGATGTTGTCTTGGTCGATCTTCGGGTTTAGAAAGTCAGTTACGACATCCATATGGTCGACGTGTCAAGATCCTGCCTCGACTTCTCCGTTTGTCTCGACAGGCAACGTAGGCGGGGTCTGCAGCGTGAGCGGTCCTACTCACACTTCCGGTGTACTCACACTTCTGGCGTACTCACACTTCAGGCGTATTCGCACGCCTTACGTGAGCTCGGTGTTCTCGCGGTATCCGTCACGCCCGGCGTGGTCTCTTCGCGGCTCTTCTCACACGCCTTGCGTGGGCTCGTTGTTCTCGCGGTATCCGTCATGCTCGGCGTGGTCTCTTCGCGGCTCTTCTTACACGCCTTGCGTGGGCTCGTTGTTCTTGCGGTATCCGTCACGCCCGGCGTGGTCTCTTCGCGGCTCTTCTCACACGCCTTGCGTGGGCTCGTTGTTCTCGCGGTATCCGTCACGCCCGGCGTGGTCTCTTCGCGGCTCTTCAAACACGCCTTGCGTGGGCTCGTTGTTCTCGCGGTATCCGTCACGCCCGGCGTGGTCTCTTCGCGGCACTTCTCACACGCCTTGCGTGGGCTCGTTGTTCTCGGGGAGTGGTGGTCGCAGTGCCGGTCACGGGGATAGAGAGGTAGGTCTGTGGAGAGAGATAATATTCAATGTCATTCAAGTGCGCTCAGGACTACAGCCTATCTGCGCTCCACCACGCCGTACCACCCCCGTGGGGTTCCCATCTTTCCCTTCCGCCGAAAGCAAACAAACAGACAAACAAACAAATCAGAACACGCAGTAATACAGAAGGTTGCACGACACAGAAGGACGGAGCAGAAAGAAACACAGAAGACCAAAATCCCCGCTACTTTCCCCTGATCACTTGTCGTCGCGGTATCATTCAAGGCTCGAAAATGCCGAAATCGGGCTCCGGGGAATCCGAGTGGGCGCTCGCGGTATCGTTCGTGGTGTTGGCGGGCTGGTCGAAGCACAGTTTTTGGGTATGGCCCAAGCCGGTTGCCTTCAGGAAGCGGCGTAGAGGTTGTTGGTTTCGTGGGTTGATGATGAACTCTGGGGATTCGATATCGCCCACAGTTGCCTGGAGAAGTTCGGTCCGGTATTTTGAAAGCAGGGTGCAGTCCCGTAGGAGGTGGTGGGAGGAGTTTAAATCCGCGCCGCAGGGGCATGGATCCTTGGGCTGGTTCGGATGTGAATCTGAGGGGGACCTGTTCGAGAAGACGCGCCAAACAGCGCGTGTCTCCTCCCACTCCACATTGCGGAGGTGATCAGGGAACTTGAACGATGGGTTAGAGAGGGGCAGCTCCGCTTTCCATCGGCGGAGAAGCTGGGCCCTTGCCTGAGTCTGAAGCCAAATTTTTGTGGTGGTAGTGTATTGACACGGGGTGTGGCCGGAGGCCCCCTGCTTCGCCAGCGCATCGGCTCTGTCATTACCTGGAACATTGCAGTGTGAAGGGCACCAAACTGTCTGGATCTCCCAGCCCAGCAGGCGGAGCTGTTCGGTATTCGCGAGTGTTCGTCGGGCGTATTCGTGGTTGGACTTGTTGAAGCTAAGGGTGTCGATTGCTGCTTGGTTGTCAATACAGATGTAGACTTTCCCCCTTGGTGAAATCGCGGTGAGTAGCATGGAGGTGGCTTCTTGTACGGCATGTAACTCGGCATCGACCACCGCCGCCCTCTTCCCGAGGTGGCAGTGGCCCTCGCTGAGCCTGAGGAGTTCGTGGCCTTTTCGGTAGGTGACCCATCCGCACCCAGTTGCTCCATTAGTGAGCTGAGAACCGTCGGTGTAAATGATAAGGGCATTGGTGGGAAGAGTGTGTAGCCATTGTTCGTGTAGCTGTCGGGGTGTAGTGGTCTTGTCAGGGTTCGGGGAGGGAATTGGCTGGACGCCATCAACCGGGAGGTGAGTGGTCCGATCCTCAAGCTTCCCCATGATGAGATTTTTGCTGAGATTGTAGAGGTGGTGCAGACCTGGCAGATCCGGCCGCGCATCAGGGTGGTGGCGAGGGGGGCCTGTTGCGTGGTGTGGTGGAAGGAAGTGAAGGCGGATGGCAAAACGGAGGGAAAGGTAATCGAGGTACGCCTCCATGGGAGGGAGGTGGGCGAGCATGATTAGGTTGGTGATTCTGGTATTGAGTGGGAGGCCAGTAATCCACCGTGCCACTGCGTTGTACGTGGTCTTTAGAGCATTGGTGGTGGATGGGCTTCCAGTCCACCAGGCGGGGGAAGCCCAGAACATGGCTGGAAAGATCGCAGTCAGCGCCAGGTGGTGTGCCACTTGGGCAGGGATGCCGCGTGATCTGTGCCGTAGGAATCTGAAGTTGCCTAGTACTTGGCTGCCTCGAGCAGCTGCCATTGCTGCATGGTGTAAGAAAGTAAGGGACTCGTCAATATAGATGCCCAGATACTTGATGTGGCGTTGTGGCAGGATGGTGGTATTCATTATTCTCAGTGGCAGGTGGGATGAAAGGCTGACGTTTTTGTTCTTACTGTTGATGGGCAGACAGTAGAGCAATTCCGTCTTTGCTGGTGAGAAGGTGAGGCCCAGATGGGATCCCCGGAGGAGGTGTTGTTCGGTGCGGTCTTCCAACAGTGTGTTTGCCCTGGCAATGGTGTGCGAGTTTTGTACCATGCAGACGTCATCGATGTAGGATGTATCCACAGCGTCCGCAGGGGAGTGCTGCTTTTCCAGCATCGCATTGCTGAAAATAAGAAACAGGATGGGGGAGATGGGGGAGCCTTGGGGCAACCCGCAGCGGTAGGGCTGTGGTTCTTCCGTCTGCTGATCGAAGCCAAAGGAGATTTGCCTGTCAGTGTTGAATGCCTCTATCCATCTGATGAGGTAGATTGGCATGCGGCGCTGTGACATGACCTGTTGTAGGGTTGCGGGGTGTACTTGGTTGAAAGCTCCTTCAATGTCATACGTAAGGACCGCTGGTCTTTGGGCAGCCTTCATGGCAGAGGTAGGTTTCACCTTCACGCTGATGGCATTGGCGATTGGGGTAATGGTGCGGAGGAGTGCATCGACAGCTGAGTTGTTTGGCTGACCGCCCATCTGGGATGGATGAGTGGCACCGTACATCATTGCAGTATGGGTAAGTCGTTTGCCGACTATTGCTTCCAATAGCTTGCCAAAACAGGACTGAAGTGAGATCGGTCGGTATGACTTGGGGAGGGAGTAGGTGGTCTTGCCAGGCTTGGGGATTATGACGCAGTTTGCAGTCTTCCACTCTGGGGGGTGGACTGCATACCTTAGGCATGCATCGAAGAGGTGTGGGAGGAGCCGCGGGGCTGCTTCATGTACATGGCGGAGGGTGGTGTAACTGATACCGTCGGGGCCCACTGAAGTTCCATACTTCAGGTGGGAGATTGCCAGTTGTACTTCAGGGGTGGTAACGACGCGGGTGTGTTGTTGCATGTCTTGTTTTGAGGTGAGGAATCCGTCAGGTAGCGGTGGCCATGGTTGATTGTTGACTGCAGGGAATAGCGCATCACGAAGTGACTTGCATTTACCCTTGAAGTCGATGTGGCCTGCAAGTGGGGGGATGGACTTTTGGTGTGCATTGCGGTTGCGGATAGTTCTCCAGACAGTCGTGGTTGAGGTTGACTGTAGTTGCTTGATCCTGTAGGTGGCTTTGGCTTGCCTAACCAT
>Ga0307516_10004269_pt1 | contig 17757 bp, 11 predicted proteins | sample 19_EM_MG_FD_203310 | JGI IMG/M metagenome (GOLD analysis project Ga0307516, IMG submission 203310) | Populus trichocarpa ectomycorrhiza microbial communities from riparian zone in the Pacific Northwest, United States - 19_EM | ecosystem: Host-associated > Plants > Roots > Unclassified | place... | reverse complement strand
TGAAAATCCCTGAAGACGCCGACGATATGATAAGGCTGGACCCCATAACTGCGGCGGTAGACCGTCCTGTTCAGGGGATCTTTCGCATTCAGCATCTTTGCATACGCCTCATTTACGATGATGGCAGAGGAGTCGGTGGCCATCTCCTTTGAGAAATTCCGCCCAGCTATCATTTGAATGCCCAGGGTATTGATATAATCCTCATCCACTGCCCAGAATTCCGTCTTGACGACCTGCTTCGCGTCCACGACCGGGGTATTGAACAAAGCGGTAGCCTGCCGCACTTCGCCTGTCGGCAAAAAGCCGGACAAGGTCGCAATCCGTACACCCGACAACTGCTTCACTTCCTGCTTCAGGAGCTGTGCCTGCTGCCCCAGCACGTTGGCATTCTTAATAACCAGTACCTGGCTGCGGTCATAACCCAGGCCCTTGCTATGGATATAATTAAGCTGGTTGTAGATCACCAGGGTCCCGATAATAAGGAAAATAGAAATGGCGAATTGGAAAACGACGAGGAAACTCCGGAGGAAGCTGCCCTTAAATCCCTTCGCGATCTTACCCTTCAGTACATCGATGGGCCGAAAAGCCGAGAGGAAGAAGGCGGGATAAGAGCCTGCCAGCACGCCTACCACCAGCACGATCGCGAACAGGACAGGCAGCAGCCAGGTCAGGGAATGAATAGTAAAAACCAGCTCTTTTGCCGCCAGTTGATTGAAGAGGGGTAAGAGCATCCAGGCCAGCAATAGCGCTACCAGGGTGGAGGCGAATACCACGAGGATCGATTCCGTTAGAAATTGCGTGATCAGCCAGCTGCGGGCCGAACCCAATACTTTCCGGACCCCTACCTCCCGGGCACGGTTGGACGAACGGGCTGTAGAAAGATTCATGAAATTGACGCAGGCGATCAGCAGGATGAATAGGGCGATGGCTGAAAAAATATAAATATATTGGATGCTCCCGTTCTTTGCCAGTTCCTGGTCACGATCGGAATATAGATGGATGGAAGGCAGGGCGGATAAATTATGCCGAAGATAATTCTCGGTCTTGGTAAAAATATCGCCTACATGCTCATCCGTCAATTTCTGGATACCGGCTTCGAGTTTCCTTATGTCCGTACCCGGCTTCAACAGGAGATAGGTATTCCATCCGCCGTTGTACCAGTTGTCGTCATAGAACTCGGGCAAGGTAGAAGAGGACAAGAAGAGCGCATACCGGAAATGCGACTGTGCGGGCATATCCTTTATAACCCCGGTGATCCGGTAGCTGCTGGTATCGTTGATCAGCAGGTCCTCTCCCAGCACATTCGTACGGCTGAAATATTTCCGGGCAGCCGATTCCGTGATCACGGCCGTATGCGGATCGTTCAGCGCTGTAGAAGGATCGCCTTCGACCATGGGGAGGGTGAACAGGTCGAACAATGCCGACTCGGTGAAAATGAGGTCATTCTCCCGGATATTCTCATTTCCCTTTCGTACATAGAACCTGCCGGAGAAACTATAAGCGGCGGGCCGAAGGCGGAGGGTCTTTTCTACTTCCGGGAAATTGGTTTTTATCGCCGCCGCCAGGGGCGGCTCGGTGGCTGCGGAAGAACTGGCTTTTCCGCCGAACCTGATGTCCGTATTGATACGATAGATCCTATCTGCCTTGACATTGTACCGGTCGTAACTCCGTTCATCCACTACATAAAAAACGATCAGCAGGCAGGCAGCAAGACCAAGGGATAATCCTACTACATTGATGGTCGTAAATCCTTTATTTTTCAAAAGGCTGCGAATGGCGGTCCTCAAATAGTTTTTGAGCATAGAAAAGTTTTAATTCGTTGCTGCCCGACAGTGAGCCAAAAAAATGCCTGAGTTATACAAGGCTATAAATCAAACATTTACTTCGGCCTTTCCGCAGGAACTGTTCGGAAATGATGCAAGTACTGTTCGCTTTCCCGATCTTTGCCGCCCATGAACGAACTACTATTCCCTTACGAACGACTCTTGTCTTTTACGACCACTGTTTTCCGGAAGATCGGCTGCCCGGAAAAAGACGCACATACGGCCGCTACGGCCCTGCTCAGCGCAGACCTTCGGGGCATCGACTCCCATGGGGTCGCAAGGCTTACCGGTTATCTGCGGCTTTGGGAAGCCAAAAGAGCCAATGCAACACCGGCGATCCGGATCATCCATGAGACCCCTTCCACGGCCGTAGTAGACGGGGACGGCGGACTGGGACTGGTAGTGGCTCCCTTCGCCATGCAAATAGCCATCGAAAAAGCAAAGCAGGTCGGTACGGGCTGGGTCAGCGTACAGCATTCCAACCATTTCGGGATTGCCGGCTATCACGCCCTGCAGGCTGTGCAACAGGATATGATCGGCATCGCCATGACCAATGCCAGCGCCCTGGTGGCCCCGACCTTTTCCCTGGAGCGTATGCTGGGTACGAATCCTATCTGCGTAGCCGTTCCGGCAGGAGAAGAGCCTCCCTTCGTGGCCGACCTTGCTACCACCACGGCCGCCAATGGCAAACTGGAGATCCTGCAGCGAAAGAATGAGCAGGCGCCCATCGGATGGATCCAGGACAAACAGGGCAAGAGTTCCACCGATCCTCATGAACTGAAGGCAGGCGGGGCCTTACTGCCTTTAGGCGGCGACCGGGAACACGGGAGTCATAAGGGATACGCTCTCGGCGCCATCGTCGATATTTTTTCCGCCGTCCTTAGCGGTGCGAACTATGGTCCCTGGGTACCACCCTTCCCGGCCTATGTGCCCATGCCCGTGGGCATGCCCGGAAAAGGGATCGGTCATTTCTTTGGCGCGATGCGCATAGATGCCTTCCGGCCCGCCGATGAATTCAAAGAACATATGGATAAATGGATCCGTCGTTTTCGTTCGGCTACGCCGATAGAGGGACAGGAAAAAGTATTGATCCCGGGAGACCCCGAACGGGAAATGGAAGCCGAACGCCGGGAGAAAGGAATCCCTCTTTTGCCGTCCGTAGTAGAGGACCTCAAGGGATTGGCGACGAAATTGAGCCTGGAATTCCCGGCTTAAAGGATTCCCGACCCTGATTTTCGAAACTTTCTAAACCTTCAGCCTGTATCTTTGCAATCCAAAATTTTATCGGCAACAAAAATAGCGGTACATGAAAATAATGAAGTTCGGTGGTACGTCCGTAGGCAAGCCGGAACGCATGCTCCAGGTAAGCCAGTTGATCACTAAGGATGCAGAACCCAAGATCGTAGTCCTGAGTGCCCTCAGCGGCACCACCAATGCGCTTGTGGAGATCGGCAGCTCGATGGCCACCGGCGAACGCGAACAGGCCCGGCAGCAGATCGATAAACTGCGGGCCCATTATGAGGCTTTTATTAACGATCTCGTAAAGGAAGAAAAGTCCCTGGCAAAAGCAAGGTCCATTGTCGCCGAACATTTTGAATTCCTGACCATCATCCTGAAGATCTCTTTCAGCGAAGCCCTGAATAAAGATATCCTGGCGCAGGGAGAACTCCTTTCCACTAAACTGTTCAGCGTATTTCTCGAAGAAAAAGGCGTCGCGCATGCCCTGCTGCCGGCCCTGGAATTCATGAGCATCGACCAGCACGACGAACCCCAGATCAATACGATCAAGAGCCGCCTGGGTCAATTGCTGCAACAATACCCGGACACCCGCTTGTTCATTACCCAGGGGTATATTTGCCGGAATGCAAGAGGAGAAGTGGACAACCTGAAAAGAGGCGGCAGCGATTACAGTGCTTCCCTCATTGCGGCAGCCATCAGTGCCTCGGTATGCGAGATCTGGACGGATATCGACGGCATGCATAATAACGATCCACGCGTAGTAAAAAAGACCCGGCCCATCGAACAACTGAGTTTTGAAGAAGCCGCGGAACTGGCTTATTTCGGCGCGAAGATCCTGCACCCTGCTTCTATCTGGCCCGCACAGTTTTATAAAGTACCCGTCAAGCTGTTGAATACCATGCAGCCCGAAGCCCGTGGTACCCTGATCACGGAAGAAGCCGGCTCGGTAGGCGTAAAAGCCATTGCCGCCAAGGACGGTATCATTGCCATTAACATTAAGAGCAGCCGTATGCTGCTGGCCTATGGATTCCTCCGGAAGATCTTCGAGGTATTCGAAAAATACCGTACTCCTATCGATATGATCACGACCTCCGAAGTAGCGGTATCCGTCACCATCGACCATGCAACGGACCTCAAGGCGATCTTAAAAGAACTGGAACCCTTCGGCTCCGTCGAAGTAGAGGAAGATCACACCATCGTTTCCATCGTCGGCAACGAGATCGCAGAGACCCCGGAAGTGCTGAGCAAGCTGTTCGAAGCACTGACCCCCGTCCCGATCCGTATGGTCAGTTACGGAGGCAGCAAGCATAACGTATCCCTGCTGATCCCCTTCGCCTACAAGATCCAGACCCTGCAATTACTGAATAAAGGTTTGTTCGGGCTCGAATAAGAGAAGTATGAAAAAGATCTTTTTCCTGCTTATTCATTTCCTCCCGGGGATGACCAAGGTCTCCTTCGGGCAGGCGTCCAGTTTTTCCACGCAGGCGTCCAATACCCTGGTGGGGAAGGTGACGGATTCTGCCACGGGCCAGCCTGTAAGCCAGGCCAGCGTATTCATCAACAAGACCTCCAAAGGAACGACCACCCGAGCCGACGGCGGTTTCTCCCTACCTCATATCTCTCCCGGAAGATCGGAGTTGATCATTTCTGCGATCGGCTATACGACCTATGTCCGGGATCTCACCGGCAGCGACCTGCCTTCGAACCTGCAAGTGCGCCTGCAGCAAAAAAGCACTGAATTGTCGGCCTTCACCGTGGAGCCCTACGTGAAAAATGGCTGGAGCCTCTACGGTCAATTATTCCTGGACAATTTTATCGGCACGACGCCTAATGCCTCCTCCTGCAAGATCAAAAATAAGGATGTGGTCCGCTTCCACTATTCGAAGAAGACAGGACGGCTTTCCGTTACGGCCAACGAACCCCTGATCATCGAGAACAAAGCCCTCGGATATAATCTGCAATACCAGTTGGACCGGTTTTCCCTGGATTTCAATTCTCATATCGTACTCTATATGGGCTATCCTTTCTTCCGCGAGATGGAACCCGTCAAGGCCAGGCGGGAGGCTCGTTGGATGGAGAACAGGGCAATGGTGTATAAGGGTTCTTTGCGGCGGTTTATCCGGAGTCTCTATGCGGACAGTCTTTCACAGGAAGGATTTGGCATGCTGCTCCGGGGGAAGGTCGTGAATGAGGAAAAAGTAAGGGTAAAAAGAGTGTACAACCCTTCGGCGCCGGATGGCACCTACCCGATGGATACCCTGCATTATTTCTGGAATACGCTGCGGGAGTCGGACTCCGTTATCAGGGACCGGAAAGTAGAGGCTGCCGACCTGGTGAGTACCGATTCGACGGGTGTTAAGACCTTTTATTTTATTGGCAGCCTGACCGTGGACTATTACAATTTGAAACTGCCGATCCAGGAGAGACGTTCGGAACTGGAACTCGTCATACCCATCCCGGTGTATATCCAGGCAGATGGAGGTTATTATCCCGGTGAGGTCGTGCTGGCCAGCGGTCATTGGGGGTTCTGGGAAAAGATCGCCAACCTCGTGCCCGATGATTATGAACTGCCCGCACCCGAAACGATCCGCGGATCCGGACCTACTTCTTCAACCAGCCATTAGCGTCCAGCCAGTTTTGCATCCTTTCCATCCATTCGTCCTTCGTAGTGGAATTGTGCATTCCGAAGCCATGCCCTCCCCTGGGATAGACATGGATCTCAGCCGACACTTTATTGTGCAGGAGGGCCTCATAGAAATCAAGGCTATTGGCAACGGGAACGGTACGATCATCTTCCGCATGCACGAGGAAGCAAGGGGGAGTTTCTGCGTTCACCTGCCGTTCGTTGGAATATTCAAGGATCATTTCGGGGTCCGGATGGAGCCCGATGAGATTGTCCCGGGAACCACGATGCCCGGTACTGTCGGAGAAACTGATCACCGGGTAGAGCAGCACCATAAAATCCGGTCGCAGGGAAATTGCCTCTTTATTATCGATCTGCGGCTTGCTGAAATGAGTACCCGCGGTGGAAGCAAGATGCCCTCCCGCAGAAAATCCCATAATGCCGATGCGATGGGGGTCTACCCCAAATCCGGCGGCCTGCGATCGTACGATCTGGATGGCCCGCTGCGCATCCTGCAGGGGGCCGATCTCTTTGTGCAGCATGGTCTCGTCGGAGGGGAGCCTGTATTTCAGAACGAAAGCGGCAACACCCATTTCATTTAATCTCCTGGCGACTTCCTCTCCTTCATGTCCCATGGCCAGGTGCGAATAGCTGCCTCCGGGGCAAACGATGATGGCTGCCCCGGTAGCTTTTGACTTTTCAGGAAGAAAGATCGCCAGGGTCGGGCGCGTGACGCGGGTGACGGAAAAATAGCCGGTTGCCGTCACCGGGGTGCTTTTTTCCTCGTCGTTGACGGGCCTGGAATTAGGAATCGTTCCGCTGTAAAGAGGGATCACCTGTTGTGCCTTCGCCATCGTACAAAGATGAATGACAAAAAGGAATGCTATTTTTTTCATATGTATAGTCTGCCGATCCTTTAGATCACGAGCATCGCATCTCCATAGCTGAAGAAACGATACTTGTCTTTAATGGCGCGCCTGTATGCTTCCATGGCAAGGTCATAGCCGGCAAAAGCGCAGGTCATGATCAGCAGGCTCGTTTTGGGCAAATGGAAGTTCGTGACGAGGGCATCCGCGATATTGAACTGGTATGGCGGATGAATAAAAGTATTGGTCCATCCTTCGGAAGGCTTCAGTAATTTTTCAGCGGTAAAAGAAGACTCGATGGCGCGCATCGTGGTCGTTCCTACGGAACAGATGCGGTGATTACCCAAGCGGGCCTTGTTCACGATCTTGCAGGCATCGTCCTCGATCCGGTAGTATTCCGCATCCATTTTATGCTTGCTCAGATCTTCCACTTCGATGGGACGGAAGGTACCCAGTCCGGTATGCAGGGTCGCTTCTGCAAAGCGGATCCCCTTTATCTCCAGGCGCTTGATCAGCTCCTTGCTGAAATGCAGGCCTGCCGTAGGTGCGGCAACAGCCCCTTCATGCTTTGCGTAGACGGTCTGGTAACGCTCTTTATCCTCTTCATCGGGCTTGCGCTTGATATACTTGGGCAGGGGTGTTTCACCCAGTAATTCCAGCACCTGACGGAACTCATCGTCACTGCCTTCCCAGAGGAAGCGGATGGTCCGGCCCCGGCTCGTCGTATTATCGATGACCTCGGCTACTAATTCATCATTGTCCCCGAAGTACAGCTTGTTACCGACGCGGATCTTTCTTGCGGGATCAACGATAACATCCCAGAGCCTGTTGGGCTTGTTCAGCTCGCGGAGCAGGAATACTTCGATCTTGGCCCCGGTCTTTTCCTTTCGGCCATACATACGTGCGGGGAACACCTTGGTATTATTGACTACGAATACGTCCTTGTCGTCGAAGTATTCTAAAATGTCCCGGAAATGTTTGTTTTCGATCTGGCCCGTCTTGCGGTGGACCACCATCATACGGCTATCCTCTCTTTTTTTCGCAGGGTGTTGAGCAATAAGATTTAATGGAAGGTCAAACTTGAACTGTGAAAGCTTCATGTGAAATATTTATTTTTTGTAACCGCGATCGCACATGATACCAGCAAGGTGTGGTAAGTAGATATTTATACGGAGGGTCATCCGGTACAAACCAGGTCTTACGGCACCCGATTTGATATCATGTTACGGCATGATTTTTCAAGCTGGCAAAAGTACGAATTTTTAGCTACAATCCCAAATAAGCCCGAATTCGGCCCGATTGAACTTAATTTCCGCAGATTTCTGTCCTCCCGGAGCGCCCGAACAAAATAATTTTCCCGGTTTCCCGTCTTTGTTGCAACTTCATAACCCACCGATTCACCCGCTATGACGAGACCGATCCCCGTAAGAAAGATTTTGATGGCGCTCCTTCTTTTTCTTGCCACCGCCCCCTTCCTGACCGCACAGAAACGAATGGAGAAAAAGTACCCGGCCCTCTTATGGGAGATTACCGGCAACGGGTTGAAAAAGCCTTCTTATCTGTTCGGGACCATGCATGTCAGCAGCAAAATGGTCTTCCATCTCAGCGACTCTTTCTACCTGGGGATTAAGAGCTCCGATATGGTGGCCCTGGAACTGGATCCGCAGCTCTGGCAGGATCAGCTATTCCGCTTCCAGAACATGCAGTCCAATCTTCGGTCCTACACCCAGGGTTCGCCGGGCGATTATCTCAACGAAAAGTCTTTCCAGCTCGAAAAATATGAAGAGGCCCTCAAGGTTGCGCTCAGCGAAGAACCTGCTGTCATCAATGGCCTGCTCTATCGTACCTATCAGAACCGCGCCGATTTTGAAGAAGACACCTATCTCGATCTATATATCTACCAGACCGGTAAGAAACTGGGCAAACAGGCCACCGGCGTCGAGAACTATTTCGAGACGGAAAAGCTTATCATGGAAGCCGCCCAGGACATGATGAAAGATAAAAGAAGACGGAACACCGATAACGACGAAGAGTCCCTGTCCGGCATCGAGAAACGAACGCAGGAGGCCTACCGTAAAGGGGACCTCGACCTGCTTGACTCCCTGGAAAAGATCATGCAGCCTTCGGACGCCTTTATGGAGAAATTCCTCTACCGGCGCAATGAGATCCAGGCCAACTCCATTGACAGCATTATACGGGGGCATTCCCTTTTTGCGGGGGTTGGCGCGGCCCACCTGCCGGGGAAGAGAGGGGTTATCGAATTGCTGCGGAAGAAAGGTTACACCCTCCGCCCCGTCGGGATGCAGGATCGGGAAGCTGCCCGCAAAGACGATATCGATAAGATCCGGGTCCCTGTCCGGTTTACCCCCTTTACAGCCGGGGACAGCGCCTTCAGCGTACAGTTGCCGGGGAAATTATACAGGCGCGAAGACAATCGCATGACCGATAGCTGGCAATATGCCGATATGGGCAACGGCGCTTATTATATGATCAGCCGGGTAAGGACCCATGCCGCCTTCCTTGGACAAAAAGAAGAAGTGGTCCTGGCAAAGATCGATAGCCTGCTCTATGAGAATATACCGGGTAAAATACTTAAAAAGACGCCCCTGCTGCGGGATGGCTACCGGGGGTTCGATATCACGAGCAAAACACGCCGGGGGGATATCCAGCGTTACAATATCCTGGTGACCCCTTCTGAAGCGATCGTATTCAAAATGAGCGGCACAGGCAACTATACCGAGGGTAAAGAGGCGGACCAATTTTTTGGTTCCATCGAAATAAAGAAGAATGATCAGGGGGGCTGGGCCGATTTCTCACCACCGCAGGGAGGATTCAGCGTTCGCATGCCCCATATACTCACACAGAACAGGAATACCACGGCTATGGATGGGGTCACCCGCTGGGAATATGAGGCGAACGATACAGCTTCGGCCGCTTCTTTCCTCGTCTGGAAAAAAACGATCCAGAACTATCGTTTCCTGGAAGAAGATACGGCTGACCTTGCCCTGATGGAAGAAAGCTTCCTGTTGTCGGATCGCATCGAGAAGCAATTGTACCGGCGTACAGGCTTGTATAAAGGAAATTCCAGTCTCGACGGTTGGTACCTGGCGAGAGATGGCTCTACGATCCGGGCCCGTTTCCTGATCAGGGGCCCGCATTATTACCTGCTGGCAGCCCGCAGCAGGAATAAGGATCGAAGCTTTCCGGAATTCTTCAACTCTTTTGCATTCACCCCCTATCGATATCGTCCTTTCCGGAACTATACGGATACTTTTCTGAACATCCGGGTCACGACTCCCGTGACGCCCGATTTCGATCCTGTACTTCGTGCGATCATTGAAAAAGCGGGCAGCGAAGAATTCCTGAACTCTTTATCCGATTATATTAATTACTGGCCGCGTACCAAGACGGCCCTCTTCCAGGATGATTCGACGGGTGAGGCCGTATTCCTGTCGATGGAGACCTTTCCCAAATACTATTACCCGAAAGACTCCCTTTCCTTCTGGACGGATCAGACCAGTGAAAAGAAAATGCGGCAGGATCTCCAGGTGCGCAGCAAAGCGCCCCTGCGTGTGAACGATTCCGTTGGAGGGTTCCGGTATATCTTCACCGACACAAATTCTTCGCGGGCGATCAAGACCTGGCTCTTCCTGAAAGACAACCGACTCTTTCGAATGACCAGCCTCGATGATTCCTCCCAGGTCCTCCGCTCGGAAAATGATTTTGCCGGTCGCTTCTACAGCAGCCTGCAACCATTGGACAAACGCCTGGGCCCTTCTGTCTTTACCAATAAACTGGACCTCTTTTTCAAGGATTTTTATAGCAGCGATTCTTCCGTCAGTAAGCGGGCGAAAGAAGCGATCCCCAATGTTTATTTCGGCGCGGCCGGCGTACCGGGCTTATTGAAAGCCATTGCTTCCCTCTCTTATAATGGTAAAGATTATTTTGCCACGAAGACGAGGCTCATCAGTGAATTGGGTTATATCGACGATTCCCTGGCCGTGAAGAACGTGGTGGAAGGATTAAAGGCCATTTATGAAAAAGCGGCAGATACGGGTACTCTACAGAATGCCGTTCTGAAAGCCCTGGCTCATCACAAGACGCATACCGCCTACGAACTCTTAAAGACGTTGCTGGCGCAGGATCCGCCTGTGTTCGATAACGCAGTGGATTATAACGCATTTTTCAGCGACCTGGGAGATTCCCTGGCCCTGGCCCGCTCCCTTTTTCCCGGACTGTTCCAGCTTGCCGCTGTCAATGATTATAAAGAGAATATCCGTAGCCTGCTCACCGAACTGGTAGACAGCGGATATATGAAAGCCGCCGATTATGAATCCTGGTTTACCCAGCTTTACTTCGATGCGAAGATCCAATGGAAGAAACAGGAAGGAAGGGACGAACGTAAGCTTCAGAAAAAAGATGAGGAGGCGGACCCGGATCTTGTCAACATCGAAGGAGAGCGGACGGAGGATACGAAAAATGAATTGGAGAATTATGCCATCCTGCTCATGCCTTTTTATGTGAAGAATCCCACGGTGCCCCATTTCTTTGATAAATTGCTCCGCAGCGGAGATGCTTCCGTGCGGATGAGTACCGCTCTCTTGCTTTTGCGGAACAGCAGACCGGTGGCCGATTCGATCCTGCAGACGCTGGCGGCCAGCGATCAATATCGAAACACCCTCCTGAAGAGTTTGCAGGCCATTCATAAACAGGATCGTTTTCCCCGCAGCTCGCTCAACCAGGTGGATATCGCCCGCAGTCAGTTAGTGGCCAGCCGGGGCGACCATGATTTTTTCGCTATTCAACCGGTGGATAAAAAGATGATCCAGTTCCGGAAAGACAAGGGCTATATTTATTTTTTCAAATATAAGATCACGAAAGAGGACGAATGGCAAATGGGCTTCAGCGGCCTGCAACCGGCGAATGGGAGAGAGGTGCTGACCACGACGGGTGATTTCATCAACCTTACAGGGAAAAAACTAAGGCCGGGTACAGCGGTGCAGGACCAGTTCAACGAACAGTTGAAACGCCTGCTGCTTTCCAGGCGCAGGAGCGCCGCTTCTTTTTACATGGAAAACGAACCCTATGCACCACATGGCGATGAGGATTAGCCTCTTCTGCTCATTGATCCTGTTGGGGGCCGCAAGGGCGGATTCCCAGAACCTGCTGGCCAATGGCAGCTTCGAAGACCTGAACATTTGTGCAGAATACCATGTTGCCTGCAGTCCCTCGGCCTGGTTTGTAGTGATGTCGCGCGCAGCCCGGAGCCCGGGGGCTATAGAGGGTAAGTTTAGCCTGTCTTTTTGTTTCGAAAGTATCAGGACCTTGACCGGCAGGACTTTTCCTTATACCAGGATCCTTTGCCCCTTACAGCCGGATAAAGAATATACGCTTAGTGGTTGGATCCATCCGGGACTCCATACCTTCACCCACCTGGATGTGCTGCTCACCGGCGAGGACCCGTCAAAAAATAACAGGACCCTGGATCATCTCTCCCCCTCTTTTACGATCGTTCGTTCGGATATTGTACAGGAAGACCAGCATGGCTGGATCAAGGTGAGTAAAAAGATCAGAACGGACAGCATCCGGGAATTTATCCTGTTGGGGAATCTTTCCCATGGCGAAAAATTTAGCTCCGAACTGATATGGAATGCCAGGAGGCAGGGTGGAGATATCTTTTACTGGGTAGACGAACTAAAACTGGAAGCCACCGATCCCTCCCTGAACACCTGCCCCCTCTACAAAAAGAACATGGAAATGCTTTATGCCGACAAGGCCCGTCATAGTCATCGCCACGATGTTTTTTTTATCAGAGGTGATGAAGATCTTACGGCGGCGCCCGTTCCTTCCGGCGATACCGCCTCCGCGCCGGTCATTGATGCCACCCCGCCCATTCCCTTAAAGACCGATACCCTCGTGATCCCGGGCGTATTGTTCGAGACGAATAGCAGCCGCATCAACAAAGCCTATAGTGCTATGCTGGACAGCGTGATCGCCCGGATAGGCGACAAAGTACTGGAGAGATTGGAGATCAACGGCTATACGGATAATGCCGGTACGGCAGACTTCAATAAAAAGCTGTCCCTGGCAAGGGCGGAGAGCGTCAAAGCATGGCTCACGCTGAAAATACCGCAAATGGAATATGCCATGCAGGTGCAGGGATTTGGAATGGACAAGCCCGTTGTGCCCAATACTACCCCCGCGAACAAGGCGAAGAACAGGAGGGTGGAGATCGTGCTGCTGTATTGACAGGATGCTACGCAATTCCTTTCGGAATAGCCTCGATCAATCGCCGGGTATAGGGGGCCTGCGGGTGATTGTAGACCCTCTCTGCCTCCCCGATCTCTTCGATCCTGCCTTTGTTCATCACGAGGATGCGGTCGCTGATATAGCGGACTACGGACAGGTCATGCGAGATAAAGACAACGGTGAAGCCTAATGCTTTTTTAAGGTCGTTCAGGAGATTGAGTACCTGTGCCTGTACGCTTACGTCCAGGGCCGACACGGATTCATCACAGACGATAAAGGAGGGGTTGAGGGCCAGGGCCCGGGCAATAACGATGCGTTGACGCTGTCCCCCGGAGAATTCATGCGGGTAGCGGTCGAAATGTTCGGGGCGCAGGCTTACCTTTTCCAGCAGCTCCAGTACCCGCTCTTTTTCTGCGCGTCGTCCGGAGATGAGACGATGTACCCTCAGCGGCTCTGCGATGGCATCTCCCACGGTCATGCGTGGATTTAAGGAGGAATAGGGATCCTGGAAAATGATCTGGATATGACGGCGCAATTTTTTCAGATCTCCCGCCTTATAGCCGGACAGATCGCTGCCTTCGAAGAGGATCTTTCCTGCCGTCGGATCCACCAGCCGGAGCAGGGCCCGCCCGAGCGTCGTTTTGCCGCATCCCGATTCTCCTACCAATCCCAGGGTCTCTCCTTTATATACCGTAAAGCTGACCTCATCTACGGCCTTCACGGGGGGGCGCTGCCGGCCGGTCCATGTCTTGCGCCCGGGATACCAGATACGGAGACCCTGTACTTCTATCAGTGCTTCCGGAGAGCTTTCGGGCCTGGCTTCTCCGGCAGGGAACTTTAGAGACGAGAGCTCCGGGACGATCGGGGCGGGGGCAATCTGAACAGGTACGGAAGGATCGGGGACGGAGGGATCGGTCATAAAATCGCTGACCACCGGCAGGCGTTCTCCTTTTGTATGCAGCGAGGGTCGGCAGTTGAGCAAACCTTTGGTGTAAGGATGTTGCGGGTGGCGGAACAATTCTTTTACAGCACCTTCTTCCACGATCTGTCCCTTATACAATACCAGGGCCCGGTCTGCGACCTGGGCGACTACGCCGAGATCATGGGTGATGAAAATAACGCCCAGTTCTTCCGTCTGCTGAAGTTCGCGGATCAGTTGCAGGATGGTGCTTTGGACGGTGACATCCAGGGCCGTGGTCGGCTCGTCACAAATAAGCAGGGAAGGATGGCAACTCATGGCCATGGCGATCATCACCCGTTGTTTCTGTCCCCCGCTGAGTGTATGTGGATAACGGTTAAATATACCCACCGGATCGGGCAATTTTACTTTTTCGAATAATTCGATGGCTTTTTGCCGGGCTTCCCTGGCGGAGATGCGTTCATGGGCCCTTATTGCTTCCGCGACCTGGTATCCGCAGGTGAATACGGGATTTAAAGAAGTCATGGGCTCCTGGAAGATCATGGCTATCCTACGGCCCCGGATATTCCGCATTTGTTCCGGGCCTTGTTGCAGCAGATCGACAGGCCGGTCATTCCCATCCGTAAAAAGGATCTTGCCGGACAGGTATTTCGCAGGAGGAGCAGGTAATAATTGGAGGATGGAGAGGGCGGTGATCGATTTGCCGGAGCCCGATTCCCCTACCAGGGCGACGATCTCTCCACGTTGTACTTCGAAGTTGATGCCCCGGACGCCGGGCGTCGAGATGCCTTCTGTCTGAAAGTCGATGGTGAGATCCTGAACGGACAAAATTGGAGGCATGCAGTTACTGTCTTTATGGGCGCTCTGAAAAAGGGCTTAATCCGTCCAGGTCACTTTCTTTGCATTTTTAATGAGATTCTGTACCGGGGGTGTAGGATAATAGATCATGCATTGAACCTGACAACCGGGTGGTGGCGTTTCTGTCGCCAGTTCGAAGGTAATATATTCATTCTTACCCAGCCCAAGATCGGCAAAACTGCAATAATTCGATACGGTAAAAACGTTTTTATAAGTGGTGTCTGCAAAAGTATCCTTCCAGAAAACGGCTATTTTAGCGGGATCGATCGGCCCCTCTACTACTTCTATAACGTAATGGCTACAAGGACTGGCGATCACCAGCTTACCTGTATACAACTGCCGGGATGGGTTATGATTCTTGTGACAGGCCGATCCTGACAAGCCGATAACGAAGGTAGACAGCAGAAAGTGGCGAAGCATGGTCTTTTTTCCTAAAGACAGTCACTCCATCCGGACTGTTGCATGCTCCCGCGGGCCAGGCCAAAAATCCCCCATTTTGCCCGGTTGTACAGGCCTTTCAGAACCGAAGATGTCTTACCGTAAGCCCGTTATTGATCAATTGCTTTAACGAATCGATGCCGATCCTAATATGTTTCTCCACGTATTCGCTGGTCACTTTGAGGTCGCTTTCTGCAGTCTTGACGCCCTCCGGTACCATGGGTTGATCGCTCACCAGCAGCAGCGCTCCTGTGGGGATCTTATTAAAAAACCCGACGGAAAAGATCGTAGCCGTCTCCATGTCGATCGCATAGGCCCTGATCTTCGTCAGGTATTCTTTAAAGGTCTCATCGTGTTCCCACACGCGGCGGTTGGTCGTATATACCGTACCTGTCCAGTAATCCACTGCATAGTCCCGGATGGTGGTGGAGATTGCTTTCTGAAGGGCGAAGGCCGGCAGGGCCGGTACCTCGGGCGGGAAATAATCATTGGAGGTACCTTCTCCCCGGATAGCTGCGATCGGGAGGATGAGGTCCCCAAGTTTATTACGTTTCTTCAATCCCCCGCATTTTCCAAGAAAGAGGACGGCTTCCGGGTGGATGGCGGTGAGCAGATCCATGATCGTTGCGGCGCCGGGGCTGCCCATCCCGAAGTTGATGATGCTGATATCTCCGGCCGTCGCGCATTGCATCGGCTTATGCGCGCCTACTATTTCCACATTATGCCATTCCGCAAAAAGGTTTACATAATTGTCGAAATTCGTAAGGAGGATATACTTGCCGAAATTTTCTAATTTTTCGCCGGTGTAGCGTGGCAGCCAGTTCTGTACTATTTCTTCTTTGGTTTTCATTCGTTTATTTTGTCATAGAGATTTTTCCACCTCTCCTTTTCGTAAATTTAACAAATAGTTTCCGGACATGGTCAAAATCTACTACCCGACATATTCTTTTAAAATAAGAGAGCCCGAGCGAAAGAAAGAAGAGATCTGGGATGAACTGCGCAAGGGATGGGTCCGTCTCACCCCCGAAGAATGGGTACGTCAGAACTTTATACAATACCTGTTACAGGTGAAAAATTATCCCGCCTCCTATATTGCCGTGGAAAAAAAGATGAAACTGGGAGAGCTCAATAAACGTTTCGATCTGCTTGTATTCGATAAGGGAGCCCAACCCTGGATGCTGATAGAATGCAAGGGCGCGGAAATAAAGCTGGATAACAGGGTGGTATGGCAGGTACTGCGCTATAATATGGCGATTCCCGTGAAATACCTGGTCATCACCAATGGAGAAGAATGCCATGCCTTTATCAAAGGGGTACTGGATTTCGAAGCGATCCCGGCCCTGCCGGGATATGGAGAATAGTAGAGGAAAAAACCGCCCTGGGGGGCGGTTTCTATGAATGATCCATACATTAAAAGAGCTCTATGGGAAGATCCCTAATTCGGCATAGGAAGTACCCACTTTGTTGATGGCTACCACATAGGCGGCCGTACGCATATCGGGTACGGCGGGATTAGCCTTCCAGGCTTCCATGATCTCCCGGGTGGCGGCGATCATCGTTTCTTCCAATCCGCTGTATACGAGGTCCACTTCGTCGGCCCCATGCATGATAAATTCTTTTTCTTTCGTGCTTACCTGCTTGCCGGTAAGTCCTTCTATCTGGCCGAGGATATGTGTATTCATGTTCTCGGTAAATCTTTTTTCCATGCGGCCATAACGGACATGGCTAAGGTTTTTCAGCCATTCAAAATAAGAGACGGTAACTCCGCCCGCATTCAGGTACATATCCGGTACGACGAGCACGCCTTTCTTGATGAATACTTCATCCGCCTCAGGCGTAAGAGGACCGTTGGCGGCTTCCCCGATGATCTTAGCTTTTACGTTCGGCGCGTTGGTGCCGTTGATCACGTTCTCCAGTGCGGCGGGGATCAGGATATCGCAATCCAGTTCCAGGGCGGCGCCTGAATTCGGAAGGTTGGTGGCGCCGGGGAAATTGAGGATACTGCCGGTCTTTTTTCTGTGCTGGAAGACCTCTTCTTCGTTGAGGCCGGCAGGATTGGTGATCGCACCTTCGTACTCGGCCAGCGCCACTACTTTGGCTCCGCCTTCGCGGAAGAACTTCGCGGCATGATAGCCCACGTTGCCCAGCCCCTGTACGACGACGGTCTTGCCTTCCACGCCCGGCTTCAGCTTGAGCTTCTCCATGATCTCGGGCATATTACAGACTTCCCGGATGCCATAGAATACACCCAGGCCTGTCGCTTCGCGACGGCCGCGTACGCCGCCCTGTGAGACGGGTTTGCCGGTGACGCAGCCAAGGGCGTCGATCTCTCCGGGGCGCATGCTCATATAGGTATCGAGGATCCAGGCCATTTCACGTTCCCCGGTACCGTAGTCGGGAGCGGGAACATCCGTGCCCGGTCCGATAAAATTTTTCTTGATCAGTTCCGAAGTATAGCGGCGCGTGATCTTTTCCAGTTCATATGGAGTATACTTTTTCGGATCGATGGTGATCCCGCCCTTGGCTCCTCCGAAAGGCACGTTGACGATCGCGCATTTGAAGGTCATCAGTGCGGCCAGGGCCATCACTTCGTCGAGGTTGACGGAAAGGGAGAAGCGGATACCTCCTTTACAGGGGGTCTTATGATGAGAATGCTGCACACGATAGGCCTTGATCACTTCTACCTTGTCCCCGATCTTTACCGGGAAGTACATGCGGTAGACGGCATTGCATTGCTTGATC
>Ga0307516_10004268_pt1 | contig 17759 bp, 25 predicted proteins | sample 19_EM_MG_FD_203310 | JGI IMG/M metagenome (GOLD analysis project Ga0307516, IMG submission 203310) | Populus trichocarpa ectomycorrhiza microbial communities from riparian zone in the Pacific Northwest, United States - 19_EM | ecosystem: Host-associated > Plants > Roots > Unclassified | place... | reverse complement strand
ATGGACCGTTCCGGCGCCGACTTCCTGATGGTGGTCACCCAGGTAAGGGAAATGCTGGGTGCGAAAGCCGTTCCCCTGCAATTGCCTATCGGCGCGGAAGATGATTTCGTTGGCGTCGTGGATCTGATCAAGATGAAAGGTATCATCTGGCATATGGAGACGGAAGGAATGACCTTCGATGAGATCCCCGTACCGGATGATATGCTGGAAGAAGCCAACGAATGGAGAGCCAAGCTGGTAGAAGCCGTTGCCGAATACGACGATACACTGATGGAGAAATTCTTCGAAGATCCCAAGAGCATCACCGAAGACGAAATGCATGAGGCGATCCGTAAAGCTACGATCGACCTGAGCATCGTTCCCATGATGTGCGGTAGTTCCTTCAAAAATAAAGGCGTACAGACGGCATTGGATGGCGTTTGCCGTTACCTGCCTTCCCCGCTGGATATCGAAGATACGGCAGGGCTCGACCCGAATACCGGCGAAACGATCTATCGTAAGCCGAATGCGAAGGAACCTTTTGCAGCCCTCGCCTTCAAGATCATGACCGATCCGTTCGTAGGTCGCCTGGCCTTTTTCCGGTGCTATAGCGGTCACCTCGATGCAGGTTCCTACGTACTGAACGTGCGCAGCGGCCGTAAAGAACGTATCAGCCGTATCATGAAGATGTTCGCCAACAAGCAGAACCCTATCGACTTTATCGAAGCAGGAGACATCGGCGCGGCCGTTGGGTTTAAAGAAATCAAGACAGGGGATACCCTTTGTGATGAGGATCATCCCATCACGCTGGAAAATATGTTCATTCCCGAGCCCGTGATCGCCATTGCCGTGGAGCCTAAGACACAGGCCGACGTTGACAAGATGGGATTGGCTATTTCCAAACTCGTGGAAGAAGATCCTACCCTCCGCGTAAATACGGACGAAGACACCGGTCAGACGATCCTCCGTGGTATGGGTGAGTTGCATTTGGAGATCATCATCGACCGTATGCGTCGTGAATTCAAGGTGGAAGTTAACCAGGGTGCGCCCCAGGTGGCTTATAAAGAAGCATTCAATGCTACGATCGATCACCGTGAGGTCCTGAAGAAACAAACGGGTGGTCGCGGTAAGTTCGCAGATATCCAGTTCGCTATCGGTCCTGCCGATGAAGAATGGCTGAAAGAAAATGAAGGCAAGCACTTCCAGTTCGTGAACGATATCTTCGGGGGCTCTGTTCCCAAGGAATTCATCCCTGCCATTTCGAAGGGTTTTGAGACCTCGATGACTACGGGTGTATTGGCCGGTTACCCTATGACCAGTATGAAGGTGCGGGTATACGACGGTAGCTACCACGATGTGGATTCCGATGCGATGAGCTTTGAATTGTGCGCCAAATCCGGCTATCGTGAGGCAGGCCGTAAGGCGAAGCCTATCCTGCTGGAACCTATCATGAAAGTGGAAGTATTGACCCCTGATCAGTATATGGGAGATGTTACGGGTGACCTCAACCGTCGCCGTGGGATCCTCGAAGGTATGGACAGCCGTGCCAACCTGCAGGTCATTAAGGCCAAAGTTCCATTGAGCGAAATGTTCGGGTATGTGACCCAGCTTCGTTCCATGAGTTCGGGCCGTGCTACTTCCACGATGGAATTCTCGCATTACTCTCCGGCGCCGAATAATATCGCCACGGAAGTGATCGCCAAAGTGAAAGGCAGCAAAGTGAACGCATAGATTTAAATGATCTTTTGAGATATTAGCCCCCCACCCAAAAAGTGGGGGGCTATTAATTTTTGGCATACAAAGTGATGTTAAAGCAGGGGAAGGGTTAAACCTTCACCGCACGAAAGCTTCCAAACACTAAATCTTAAAATCACGGTTATGAAAAAACATTTTAGCAAATTGGTCATTCTGGCCGTCCTGGTGGTTGCCAGTTCGGTATCTGCATCGGCACAGGTATATGTCAACGTTCGCCCGACCTATACCCATGTGGTCAGGCCTGCGCCTCCCAGCCGCGCTCATATATGGGTAGAGGAAGATTGGGCTTATCGTGGTGGAAGGTACGAACCTGTAGGCGGTCATTGGGTAATGCCACCCCGTCCCGGGTCGGTATGGGTACCCGGTCGTTGGGTACATGCACGCAGGGGCTATCAGTGGATGCCCGGCCGTTGGAGAAGGAGATATTAATCCCTCAAGAAAACACATATTCCCGAAGATTGGGAAGTGATAGCAGGCCCCCCGGTGATTTATTCGCCGGGGGGCCGCTTTTTTATTTAATAGGTAAAGGGGTTTGCGTCGAAAGTCCTAATTTTCGCGTCTAAAAATCACCTCTATGCCGATGTCTTTCCGCCCGTTGATCTGCAAGGGAGCGTCCTTGCTCCTTTTCGTACTGACCCTGACCGCCCATGCCCAGCCCGGCTCTACGGACCTGAAATGGAACAAGGAAGGGACCGGTTTTTATAAGGCAAAGGCCGGGGATGTGATCCGGGTGGACCTGCCGGATAACAAGGAGACGGTGATCGTGCCTAAAACGATGTTGACTCCGGCGGGAGGAACGAAGTCGCTGTTCATCCGGAATTTCTCTTTTTCCGATGACGGGAAGAAACTGATGATCTATACCAATAGCAAAAGGGTCTGGCGCTACGACACGCGGGGCGACTATTGGGTATTGGACGTGCAGACAAAGGAGTTGAAACAATTGGGCAAGGGACGTCCCGCCTCCTCCCTGATGTTCGCCAAATTCTCGCCGGATGCCACAAAAGCGGCTTATACCAGCGATCACAACATTTACGTGGAAGACCTATCCTCCGGGGACATCAAATGCCTGACCTCTACGAATGGCACCCCCAAACTGATCAATGGTACGTTTGACTGGGTCTATGAAGAAGAACTGGACTGCCGGGACGGCTTCCGCTGGAGCCCTGACGGTCAGCATATCGCCTACTGGCAGATCGATGCCAACCAGATCCGGGATTACCTGATGCTGAATACGACGGATTCTATTTATCCTTTTGTCGTGCCCGTGGAATACCCGAAAGTGGGTGAGGCCCCTTCACCCTATAAGATCGGGGTGATCGACCTGGCTTCGGGCTCGACCAAATGGATGGATATCCCCGGCGACCCGCACAATACTTATCTGCCGAGAATGGAATGGGCAGCGAATTCTTCCGAGCTGGTGCTGCAGCAACTGAACCGCAAGCAGAATGACAGCAAGATCCTCTTCAGCGAGATCGCTACCGGCAAGACCACCCAGGTGTATGAAGAGCAGGATAGCGCCTTTATCGAATGCCAGGGCCGCTGGAAAGACGGGATCGCGGCCGGTTGGGATTGGCTGAGCGGTGGGAAGGAATACCTCTGGGTATCGGAAAAAGACGGTTGGCGCCATATTTTCCGCGTGAGCAGGGATGGCAGGAAAGAGACCCTGGTGACGAAGGGCGATTACGACATTATCCAGATGACCCTGATCGATGAGAAGAACAACTATGTTTATTTTATAGCTTCCCCGGAGAACGCCACCCAGAAATACCTTTACCGGACCCGACTGGATGGAAAAGGGAAATTGGAGAAGATCACCCCGGCCAATGAGCCCGGCACCCATGAATATGCCCTCTCTCCGAATGCGCAGTACGGGCTGCATACTTTTAGCAATGCCAATACGCCGGAAATGCAGGAATGGGTAAGCCTGCCCAAGCACCTGTCCCTGGCCAAGGGGGTGGATATCGCCGGGAAAGTTGCAGAGACCTCGGCAAAAAAGAAAGTCGAATTCTTTACGGTCAAGACGGAGGACGGGGTCAGCATGGACGGCTGGATGGTGAAACCCACCCATTTCGACCCTACGAAGAAATATCCGGTGGTGTTCTATGTTTATGGCGAGCCGGCTGCCCAGACGGTGGAAGACCGGGAAGGAGCGGGCATGAATTTCCTCTATGCGGGGGATATGGCAGCGGACGGGTATATCTACATGAGCGTGGAGAACAGGGGTGCGCCGGCCCCCAAGGGACGGCAGTGGAGGAAATCGATCTATCGCAATATCGGCCGGCTGAATATCCGGGACCAGGCCATGGCGGCTAAGGAGATCATTAAATGGCCTTTTGTGGACAGCGGCCGGGTAGCCGTCTGGGGTTGGAGCGGGGGCGGGTCCAGTACCCTCAACCTGATGTTCCAGTACCCCGAGATCTATAAGACGGGGATCTCGATCGCGGCCGTGGACAACCAGTTGAGCTACGATAATATCTACCAGGAACGCTATATGGGCATCCCCCAGGAGAATAAGCAGGATTTCGTGCTGGGGTCGCCGATAACTTATGCTAAGAATTTGAAAGGCAATCTCTTATACATACACGGAACAGGTGATGACAATGTGCATTACCAGAATGCGGAAATGCTGCTGAATGCCCTGATCAAGTACAACAAGGTATTTCAGTTCATGGCCTATCCCAACCGTACGCATGGCATCTTCGAAGGAGAGGGGACCCGGCAGCATTTATCGACCCTTTACACCAGCTACCTGCGGAAAAATTGTCCGGGAGGCGCGAAGGGTGAAAATACAGGCGGGGATTCCGAAAAAACGCCAAAAAAAGCATTCTAATTCTTTGTCCGTTCAAAACCTTTCACATACCTTTGCATCCCCATTCGAAAAATGGGATCAGGCTTATGTCTCAACGAATCAGAATCAAATTACAGTCGTACGATCACAATCTGGTAGATAAATCTGCCGAAAAGATCGTTAAAACCGTCCGCAGTACCGGAGCAGTAGTAACAGGTCCTATCCCGTTGCCTACCAAGAAGAAGATCTTCACCGTATTGCGTTCGCCGCACGTAAATAAGAAGGCCCGTGAGCAATTCCAATTGCACACGCACAAGCGCCTGCTGGACATCTATACCTCCTCTTCGAGGACCGTGGATGCCCTGTCCAAGCTGGACCTGCCGTCCGGTGTGGATGTTGAGATCAAGGCATGACGGTGAGTGAGGACAACAAGGTTTTTAAAGTTCTTTATATATCCATCTGCAAACTTCCGGTCAATCGGGATAAAGCAGCGCTGGAATAACAACATTAGTAAATTCTCTTATTACTCCTCCGGGAGAGTAAGGGGCACATATGAACAAGCCGTTCCGGGTTTGTTTACTGCCGGTACTTCTGTTACCCCGCACCCGCGCAAGGCGGTGAAAGGGCAACGAAAAGAAAAGGTCGGCTGCAAACGAAGGATTGAGATATAGACCGATGCCGTACTACCAATACGGTAAGTCTCTGTTCGTCCTCATACCCGATGGCATAAATCTTAAATGAAATGAAAGGCATTATTGGTAAAAAGATCGGGATGACGAGCATCTTCAGTCCTGACGGCAAGCAGACCGCTTGTACGATCATTGAAGCAGGTCCTTGCGTTGTCACGCAGGTTAAAACAAAAGACACAGACGGCTACACTTCTCTACAGTTAGCGTTTGGCGAAAAGAAAGAAAAGCACACTACGAACGCTGAAAAGAATCACTTCGCCAAATCCAGCACTTCCCCCAAACAGTTTGTAAAAGAATTCCGCAATTTTTCCATAGAAAAGAATCTAGGTGATGTCCTTACCGTAGAAATTTTTTCCGAAGGCGAAAAAGTTGAAGTGGTAGGAACTACCAAGGGTAAAGGTTTCCAGGGTGTCGTTAAGCGCCACGGATTCCATGGCGTTGGCGGACAGTCCCATGGTCAGCATGACCGTTCCCGCGCTCCGGGTTCTTTGGGTAACTCTTCCGATGCGTCCCGTGTAATGAAAGGCGTTCGCATGGCCGGCCGTATGGGTGGTGACCGTGTGAAGACCAAGGGCCTGAAGGTCGTGAAGATCTTCGCTGAAAAGAATTACATCCTGGTAAGCGGATCGGTACCTGGTCATATCGGTTCTATTGTTTTAATTCAGAAGTAAGAAACTTTTAATAAGACTAAAATGGAAGTAGCAGTTTTAAATATACAAGGAAAGAAGACCGGCAGAACGGTGACTTTACCGGAAGAGATCTTCGGGATCGAGCCGAACGATCACGTGATCTACCTTGCTGTCAAGCAATACCTGGCCGCACAACGCCAGGGTACGCATAAAGTAAAGACCCGTATGGAAGTACAGGGTTCCAGCAAGAAGTTGCACCGCCAGAAAGGCACCGGTGGCAGCCGTAAGGGTAACCTGCGCAGCCCGCTGTTCAAAGGTGGTGGTACGATCTTCGGACCTAAGCCTCACGGGTATGATTTCAAGCTCAACCGTAAGGTGAAGGACCTGGCGAAAATGTCCGCCCTCGCTCACAAGGCAAAGGCAAACTCCATCATGGTCGTAGAAGATATCAAGATCGATACGCCTAAGACCAAGCAGTTCGGCGAAACGCTGAAGAGCCTGGAACTGGCCGGAAAGAAAGTACTGTTCGTATTGCCGGAAAATGATGACAACCTGTACCTGAGCCTTCGCAATATGCCGAAGGTAGAAGGCACGCTCCTGGCTGACATCAATACCTACGATATCGTGAATGCAGATATCCTGTTGTTGTCTGAGACGGTGGCCAAGGTATTTATTGAGGAAACGGAAGAAGTAAAAGCTTAAACCATTAAAAAAATTACTAATGAAACTCTCTGAAGTTTTAGTAAAACCCATACTGACAGAAAAAGCAAACTCGCAGCAGGAAAAACTGCGGAGGTATGCATTCCGTGTCAATCGCAAGGCTAACAAGCTGGAGATCAAAAAAGCGGTGGAAGATTTCTACGGAGTGAACGTGGTGGATGTGAATACTTCGGTGGTACCGGGTAAGAACAAGACCCGCTTTACCAAGGCCGGATACGTCCAGGGCCGTAAGCCCGCTTTCAAGAAAGCGCTGATCACGGTAGCTGAAGGAGAGTCGATCGATCTGTACGCAGCGATCTAATCCACCCACCTCCCAGCCCCCTAAAGGGGGAGTTAAGAAGGGGAGGGGAGACAACGAATGGTGGTCAAACACCGCAAAGTATTGACAAACGATTTTTAAAAAGTATAAGAACAGAACAATGGCACTGAAAAAATACAAACCGATTACCGCAGGGACACGCTGGAGAATTGGAAATGCGTATGCTGAGATCACGGAAGATACTCCGGAAAAGAGCCTGCTGGAAAAAGTGAAGTCTACTGCCGGAAGAAACTTTCAGGGTAGAAGGGCGATGCGTTACAGAGGTGGTGGTCATAAGAAGATGTACCGTGTCATCGATTTCAAGAGGAACAAGAAGGAAGTTCCCGGTATCGTCGCCTCTATCGAATACGATCCCAACCGTACGGCTTTCATCGCATTGCTGCATTATGCAGACGGCGAAAAAAGATATATCATCGCTCCCCAGGGATTGCAGGTCGGTACGAGCGTACAGGCCGGTGATAACGTGGCGCCTGAACTGGGAAATGCGCTTCAGTTGAAGTTCATGCCCCTGGGTACCAATGTACACAATATCGAAATGCAGCCTGGTCAGGGTGGCAAGCTGGTGCGCAGCGCCGGAACTTCCGCTCAGTTGACCAATAAGGAAGAAAAATATGCGGTGCTGAAAATGCCTTCCGGCGAATTGAGGAAGGTATTGATCAACTGTTATGCTACCGTAGGGGTAGTATCCAACAGCGATCACAGCCTGCAGAGCATGGGTAAGGCCGGGCGTAATGTCTGGAGAGGTATCCGCCCGAGGGTCCGTGGTGTTGCGATGAACCCTGTAGATCACCCGATGGGTGGTGGTGAAGGTAAGGCCTCCGGTGGCCAGCCCCGCAGCAGGAATGCTCAGTACTCGAGAGGCCTGAAGACCCGTACGAAAGGAAAGGGCAGCGATAAGCTGATCATCCAAAGGAAGGACGGAAAGAAATTAGCTAAAAAGTAATTGTAAATTTTCAACTTAACTCATTTATATCATGGGTCGTTCAATTAAAAAAGGTCCTTACGTAGATGCCAACCTGGAAGAGAAGATCCTCTCTATCAACGAAGGCACAGCCAAGAAAGGAGTGATCAAAACCTGGAGCCGCCGGAGCACTATCACCCCGGATTTCGTGGGTCATACGCTGGCCGTTCACAACGGGAATAAGTTTATCCCCGTGTACGTGACAGAGTTCATGGTCGGTCATAAGCTGGGAGAGTTCGCCCCCACCCGCAACTTTAAAGGGCATTCAAGTAAGAAAATCGCATAACATGGTCTGTGGCGACACACACCATAAAAAATAAAGTATGGAAGCAGTAGCTAAATTGAGAAATCATCCGACATCGCCCCGTAAAATGCGTTTACTGGCTGATGAGATCCGCGGTCTGCAGGTAGAGAAGGCTCTGGCTTTGCTGGAGCACCACCCGCAACATTCTTCCACGCCGCTGCACAAGCTGCTGTGGTCTGCCGTAAAGAACTGGGAAGCGAAGAATGAAGGCAAGAGCGCTGCGGACGCCAGCCTGGTAGTAAAGACCGTTTTCGTCGACGGCGGCAGGACACTGAAGCGGATGCGTCCTGCACCACAGGGTCGCGGCTATCGTGTTCGCAAGAGAAGCAATCACGTAACGATCATCGTAGATACGAAAGTTGCCGAGCCGGCGAAAGCAAAGAAGGTGTACAAAGGAAAACCAAAGAGCACCGAAGCAAAAACAAATTGATAAAACTTATTAAGCAATAATATGGGTCAGAAAACAAATCCTATTGGGGCCAGGTTAGGGATCATCAGAGGTTGGGAATCCAACTGGTATGGCAGCAAAAAAGATTATGCCTTCAAGTTGATCGAGGATAATAAGATCCGGACTTACCTGAATGCCCGTATCAATAAGGGCGGCATTGCCAAGATCGTTATCGAGCGGACTTTGAACAAGCTCATCGTGACGATCCACACTTCCAAGCCCGGTATCATCATCGGTAAAGGCGGTGGCGAGGTTGACCGTATCAAGGAAGAGCTGAAGAAGCTGACTGGCAAAGATGATGTGCAGATCAATATCCTGGAGATCCGTCGCCCGGAACTGGATGCCAACATCGTGGGAGATACCATCGCCCGCCAGATCGAAAATCGTATCAATTACAAACGCGCCATTAAAATGGCTATCGCTTCCGCCCTTCGTATGGGTGCGGAAGGGATCAAGATAAAAGTAGCCGGCCGTTTGGGCGGTTCTGAAATTGCCCGTTCGGAAGAGATCAAGCAGGGACGTACCCCGTTGCATACCCTGCGCATGGACATCGACTATGCCAATGTATTTGCTCTGACGGTATATGGTAAGATCGGTATCAAGGTATGGATCTGTAAAGGTGAAGTACTGGCTAAGAGGGATTTGAACCCGAACTTCGTCGGAGGAAAGACCGATGTGAGCGACAGAAGGGAAAGAAGGGAAGGAGAACATGGAGGTGGTCGTGAAGATCGTGGTGACCGCAGAGGCGGCGGCGGTGGAGATCGCAGAGGCGGTGGCGGCGGCGGCGGTGACCGTGGCAGAAGCGGCGGCGGACATGGTGGTGGTGGAAACAGAGGCGGCGGAGGCGGCGGCCGCAGATAACCCCCCCGGGGTCCCCCTGAAGGGGAAGAGACCCGGAGGAAATAAGAGAAAAACAGCAAACAGTTACCAGGAAAATAATTTAAGATGTTACAACCTAAAAGATCAAAACATAGGAAAGGACAAAAAGGGCGTATCCGTGAGACGGCTAAGAGAGGAAGCTCGATCGACTTTGGTTCCTATGCCTTAAAAGCGATGGAAGCGATCTGGCTCACCAACCGTCAGTTGGAAGCTGCCCGTCAGGCCCTGACCCGTGCCATGAAACGTGAAGGGAATGTATGGATCCGGGTCTTCCCTGATAAGCCCATTACAAAAAAGCCTCAGGAAGTGAGGATGGGTAAGGGTAAGGGTAACCCTGAGTATTGGGCGGCGGTCGTAGAACCGGGTCGTATCCTTTTCGAAGCAGACGGTGTGACCATGGCTGTAGCCAAGGAAGCGCTGGAGCTGGCTGCACAGAAGCTGCCGATCAAGACAAAGTTCATCGTGCGCAGGGATGTGGTAGCGGATGCAATCGTTAAAAAGTAATTAGAAGAACAGTAAAATTTATAGTCAATGTCAAAGAGAGTTGATTTTGTAAGGAGCATAAAGGATCTGAATGATTCGGATCTGAAAGCACGTATCCAGGAAGACGAATTGCGTCTTAAGAAACTGGAATTCGCGCATGCCATTTCGCCCCTGGAAAATCCGATGAGCATCCGTGCCCTGAGACAGGATATAGCCAGGCTGAAAACGTTCCTGACCCAGAAGAAGACCACCGTAAAAGGATAATAAAGAGAATACCCCCGTCGGATACTGACGGGCAGTCAATAAAAGTTAAAAGCTCGAAAAATGCTTGAAAGAAATTTGCGTAAAACAAGGATCGGGGTTGTGAAGAGCAACAAGATGGATAAGACCGTCACGGTGACCGTTGAACGGAAAGTGAAACACCCCATCTATGGTAAGTTCGTAAAAAAGACTACCAGCTTCCATGCTCATGATGAAAAGAATGAGTGCACCATCGGTGATGTTGTAAGGATCATGGAAAGTCGCCCGCTGAGCAAGACAAAGCGCTGGCGCCTGGTAGAGGTCATTGAAAAGGCCAAGTAAGCTACAAGCTGCGAGCTATAAGCTGCAGGGAGTAGATTATTATAAGTGTTTAGAATTTTATTAAAATTTCAGGCTTGCGGCTTGCAGCCTGGAACTAAAAGCCAAAGAAATGATTCAGCAAGAAAGCAGACTAAATGTAGCTGATAACAGTGGAGCCAAAGAAGTGTTGTGCATCCGTGTATTGGGTAATAGTGGTCAGGACTATGCAGGCATCGGCGATAAGATCGTAGTGAGCATAAAAAGTGCCCTGCCTTCCGGTGGTGTCAAGAAGGGTACCGTTGCAAAAGCGGTGATCGTTCGCACCCGCAAGAAATTGCGCCGCAAGGATGGTTCTTACATCAGCTTCGATGACAATGCCGTGGTATTGTTGAATGCATCCGACGAACCCCGGGGCACCCGTATCTTCGGACCTGTTGCCAGGGAATTGCGTGACAAGGGATACATGAAGATCATCTCCCTGGCGCCGGAAGTATTGTAGATTTTGAACGAATAAAGTAATTAAAATGAGCAATAGATTCAAACCGAAGTTCAACATTAAGAAAGGCGATAACGTAGTCGTGATCGCCGGAGACGATAAGGATGCCAAGAAGGCCCGCAAGGTATTGGAAGTATACCCTGACGAGTCGAAGGTCCTGATCGAAGGTGTGAACATCATTACCAAGCACACCAAGCCTTCCGCACAGAACACCAAGGGTGGGATCGTCAAGAAGGAAGCCAAAGTGCATATCTCCAACATTCTGTTGTGGGATGCCAAGACCGGCGGTGCTACGAAGATCAAGCGTTCCAGGGAGAACGGAAAATTAGTTCGTATTTCTAAAAAATCAGGGGAGGTTATAAAATAATGAGTACTGCAAAATACGCTCCGCGTCTGGCAGATAAGTACAAAAATGAAGTTGTACCTGCCCTCATGAAGAAATTCGGTTACAGCACTGTCATGCAGGCGCCGAAACTGGAAAAGATATGCCTGAACCGTGGCGTTAACGGGGCAGTGACAGATAAGAAACTGGTGGACGTCGCCCTCGATGAGCTGACGATGATCACCGGGCAGAAAGCTGTCTCTACCTTGTCGAAAAAGGATATCTCCAATTTCAAACTTCGTAAGGCTATGCCTATCGGCGCAAGGGTGACCCTGCGCGGCGAGAAGATGTTTGAATTCCTGGACCGCCTGGTGTCTACTGCCCTGCCCCGTGTAAGGGATTTCAAGGGGATCAATGAAAAGTCGTTCGATGGCCGCGGTAACTATACCCTGGGTATCACCGAGCAGATCATCTTCCCTGAAGTGGATATCGATAAGGTGAACAAGATCACCGGTATGGACATCACCTTCGTGACCACCGCGAAGACCAACGAAGAAGCATTCGAGCTCCTGAAAGAGCTGGGCATGCCTTTCCGCGGAGTTAAGAAAGATTAAAATTTAAAACGTAAACGTAAAATAACATGGCTAAAGAGTCAGTAAAGGCCAGACAAAGGAAAAGAGAAGCTTTGACGGCGAAATTCGCTGAAAAGCGCGCTGCCTTAAAGGCTGCCGGCGATTACAAGGCACTGGACCTGCTTCCCAGGAATGCATCTCCCGTAAGACTTCATAATCGTTGCCAGTTAACAGGGCGCCCCAGGGGATATATCCGTTACTTCGGGATTTCCAGGGTGATCTTCCGCGACATGGCATTGCAGGGTAAAATACCCGGCGTAAGAAAAGCCAGCTGGTAAACCCCGGGGCTTGGATATCGCATTGTAAATTTTTTTTTGAAATCTTTAATTGAACTAAGACAATGGTTACTGATCCAATAGCAGATTTTTTGACAAGAATCCGGAACGCACAAATGGCGAATCATCGTATCGTGGAGATACCTGCTTCCAACCTGAAGAAGCGTATGACCGAGATCCTGTACGACAAGGGATACATCCTGAAGTACAAATTCGAGGATGACAGCAAACAAGGCGTGATCAAGATCGCTTTGAAATATGACCCCTCCACCAAGGAACCTGCGATCAAATCGCTGGAAAGGGTGAGCCGTCCCGGTCTGCGTCAATATTCCAGCCCGGTCGAATTCAAACGCGTGAAGAATGGCCTCGGCGTTGCGATCATTTCCACCTCCAAGGGTGTGATGACGGACAAGGAAGCGAAGACCCAGAATGTCGGCGGAGAAGTTCTTTGCTACATCTATTAGAATACCCGGCCCCTGATACATTAAGCCCGTCCTATACAGGCTGACCGGTCAGGAGTCATGAATCGATAATCACACATTTTAAATTAACATTATTATGTCTCGTATAGGTAAACAGCCGGTGGTCCTCCCCAAGGGAGTTACAGTAACGGTCGGAGAACACAACCTCCTGACGGTGAAAGGCCCCAAAGGCGAACTGAAGCAAGCGATCGACCGCGATATCAAGGTTGAAGTAAAGGATGATCATGTCGAATTCGCACGCCCTACGGACCAGATCCGTCACCGTGCCCTGCATGGTCTGTACCGTTCGCTGGTATCCAATATGGTAAAAGGCGTTACGGATGGCTATAAAAGGCAACTGGAATTGATCGGGGTAGGTTTCAAGGCTTCCAGCCAGGGCAACCTGCTGGACCTGGCGCTGGGATATTCTCATAACATCGTTTTTGAGATCCCCAAAGAATTGAAGCTGGCTACTTCCCAGGAAAAAGGGGAGAATCCCAAGATCACCCTGGAAGGCGTCGACAAGCAACTGATCGGCCAGGTAGCGGCCAAGATCCGCGGTCTGCGTAAGCCTGAACCATACAAGGGTAAAGGGGTACGTTATGTGGGTGAAGTGGTACGTAAGAAAGCTGGTAAGGCGGCTGGTAAATAGTATTTATAAAAAATAATCCTGGCAGTTTCGGGCCGCAAGGCTGAAAATCAGGAACGCAAAATAAACAACAATGGATACGAAAGTAATCAGGAGACAGAAGATCAAATACAGCATCCGCAAAAAGATCAGCGGAACGGCGGCAAAGCCGAGGCTGTCCGTGTTCAGGAGCAACAATGATATCTATGTGCAACTGATCGACGATGATGGCAGCAAGACATTGGCTGCCGCTTCTTCCCGCGAGAAGGACATCCTTGCCCAGAAAGTGAACAAGGTGGATAAGAGCAAGCTCGTAGGTGCGGCGATCGCCCGTAAGGCTGCCGAACTGGGCCTGAAAGATGTGACGTTCGACCGCGGCGGTTATTTATATCATGGCCGTGTGAAGGCAGTGGCTGAAGGCGCCCGCGAAGGCGGACTGAAGTTCTAATGGACCGAATAAGGGAAAGTATTTTTGTAAATTGAGTAATTCGTAAATAATTACAATGTCTAAAGTAATCTTAAACAGAATTAAAGCCGGTGACCTGGAGTTGAAAGAAAAAGTGGTTGCGATCAACCGCGTTGTAAAGACAACCAAGGGTGGTCGTGCGTTCAGCTTCTCCGCATTGGTGGTCGTAGGCAACGAGGCAGGAGTGGTCGGACATGGTTTGGGCAAGGCAAAAGAAGTCCAGGAGGCTATTACCAAGGGGATCGAAGATGCCAAGAAGAACCTGATCAAGGTACCCGTTATGCATGGTACGATCCCTCACGACCAACTGGCAAAGGAAGGCGCCGCTAAGGTGTTGATCAAGCCAGCCGCACATGGTACCGGTGTGATCGCCGGAGGCAGCATGCGTGCCGTACTGGAAAGCGCCGGTATTACCGACGTATTGGCAAAATCACTCGGATCGGCTAATCCCCATAACGTGGTAAAAGCTACGTTCAAGGCCCTGGCGATGCTGAGAGAGCCGATCAACGTATCCCGCACCCGTAATATCTCATTAAAGAAAGTATTCAACGGCTAAACTGTTGACGCTAAATAATATAACCATGGCAAAGATTAAAATAACGCTGGTAAAAAGTGGTATCGACCGTCCGGAGCGTCAGAAGTTAACGCTGCAGGCACTCGGGTTGAATAAGCTCCATACTACCAAGGAAGTAGAAGCGACCCCACAGATCCGGGGAATGGTCCGCAAGGTGGAACACCTGGTGACTGTCGAGGAAGTAAAATAGGAATTTCGAGATTTTGGGATTTATGGATTTGGGGATTGAACTTTAGGAGTTAACTGCAGTAAAATCACAAGATCGCGAAATCAGTAAAATCAAAAATTATTCAAGCGAGGGGAGATACCCCGTTAAGTAAAAATCAATTACGATGAAATTACATGAGATCAGGCCTGCCAAAGGCGCAACGCATAAAGACAAACGTTTAGGCCGTGGGGAAGCATCCGGTAAAGGGGGCACCTCCACAAAAGGTAATAAAGGCGGACAAAGCCGGGCTGGTTATCAGCGGAAAATGGCGCATGAAGGCGGCCAGATGCCCATCCAGAGAAGATTGCCAAAAAGAGGGTTTAAAAATCCCCATCGCGTCTCTTATAAAGTGTTCAACCTGGGCCAGATCGACCTGCTGGCTGAAAAATATGGTATCTCCGAATTCTCTCCTGAGAATCTGTATATCAACGGATTAATCAGTCAGACCGACCTGGTGAAGATCCTGGGCAGCGGTGAGCTGAAGACCAAACTGACCTTTAAGGTGAATGCGGTTAGCGAAAAAGCAAAAACAGCCATCGAAGGGGCTGGGGGCACAATCGAAATTCTGAAGTAATTTTTGTGTAACTTGCATAGACGCATCAAAAGTGCGTCTTTTTTGTTGTTCGCTATTAGTGATTGCTTTTAAAAAGACATTCCGTGAAGAAACTCGTACAAACACTTAAAAATATCTGGAGCATCGAAGATCTGAAAAGTAAGATCATCGTGACGCTCTCCCTGATATTCATCTACCGGTTTGGCACCCATATCGTGCTGCCGGGTATAGATCCCAACAAACTCAGTGCACTCAGCGGAGCTAAGAATGGCGCCCTCGGATTGATCGATGCGTTCTCCGGAGGAGCTTTTTCACAGGCTTCTATCCTGGCGCTGGGGATCATGCCTTATATCTCTGCTTCGATCTTCATGCAATTGATGACCATCCTGGTGCCTCAGATGCAGAAAGTACAGAAGGAAGGAGAGAGCGGCCGTAAGAAGATCAACCAATGGACCCGCTACCTGACGGTGATCGTCACCTTCGTCCAGGCTTATGCCTATGTGGGCTATCTCCGTGGGCTTGGTAAGGATGCTATCCTGGATTCTTTCAGCGTTTATTTCTGGCTGACCACTCCGATCGTACTGACGGCAGGTACCCTGTTCGTCATGTGGCTGGGTGAAAAGATCACGGATAAAGGGCTGGGCAATGGTACTTCCCTTATCATCATGGTGGGTATCCTGGCCCGTCTGCCAAAATCCTTTATGCAGGAATGGAGCGCTAAATCTGCCGAAGGCAGCGGTGGTATCCTGAAATTCGTCATCGAGATCGCCGTGCTGGTAGGCATCATCATGGGCCTGATCATCCTGATACAAGGAGTGCGTAAAGTGCCTGTCAATTATGCCAAACAGATCGTAGGCAATCGCCAGTTCGGCGGGGCCCGCCAGTTCCTTCCCCTAAAGGTGAACAGCTCTGGTGTAATGCCGATCATCTTCGCACAGGCCATCATGTTCCTCCCGACCATCTTCGCCAATTTCGATTCTACAAAAGGCATCGCGAAAATTTTCTCGGACCCGAGGGATTTCGCACATATGGCCTTTTATGCAGTGATCGTGATCGGATTTACCTTCTTATATACGGCGCTTATCTTTAACCCCAAGCAGATCGCCGACGACCTGAAACGCAATAACGGGTTCATCCCCGGTGTGAAACCAGGTCAGCCAACGGCCGATTATATCGGGTCCGTCATGGATAAGATCACGTTACCAGGCGCCGTATTATTGGCCTTTGTAGGTATTTTACCGGGCTTTGCACAACGACTGGGTATCACACAGGGCTTTGCTTCCTTTTTCGGAGGTACGTCCCTGTTGATCATGGTGGGTGTTATCCTGGATTCCCTGCAACAGATCGAAACGCAATTGCTGATGCGTCAATACGACGGGCTGATGAAGAGCGGAAGGATACAGGGACGTCAGTCTTCGTCCTCCGTATCGAATGCGGTGATCTAACAGATCCGCAGACAACTTTTAGCTAAGAACATTTGTTAATACATTGAACCTGTCCCGAATTTATTTCGGGACAGGTTTTTTAGAAAATACAAGGAATCTTGCATGATCCATTATAAGACACAGGCGGAAATAGCATTGATGCGGGAAGCTGCATTGCTCGTCAGCAGAACGCTTACCGAAGTAGCGCATGTCCTGAAGCCGGGGATAAAGACCCTGGAACTGGATAAGCTGATCGCGGATTTTATCCGGGACAACGGGGCTACGCCTTCTTTTCTTCAGTACCACGGCTATCCTTTCAATTCCTGTATTTCCGTCAATGACGTGGTAGTGCATGGGTTTCCCAATGGACATGCCCTGCAGGAAGGAGATATCATCTCCGTGGATATCGGCGTGATAAAGAATGGATGGCATGGCGATCATGCCTATACTTTTGCGATCGGGGATCCCGGGGAAGAGATCCGGCAGTTGATACAGGTCACGAAGGAATCCCTTTATAAAGGGATTGAAAAAGCCGTCGCCGGCGGTCGCCTGGGAGATATCTCCTACGCGATCCAGGAACATACGGAGCGGAAATACGGCTATGGCGTCGTCCGGGAGCTGGTAGGGCATGGATTGGGCCGGTCGCTCCATGAGGAGCCGCAGGTAGCCAATTACGGCAGAAGGGGCACGGGCCTCAAAATGAAGGAAGGGCTCGTATTGGCCATCGAGCCGATGATCAACCTGGGCACCCGGGAAGTCTATACGGAAAGCGATGGCTGGACGGTGCGGACGATGGATCATAAGGTCTCCGTGCATTTCGAGCATGATGTATGTGTGCAGAAGAATAAAGCCGATATCCTGTCGGATTACAGCATCATCGAGGCGGCGGAAAAGGCCAATCCGCATCTTTTTGCAGCGTCATAAACAGTTCTCCTGAATAATCCACAAAAAACGCTGGTTGTTATCGGTGGCGGCGCCGCCGGGATCTTTTGCGCGGTGAATGCAGCCCGGCTGGACCCTTCCCTGAAAGTGATCCTGGTGGAAAAGACCAGCAAACTCCTGAGCAAGGTGAAAGTCAGTGGTGGCGGGCGTTGTAATGTCACGCATGCCTGCTTTAGCATCGCGGAGATGATCCGGAAATACCCTCGCGGGGATCGATTTGTAAGAAAGGCCTTTCATAGATTCTTTACGGTGGATACGATCCA
>Ga0307516_10004267_pt1 | contig 17761 bp, 6 predicted proteins | sample 19_EM_MG_FD_203310 | JGI IMG/M metagenome (GOLD analysis project Ga0307516, IMG submission 203310) | Populus trichocarpa ectomycorrhiza microbial communities from riparian zone in the Pacific Northwest, United States - 19_EM | ecosystem: Host-associated > Plants > Roots > Unclassified | place... | reverse complement strand
AACATTAGAAGAAATAAGCCCAAACATGACTGACTTTTAGGTCGAACACATCAGCCCCTATTAGGACTTGGATTGGGCTCTTCCTTAGAGGCTGCATGCCCACATCAGCCCCTTCATGCTTCTTTAGCGCCTTAAGCTTATGATGTGAATCTCGTGACGTAGTCACGCAAACCACAATCAAGATTGAGATCTGATCCCTCAAAGCCGATATAGGTCTGATAGGAGTGTGACACAATGAAAACTTGCCCCAAGGCACCAACACTATTGGAATGAAGTAGAATGATGTCATGAAGCCAGTTAATCTTCGATAAGTCAGATTCAGTTCATTCAAGAATTGAAGAATGCAAGAATCACTCTCACACGTTAAAACTAAAAGATTCAGAAGTAATATTCATCAATGGTTCATGAAATTCCAGTTACATGTGTTTAAATAGTTCTTAAAAATTAACCCAAATGGATCTACTCGAGTGGGTTGAACTGACCACATACAAAATTGACCCAAAAACCCTAAACTGAAAATTTCATAGTCTGATCCAAACAAGTCTTGGATCCTCGCTGAGAAACAAAGTATAATAATAAATAATAAAAATAACTAATTTGTCATTAAATACCACAAGCCCTTCTTTACTTGTGTGGCTAGGATGAATAAAGAATCCTTATAAGAAAAAGATTCTAAAACATTAATGAATCCTTACCACACTTAGAGGTTATATTGCAGCTCATTAAAGATCCTTGTGGAACTAGGAATTTCTCAAAACAAGCTCCCACATCCTAGTAAAAAAAGGATCCTTGCCAAATAGGAAGTACACAAGTCAAAAGGAAGTAAATAACAAAATTTGTACGGCCAGTTCTGACCTATATCGCAAGTCCTTTCAAAACTCTTATTAATCTGAAACTTTACCCCAACATAGACCAATACCTCCGGGATCTTGAGGTCAAATTTTCAATTATGCTCAAAAGCGTAAAACCGGACAGTAGAAAATTTTACAACAAAATCTGAATCTGACCTTGTTTAGATCGTATTAGCTCCTCTAGGTCCATCTTAACCCATATGTTTTCAGCAAACCAATTTAATGCCTCTTTAAGTTTTTTTGCTCTAGCTTTTGTAATTGGTCCACATGGCACCATTAATGGATCTCTAGAGTGATTAAGATTGGTGTTGGGCCAGTCCTCATCAAGCTCCCTTGGTGTGGGGTGTGCACCCTAGCACCCATGTGGGCTAGGGCTTCCATGTCTGAGCCCCTCATGCTCGGTCTCGAAAGCATGCCCCGAGCATAACATGCTTGGGTCTAGGCAGTACGCATGGACTCATTTCTCATCTCTAATACACCCGAGACCAACACTCGTTAGGAAATTAATTTGAAGACCCCATGCGAGTCCTTTGGTATTTTATACTAATTCAATACATATTATTTTGAGTAGAATACAACTCCAAATATCATAAGGGTAAAATTACACTCTAAAATCTTCTTTACAAAATTCACCGTGAGACCTTCAAAACAAAGGTTCACAATATCTTAATTCTCTACTGCATATATATTTTTAGATTATATTTCTCTATAATATTATTGCACCTTCTCTTTTTATAAATTATTGACTTTATCATTAAAAAGTCCCCACGTCCATCAAAAGGGACCTTATATAGGTACCAGATACTAGTCATCTGGCTTACTAGACATCACCTGCTACCAGTTACCAACCCTCTGGGCTTTTCATATCAAGTCACCAGACACCTTAACTTTAGAGAATGGATCAGATTGCTTGAACTAATAGATCAGTCAATTATCCAAAACAACATCAGCCTTTACTCCTAAGCATCTTAGATTTTAAGACTTATTAATATTCAAATTTTCTTTAAGGGCAATCCTTACAAAGTTTGATACCACTATTCTAATAACATGGGAATGCCTTTAATAATACTACCGAGGAAATAAGACCAATAAAAAAGATACTATTTACTTCTCACTTACAATATTTATTATTGTTAATGTTCGTCGATATTAACCCGAGAGCTAAGGTATTGTTCACTTCTCACTTACACTATTTATTAATGTACGTTGGTATTTTTCCAAGAGCTAAGATACTATTTACTTCTCACTTGTACATAAGGAATCACTGATGGATAAAAAAAGTAGTCAATGATAGTTGGCGAGTTTTTGAATTTTTTCTATTATATTGAAAATTTAAATTAAACTTTACAAATTGATACACCGACGAAAAAAAATAAAATATAATATTTAAATGCTTGTCTGTAAAACCATTGATAAAAAAAGCCCGACTAAACATACCAGAATCCCTAAAATAAGAAAAGAGGAGCACATTTCTCTTCTTCTCTCTTCCTCTGCAACTTCTTCTCTCCTCCTCCCAAATCTTCATCTTCCTTCCTCTTCTCTCTCTCGTTCTATCCTCAACCCATTCTCTTCTCTTCTCTTCTTCTCCACGCGCATCTATGTCTTTTCCTTTGTCTTCTTCTCTATTTATTTAATGGTTATTTGGATTATTTGTTTTCTATTTTCAAGCTTGGGAAAACTCAACATTAAGTTAAGATTCTTATTTTTTCTTATTGTTTTGTGTTTTTTATTTTTATTTTTCAATTATTAGTAATTGTATAAATGTTATTAGGAATTTTTTATTTTTTTATTTTTCTTTTATTAATAATTGTATAGATGTTGACGGAAATTTTTTATTTAGTTTTTTTAATTTTTCCGTTATAAATAATTGCATAAATGTTGATAGCAATTTTTTTTATTTTTTTATTTTTATGTTATTAATAATTGTATAAATGTTATTGGACATTTTAATTTTTTTTTTAATTTGTATGCTCTTTAATGATTGTATATAGATTGGTGGAAATTTTTAATTGTATGTTATTTAATGATTGTATATAGATTGTTGGAATTTTTTTTAATTTTTGCTTATTAATATGGTTAGCTAATTGATTTGTTGGTGGTAACAAATAGTTTTTAATTTCATGAAAAATAAAAGTTTTCCATGTTAAATGTTGATACTACAGATCCATTAATATGTTAATATTAACCTTCTATGATTATTTTGCAAATAATTGTAGCAAAGTTAATTGAAAAATTGGTTAAATTAACATAGTTAAAATTATTTGATTGACATAGATTGAAATAAAATCAATTGGTTTGTGGCAATCCAATTTAAATTGTTGTGTATTTGCAAGTTTAAATTTTTTTAGGTAGTCTTCCATATATGGGAGGTGCTGCTAATTTTTTTTTAAAATAAAAACTATTTACGGTACCTTAATCCTTTAATTTATGTAGATGTCCAGGGAAAATCATTAGCACGTTGAATTGACATGATTGCTACTAGTTTTTCTAGTAGCGTTTCTGACAACCATTAGTCATTAGGTGACGAAACAAGAACAAACACCTAAGACACAGGCATCAACTCACGATGCAGGCTCGTCCAATGTGATGCCACCACGTTGAGGGGAGTACCTTCACAATGGGATCCATTTACTCGAAAGTACTGCTTAGTGGAAGAATGACCTTTCAATGTAAGATTGTTTTCCCTTCACATCGACATGTTAATAATTTTTGAAAAAATAATTCTAATTAATGAATACAATTTCATGTTTATGTATATTGAGGTTGCCAGAACCATAACATCAGCGATGAAATCATCGATGACAATTATATTGTTTCATTGGAGTCAGGTTTCCAAACATCCTGCATGCAAACCAATAATTGATGCATGGTTTGGAAGGTTTAAGGTTAATATTAACTTAAATATTTTTTTATCATATTAATTTGGTTAGTATTAACTTAAATATTTTATTCTTATATTAATTTAGGTAGTTTATTAACTTGTTAATGAAAATTTTCTTGTACAAATTTTGACTGTAAGGAAAACTTTGAATGGGATAAAGCTAATAATGCTATTGCAACGAAAGTTTGGGAGAATCACGTTGTAACTAGGTAAGATTGAACTTAAGATAAAAAAAAATTAATCCTTTTATTTAGTTTTAATATTCATTTACTAACAGATAATTCATTTGTATGATATAGGTTGCGCGATTTTTGGTACAAGACGCAATAGAAAGCCAAAATATATACGAAAGAAAGAGAACTTGTAGGCTAGAAGGAGGTGGCGGTTCGGAAGAATTTCAGACCTCTGTAAATAGAAAGCCAAAAAATATATGAAAGAAAAAGAACTTGTAGGCTAGAAGGAGGTGGCGGTTCGGAAGAATTTTAGACCTCCGTACATCTCAGAGGTCGTGTGGGCAAAATATATTTAGCACGTGATGTCTGATCATTTTGTGTGACGATCACACTTCAGTGTGAATAACCGGAACCGTGTGCTCACATTTCCGTTACAACGCACACTAGTGACTCCATTCCATTCGTTTCTCATGTTAAGCGAATGGTAAGATTTTTTTTAATTACATCCATTTTTTTAATTTGTTGTTTTTTATAAATATATTTATTCGATTCAGATTTATGGTTGGAAGCAGGATCATCTGGTGGATCTGATAAAAATTGGGTGTACGGTCTCTCTAACACAACGGTTGAGTTCTTATGGATAACCTATAATGTTTCAACCGTGGGATGTTCACAATTAGTTTCGAGCACTTAAACATCGAAGTTCGAGTCGATTTTAGATCAACAAGTTAAAGATCGGACGGCTCATCTTACTGTTGATTATGAAAGACTCAGTATTGAGATGATCGAACTCCACCGATTAGTAATGGAGATGAGATCACAGATTGGTGGTACATGTGCTTCCTTTTATTCACCTCATGGTCCAGGAAAAAACCCTCCTCCTCCTCCTCCTCCTCCTCCTCTAGTGCCTATATTCTAAATTAATTGTTTCTGAACTTATAAATATTTAAATTTATAATAAAAATTTGAATTTTATATGAATTTAATTTTTTTAATTATTTTTTGTTTCTGTTTAATAGCTTTTTTTAAAAATATATATTTTTAAATTATTACTGACGGCCAACGGACATAGTGCGTCAATATATTCTAGAGAAATAGAAAAGAATTACTGTAAAATGCCACTGCCACTATTTGCTCACTAATAAAATAATAAACGATATGTATGATGGTTACATGTCAAATTTTGATATGATCCGGGCAAAAAAAAAACAATCAGATTCGGATGCCGATGTAAAATGCGCAACTATCCAGTTTCACGACAACAGTTACAATTTCCAATCCGACCGTTGGATCGAGCTGAAATTTTATATGAAGTCTCTTGACATATATTCCTACCTTAAGTTAAAAGTTTAGGTCAATCAAAGTTTGGAAGATATCGCAATACTGGTCAACAGAGGTTGTATGAATTTTGTTATTTACTTCCTTTTGACATGTGAAATTCCTATTTGGCTAGGATTCTTTTCCTGCAAGGATGTGACAGCTGGTTTTGGAAATTTCCTAGCCTTGTAAGGATATTTAATGGGCAATAACATAGTTTCTATGTGTGGTATGGACTCCATATTAATGTGAAATCTTTATGGTGTATGGAACCAATTATTATATCCTTATTATTTGGGTTTAATTGTAATTGGGTATCATATAAGTCCACATAAGGGGTCCATTAGGGTTTGTTTCAGTCTAGAGTCAGTATAATAAAGGCATAACCAAACATGTAAAGTTAGATAATTCAGATTAATAAAACTTCTTGTTTGCCACACTTTGTGTGTGTGTTGGTGAGATAATCTTCCTTCCTTGGTTCTCTAAAGATGACTTATCGAATAACAACTGACTTCGTGGTGTCATCCTTATACCTCTCGATTGTGAAACAATATTCATTGGGTGGGGGTTTCTGTTTCCAATAGTGCTAGTGTCTAGGTACAAGTTATCTTTGTGTCACACTCCTATCAAACCTGATTTACTTGACTTTTTGGGAATTAATGTCTTTGTGTGTGGGTTGCTTGACTGCGTGTTCAAGAGGTTCACATCAAATTCACTAACGGACAAAAAAATCACCGATGGAATGACATATGGTTTTTTTGTCTGTGATATGTTTATATTCAGCGATGGAAATACCGATATAATGAAACGGGTAAAGTTTTTTTGATGCGCTTTGTCCATTACTAAATCCATCTGTAAAATTATTACCGATAAACCACAAATCATCGACGAGATTTTTTTCGATGGATGATTTCCATATGTGATCACGTTAGCAAGTTTCGTGCTAATGGACTATGAGTTTAAATACTGATAGAAAATTTGGTATGTAAATCTAAAAATTATGGTAGTGTGAATATTAGCTCTTAAAACATCTCTAATAATAATACTATCATTTCAAACAAGCTACTCAATTTATATCATTAAAATACTATTGTCTCACCCGCATTGTTTTGGGGGCATGAATACTATTAATAGGGGTGTTCAAAGTTTGATTTGGACTAAAAAACCAACCGAGCCGAATTAGATTGATTTTGGAAAATATAAACCGGACCGAACTGAAATCCAGTTCAAACCCAACCGGTTTGTTTTTTTTTTAAATAAAACCGGTAAACCTAATCCCGTATGTAGGCTATTTTTAAATTAGTGATATGATGGTTTATACTTTATAGCTCTTTTTAAACTATCAAGTGTTCCGAGTTTTTCTTTTCATTTATGGGCTAATAATATATTTGTGTTAGTTTTTCTCTCTCAAAATCATAAAAATGAAATTATTTGCCTATATGAAATAATGGAGTCAGAAAAATCAATGAGATCTAGAAAGTTGATAGTTGTCAAAATCATAAAAACAAATATTATTATTTGTTTGTTTGTGACTCACTAGTTTCCACTCCCAGTACCAGCTAAAAAAAAAAATTAGGTGCAAAAAGCAATTTGGTGATCTTCATTTCTCAAAAGTTATATATCAAGATCTAAAAGGTCAACCATAAACCTTGATATCCTTGAATAGAACAAGCCGTGAGAGCTTTGGGTTAGAGGATCCATAATAACAAAAGGTAAATATCCTTGGCGGTTGTGTTCGACTAAAATACATAAAATTTAACTCAATAAACACAATATAATTACTTTCAAACAAGAGGAGAGAATGGAAGAGAGAAGCCAAGGAAATGGAAATGAGTTTGTGTTCGGCTAGATAGTGTGGGAAAGGAAGATGAGATGGAGGCGTAGAGCAAATGAAAGGGAAAGGAAGAATGAGAAAAGTATTCTCTGGGTGACAGCTTTTTGTAAGGGGGGTTATGTCAGGGTTAGGTTAATTTATACCCCTCTTGATTTTTATAGATATTTGGTTTTTTTGGTTGGACCTGTTTTGGTTTATCGGTTTTAGTTGTAAAACTGAAACCGAACCAAATCGATTAGATTTTATGATTTTGAAAATTAATTTTCTCGGTTGATCGGTTTTTTTAGACACCCCTAACTATTAAAATACTAAGCATGTGTTTTCGGCCATAAATTGATGAATGCAGAAATGGGAGTTGGCCCAAAATATAAGTCTAGGTACCTGAAGCTAAGCCCACAGATAATAATGTTTGTACGAATGAGCCTAATAAAACAAGAGGCAATGAAGACCCAGCCCACCACACAGATCGAAGGCCTGTTCAAGAAAAAGTATTTACAAATAAATATTTCACCAGGAATAAACATTTTTTTATGGAAGACCAATCATTTAAAATTTATAAGATCTATGAATAGGAAATATTTATTTGTAAATACTTTTTCTTAAATGATACTTCTACAAATAAAAATTTTCATACAACCTTTTCATTTCTATAGCCTCAATGAGTTTTATACAAATACCTGGTGAAACAAAAACAATTTTAACGAGTTTTATACAAATACCTAGTTCAAACAAGTGACTTAAAAGTTGAATAAAATTACATCTTGTACCATTGTTTATTCCTGCAAATTTTGATATACTACTCTTTTTCCAATTACGTATAACTTTTTTAAATGAAATAGGAATGAACACATACCCAACTATGAAGAGTACATATGAGAATTTTCACGTTAGCCAATTAATTAATGATCAATTTCATTTCTCAAAATCTAAAAGTTGAAGAAGTTGTTAGTTTATATACTCTATAATTAATCAATTACACATGTTATACTATTTTATTTATGTAGGATATATTTAATTTTATTAAATAAAAATATTATTTATCTTTAATATTCATTTATATTTAATTAATGAATTCAATATTTGATAAATGAATAAGTAAAGATAAATTTCATGAAACAAAAACACTTTACAAATGAAATTATAAAGATGTTATAATTATGAAATTCTTATTACATCAAAGTATTTTTCCTAAATATTTCTGGTTAATGCTTTCTTAATAATAGATATTTTTTAAAGCTGTTGAGACTAATACATGTTATGTTCTTTCCTTTATGGAAGGAAGCAATTGATTTCATAAGCTGTGGTATGAGAGATACCTAGAACTAATATGATATGGTTCAGGTTTAGCCTTAGATTCCTTATAGTAAGCATTCGGTTACGTGTTTGAGATTGGTTGTTGATACGGTTCAGTATATGGTACAACCTTGGGTTTTTCATGATGAGGTTTTACCTAGGAATGCATTCAGTCAGATTAAGGTTTTTTTAGATGATGGGTTTGGCCCAATTCTTTTGGTGGGTAATTTGATTAGATCAAGACAAGCTATGCATGAGATGTTTTTTTGGACAGCAAAGAAAGTTTATTTGGAGTGTATTTTGGGTTTGATTTGGTCCTAATTAATGAACATGAGTTTGGGTCACATGGGGTTCAAAGTTGGCTTAAGTTAATTAAGATGTAGGGATCGAATCAGATTTGTTTGAGGTTGATTTTCTAATTCTCTAAGGACTTAAATCAGCAAAATATTCTCTTAAAGTTTAAGAAAAAATCATTTATTATTTTTCCTATTATATAAGAGAATATTTATCAACAAATGAGAAAGTTTCCTAGTCAACAGAAGATGCTAAGGAGGCTGCCAAATCTGATTTTCTAAGTTAGAAATGATTAATTAATGATTCTCCTAGTTTAGGAAGGAAACTAAATTGCCAGGTATAAAAGAGAAAGATTTTCTTCATTAATTGTTAATTGAAAATAAGGAAACTAAGCACAATAAAGTAAGAAAACTTCATAATTAATTCCACATTCAGATCATATTTCCTAGTCTATTTGAAACTTCTGAGGGATGACAAATTTGATTCTAGCATATCTAGCATATTAATTTTAGATTTTTATTATTTTCTTCTTAATCTTTGGTTTATTATTACTTATTTGGACTAATTTTGTAAGTGGGCTCAAATCAGCCCACATATAGGGATCCATTAGGGTTATTTGAAGCATTATATAAGTGTTTTGTATGCTAAATAGCAGGTAGCAATGAATTTATGAAATAAACTTGTGTTTTGTGTGATGCAACACATTATTTTTATTGGGACAAAGATCAAATTCGACTTATCAATATATAATTAGCCTTGTGGCATCATTTGATTCAATTTCAATAGTGTTGGTGTCTTGGGATATATTTTCATTATATCACACTTCTCAAACATGGTTTTTGATTTTTTTAAGGAAGTATCATCTTTTCTGAAATCTTCTTGTCTTGTTGTGTTTGGTTTTCTTGTTTTACATGAATAATTAATGAAGAAAATCTTCCTCTTTTATACCTGACAATTTAGTTTTTTTTCTAAACTAGGAGAATCATTAATTAATCCTTCTTAACTTAGGAAATTAGATCTGGCAGCCCCCTATCATCCTTCGTTGATAAATATTCTTCTAAATAATAGAAAAAATAATGAACAAAAGTTTCTTGAATTTTAGGAGAATATTTTGTTAATTTAAGTCCTTGTAGAATTAAAAAATCAACCCCAAAAAAATCTGATCTGATCCCAACATCTTAATTAATCTAAGCCAACTTTGGATTCCATGTAGCCCAAATCCATGTTTATCAATAAGGACCAAATCAAACCCAAAATAAATTCCAAATAAACTTTCTTTGCTGGCCAAAAACATCTCATGCATAACTTATTCTGATTATATGAAAAGACTTTAATATCTTTAATAGTTAGTGTTAAGAATTTTTTATAGAAAAATAAAAAGATCATTACATTATACAACAAAGAATATAAATGGTTGTGGAGTTATAGTATTTTTCCAAGGGGTTTTAATTCTTTTTAATCTTCTAAGTCCTACTATTATCAAACACATAACACAAAATTATCATGGTGGATTAAAAAACTACAAATTGAGAATTAAATATATTTCATTAGTTTTTTCCCCCAAGAGTCAATGTTTATAAATCATTTAATTCAGAAATAAGATATGTAGATATTTTAGATGATAAGTTTTTTTTTTCCTATTGATATCACTCTATTTTTTGTGAGTGTTGTCTATAATCTAGTCTTGTTTGGTTTCAAAAGCCTCTCCTGTGTCCTTCACAATTTTCTTAGAAAGGTCAATCTCCTTTGTAATTCCTGCAATTCTTTTGCTTTAATATCTTCACTTAATTCCATCAAAACATGAAAGGAAGGATTTTGAGAATCTGGGATAGTTTCTTTTTTTATTGTAACATTAAGATTTCTTCTTGTAGGATGGACTGTGGAGTTACAAGAGAGTAATCACAAATATTTTTCTCATAATGACTATTCTAATTGAATATCATCACGTTGAAAAAAACCAAGAACAGAAAAGGAAAGTGCACTCAATCCACACTGTTTCCAGGAAAACGTAGATGGCCAGATGTAAAAGAAAGAGATTATTTAATGGAAAGTCATGATGTCTGGTACAAATAAACCAAAGTTGAAATCAATAGAACAAGAATTTAATTCATGCATTTATTCATTGTATAAAAAAAAATAGTACATCTAAACTTTGCTAATCGCTATCACCCACTAAATGGACAGATAAACTATTAAAAATCTTCTATCTTATTCTAAAACATAAATAAGCATGAATTAAAAACAAGTAAAACATAGATAAAAACACCTTTTATCAGCCTAAACATTTCGATGATCCCTCATTACCGTTGTTGTCTGTTTTGGGGGGTTTATTCAGATCAAAACTGTTTCCATCGCTAGGGAAGAAGAAGATCCAAAGTAGATTCTCTTGGAGGGTTAGTATTGAGATCAAAGTTTCTTCTGCTTGTCGAAGAACCAGCCTCACATTGATCCTGCTTCATCTTTTCTAGAGTTTCCTGCGCCATATTTAGCAGCGTTGGCGCTAATTGGCTTCGCAATGCGCTCGGATCGATCTCCCTGTTGATCATCAGGATTTTCCGGAGACCATTCCGGAGGGGGGATAGCCCCTCTCCAACCGCGATCAGGATGTGCACGCATGTGGCCGAAGACTGCCTTCCAGGAGGCAAATGTTCTGCCACATTCGGAGCACGTAGGTTCAGTGTCAGGATTTATATCCATTTCTCGTTTACCCCTTCTGGGCACAGGAGAACTTCCCTCTTCAGCGGCCTTTCCTGATCGTTTTCTATTGGCTTCACCAGAGGCTCCAGCAGCAGCAGCAGCAACACTGGAATCAACACCAGCACCACTCCAGCCAATTCTCACGGGAGTTGGTGGAGTAGAACCACCAGTTGGAGTCACAGCAGTAGCAGATGCACCCACTTCGGTTCCTGTCGGCCTGGTAGGGCCAAAAACAGAAGGAGATTCACAGGTTTCGAGCGTAGACCCTCTTGGTATTGGTAGGGTGACAGCCTCCTCTTGATTGTTTCGGTTCCTCCTAGGACTGTTGGATTGTTGTGGCTGCCCATTGCCCTTGTTGGTGGTGGCAGCAGCATCCTTGTTGTCGTTGTTAGTCATGCTGATGAATCAAGAAATAAAAAAAATTAGCTTGAGAACAAAAAATCTAAGGGAATGAGTCTGTTTGATTAAGGGGCTAATGACTGATGTGATTATTTGTTATGCAAAGGTGTATTTATATACAGGTGGAGCCGTGGAGGCAAAAATTTTCTAAACTGGCAGTTAGTTTCAGTTACTCAACGTTGGTGTCTCTTATGTTATGGTACGGTGCTGTTTATAGGTGTATATTTCTAAATGCTGACACTCCTTATTTTTTAACGTACACGTGGATTGATGATGGTTTATTGAACGGTAATGATGATATTGGGATGCATTTTTGGTAGTTATTGGCTGGAAATTTGTAGTATTTTGAAGCGGAGGGAAACAAGAAAGTTGGTGCCTGCTTGGTTTGTACAATTACGAATGTGCCCTTGATGATGTTGGCCAGAGGTGCGCCAATTAATCAAAATAGGAAAGATTTTAATATTTACTTTATTATATGATACCTATTTGGGAGGTCCAAATAAAAATCGAGAATAAAAATATAGCATAGATATGAATTACCTTTTTTGTTTGTGTTTATCTTATCAAAGAAATTTCACAAGATCACCTTCCGAAAATTTCAATCATTGAATTTCATCTTTTATAAAAAATGATTACTTGATATGTAGTCTTTTAAAAATTTAACAATATATTTAACCATTCAGAAATTTTTTATGAAGCCATTTTAAGAAAATAAAATTGGAAAATGCAAATATTGAATAATTGTTAGTTACCTTTTTAAGTCATACCAATCTTATAAAAAAAAAATTCACAACATCACCTTTTGAAAATTTCCATCATTAGATCCATACCCTACATGAATGAAATTTAACAAGTGATTTTAAAATATGTATTCAACAAAATAGTAAAACAAAAACTGAAAATACAAATTTAATATGGTCATGAATTACTTTTGAATCGTGTCAGTCTTATTAGGAAATAAATTTCAATACAATCATGTTTAGAATATTTCAATCATTAAATTTCATCCATTTCATGGATGAGAATTTAGTAAGTGATTTTGAGATAGGTATTCCGCAAAATTAGTAATACACTATAAAATCCACTTATTTGAGATTTTTTATGAAGTCATTTTAAAAAAATATTTAGTCAAATTATATATAAAAAAATACATTTATAGGCTTTCTTGATAACTTGAAAGTATTATAATTAAATTGTTTTCAAGTTTACAAAATAATAAGATAAAATTTACAATGTATTAAGTATATATATTTTCTAGTTTTTAATCCATAACTATATGTAAAACATCAAGTTTATTTTTAAAACTTTTGATTGACTATTACATCTTTAATATAATATTAATATTATAATATATTTCCAATATAAGTAAATTCCACTTCACCTCTAATTAAAAAAAACTAAAATTAAAGAAATATTTTAAAAAGAAACTATTAAAACCTAAAAATATGTTAATCTAGTTTTTTATTACTTTTATATTTCTTAACAACATAAAATAATAAATAAGATAAAATAAGTTTTTTAAATCACCTATAACCTTTATGATATATTATTAGCACTTTATTTTGCCTATATAAAAAAGAGCTAAAGATAAAGGAAATACACTATACACATAAACTTATTTCACTACTCACTACAATAGTGAGATGGTGTTTTTGCTCTATCAAAAAAAAAAAAAACAAACAAACAATTGATTTTGATTTGGGCATATTTTAGCCTTTTTACATGGTGCATTAGTCATTAAAGATTTGTGCGAGAGAATAATTTTCTTTGTATCTTTTTTAGTACAATAGAATTACCTAAAAACCATTTGCCTTTGATTTGGGAGTATTTTGGTCTTTTTATATTGCACATTAGTCATTAAAGATTTGTGCAGGGGTATAATTATCTTTTTACTTTTTAGTACAATAGAATGACTTAATTATCCTCCATGTAAAAAATTCTAAAACTAGTTAAAAGGGATATTTTGGTCGTTTTCTTTTTCAAAATACAATAAAATACCAAACTTGCCCCTAGAATAAAAAAAGATTAAGCCATACGTAGAGGGGCATTTGGTTTTTCCATAGTGTTTTATTAATTATAGGATCGTTGAGGGTATTTCCATCTTTTAAGTTTGATAAATTATTTTTTTAATCTAAAGAGTTGTTGAAGCATGTGGTACACGCGTCAACGTGTGGGAGGAGCCAGTGCACTTTGGGCAACACGTGTGGTTCCTTCTAATGATTGAAATTAACCTTTCGTCGTGTTATTGGATGAGTCACAGTGTCCTTTTCCTGGTGGTGCGGCGAATGTCAGCGGAGGTGAGACAATTTGTCACCGGTGAGCCTTTATTCTTTATTCTTCTTTTCTCTCTCCTCCACTAAACATTACAAGTTTGTTCTTTTTTATTTTACTATTTAAACTTCAATTCTTATTCTTTTGATTTTTATTTTTTTTCTTGATCTTTTTATAAAAAATTTATTTGTTTTCAATTTTATTATTCAATCTCAATTTATCATATATCATTTTTTCCAATTCAGTCTATATTTTTTTTATTTCTGATTTTTTTACTTGGCTCTAATAAGAGTTTTTTTTTCAATTTCATCATTTAATTTAAATTTGTGGTATATTATTTTTTACAATTTGGTCCTGATTCTTTTAATTTTTATTTATTCTTTTTTTAATGTTATTATTCTTTTCAATTTATCCTTTAAGTTGAAAATTTTTGTTGCCCTCTAATTTTTTTTTTAACCTTCATTCTTTTGATTGCTATTTTTTATTTTAAATCTTTTTATGTAATGTTTTTTTTTTCCTTCAACGTTTCATTTCTTAGGAGATTGAGCATCACAATTCTTTCATGTATCGTGCTTTTGGTCACGAGCTTAAAAAGTTAACAAGGGTTGACATCTTTTTTTGGCTTATTTTATTTTCTGATATTGTTGTTTGACATTATATATGTTGGTTTTGAGGTTTCCTTTAATTTTTTTCTATCAGGTTAACCTGGATACAGGTGTGGAGGTTAACCTGGACCAGCTTGCCCCTTAATACCCATATTACATGTCTATCATGTTAGCTTGGGCTGACTCACCATTTTTTTTAAATCCATTTTTTTACCTTATGTTGTCTTTCCATATTTAATTAGCTAAAAATTAAACAACATAATTTTTCCGTTCTTGGATAAAGTTTTTTTCCTAGGTTATTGTGATTGCTTTCTATATATGTATATATATTTGTTTGTTTGCTATCCTTGCCTCTCTTTTTTTCACCTCATTCAAATAAAACCAACTTATTTAGTTGATCAAGACTATAACCCAGGTTATTGAATTTCCTTCTTTCTTTAAAAATGTGTTTGTAGCGCCTAAAAATGTTTTAAAGGAAAAATAGAGTGGACCCACGGCGTAGCACAAGCCCTCGTCTAGTGAAAACTCTAAAAATACTTAAAATAAGCCCAAAAACAATAATATTAAAATTTAAGAACAATAAAACTAAATCAAAATTCATCAAATAATTAAATTGCATCCTTATTATTTTTTTTTATAAATTATCCAGAAATATTTTGTATTGTTTCCTTTGACAAACTATACTGATTTATAAAAAAATATTTATTAAAATAAAGATTGATAAATTACATATTTATATAATATGAATAGATTTTATTTGAACAAACAATTAAACTCCGTTTCTCTTTTCGTTTATTTATTTTTGAAAAAAAAAGATGCGAGATTTTTTTTATATTAAAAAATGATACATAAAGTATATTTTCAATTTCTAACTATACTAGTAAAGAATTTTTAGTGATTATTATTTTCTAAGACACCAAAATAGGCATATATACGCGGATACATACGTGTGTACACACAATAACTACTAACTATTATTTCAATGCAATCAAAATTTATTTATATGTTTTAATGATCAATAAACTAATTTAACTATAAATTATCAAGCTTTACATAAAACTATTTAGATTTTTAAAATCAAATATCTTTGTAAACACTAAAATTTTTACAAGTCCGATCCATGACCCAAGCTCTTTATGACCAATAAATTAAATTTATTGGATTAGGCCCAAATTAAATAAAAAAAACTTAGTCCAAATATATTTCATGGTTCTTACTTTAATATCCCTCTAACTAAGGGTATTTTAAGCAATTTTCATATCATTTTTTTTCTTTCTAAAATGCCCTTTAAACAACAAAGCCACAAAATCAAGGGAAAACACATAAGAAAATAGAAAAAAAAAAAACGAAGACTAAAGACCAAGCACAAATACTTGGAAGTTCAGTTAAAGAAATTCAAGTATACTAACGAAGCAAAGGATCAAAATCTTGATTACTCTTTATCAAATCAAATCAAGCCAAATTTATACATCACATGGTTAAAGCTTTTGAGCTCGTGTGAATACTCTTCAACAAATCAAATCAAGCCAAATTTATACTTCACACGGTTAAAGCTTTTGAACTTATATGAATACTCTTCATCAAATCAAATCAAATCAAATCAAGTTAAAAATATAACACAATTAAAGCTTTCGGGCTTGTGTTAATATCTTTTCATCTAAAACAAGATCCGGATCTAACTGTTAATCAAAGAATTCGTACACATGAAGAGCATTTCAAGAGAGTTTCCACCTTTTCTTGTAATCAAATTCATTATTATAATTTTGTCATAATTTTAGTGTATTTTAATATGAAAAATTTGTGCACATAAATTTCTGGCATACCTGTTCTATTTTCCTCTCATCTCTCCCGTCAATAAATTTGCTATCCAAAATGAAAAATACATAGCATGTAAGCAATTTTCCAATCAACTCTTAGGATGCTGAAGTGGATACCTTGTTAACCATTCACTTAAAGACTTAGTTTGGAAAGTCTAAGTTAATATCTCTATTGATAAAATTAACCTTGAAAGGAAAAACAGGAAGCAATGTCCTTAAAATATGAGTTTGGATCTATAAAAAAGAGATTGAGATTTCACCGTATGACTCAAACTCAAGCATATAACCAAAGTCTAGATCTCATTCTATGATATAATCCATATGAATATGGGGAAATTATTCATCTTTATCTAATTATGACTCTCAAATGCCAGTTATGATCATTGAGGCATCACTTTATAAGGATTGTATCCATTAGGCATTGATACACTTACATTAGTCTATCTTTTTGGTATCTTATTCTTAGTTTTTATGTTTTAAAATAGCTTACTTACATTGTTTTGTGCTTGACGGTGCTATGGAGACTCAAGGTGTTAAAATAATAATTTTAGCACAATTTATATCAAAAGACTAAAATAACATATTGGGAGGAGTCATTGGATCTAATATGTGCATATCTTAATTACATTAGGAATCTAACTCGAACAAGGAATTTTAGTGGGATCAGGACTGGTTAGAGAAAACCTATTAAATTCTACCTCTATGTACTCTTTAGACCATATTAGAAGCTACAAATAAGATTTTGTTATAATTCAAGTTAAGATGAAAACTCGACATCACAAGCTTTCTATTCATATATGGTAGACCTAGTAACTCATCCAGAAAAGAGAGAACGATATATTTGAAGTCAGATCTAGAATCTGCCAGCAAACTAGTAAGAGTCTAGCTGATATGATTCAAGTAAGGTTAGATTCAGATTTTGGCGTAAATTTTCTATTGTCCAGTTTTACATTATTGAGCATAACTCCAAATCCAATCGTTGTATCGAGCTGAATTTGACAGGAAAATTCCAGAGGTATTGGTCTATGTTGGGGTAAAGTTTCAGATGAATCAGAGTTCGAGAAGAACATGCGATATAGGTCAGAACAGACTGTATGATTTTTGTTATTTACTTCATTTTGACTTATGGACTTTCAATTTGGCAAGGATCCTTTTCCTACAAGGATGTGACAGCTTGTTTTGGGAATCTCCTTGTAAATCCTGAGATAATCAAGGCTGGATTAAATTAAAGAAAATAAACTAAACTAAAAAGAAGTGGGGGCAAAACAAATACATTTAAAGAAAATAGGGTCTAAATGCAAATAAGAATAATTATAGAGCATAAATACT
>Ga0307516_10004266_pt1 | contig 17772 bp, 14 predicted proteins | sample 19_EM_MG_FD_203310 | JGI IMG/M metagenome (GOLD analysis project Ga0307516, IMG submission 203310) | Populus trichocarpa ectomycorrhiza microbial communities from riparian zone in the Pacific Northwest, United States - 19_EM | ecosystem: Host-associated > Plants > Roots > Unclassified | place... | reverse complement strand
GCGAAGGTTTGGGAAGTGAGGAAGCGGGAAAAGACAGACAGTAGAAGTGATGGAGCGTCCTTCTACTACTAGGGAAAGGAAAGCGGCAACTTTATACCTAACAGATCTTGATGAGATGAAGAAAAACGGCGATGGTAATTCAGATCTGTTACGTTTTTATGCAAAAGTTAAACTTCCCATTCCAAAACCCGCTCAGCATACACCCTAATGGATCCGGGTGCCTCCCATTGCTATATCGACTCAAACTACGCAAGACAGCTTGGGCTGCCTTTGCGCCACGCAGGAAAAATGTCAATAATAACTGCGGGCACCAAACACCCCACCTCCGAGAGATACCAAGTCTGGTTAGATGGAAAGATTCGGGGTGAGGCAGGGAACTACGCTGCCATCACCGGCTGGTTCACGCTGTTCGACCTCAAAGGTGCTTACGACCTTATCGTGGGAAAGAATTGGCACTCCACAACGCGCCATATGGTGGACTCAGACAACGTACTCCACCTGCTGGACGAAGAGCATTCGGCTGATGGTCGCGTGGCATTCGTACCCAGGTTGGCACTGAAAGGGCTCCGGCCACAGCAGGGACGATACCGAGAGGTTCACAACCATTGGAAGGCAGTGGCTCGCGCGGCGTCCATCAACCTGATATCTGCGGAAGAAACCAGCCGAGCAATGGCAAAGTCTAGTAAGTACAAGATATTCGTACTCGACGTCCGGGAACGAAAGGTAGGAGAAGAGTTCGGGGAAGACGAATCCGTGTTGGCAGACTTGGGTAAGTGGAGAATCCAGATCCGGCGGGAGTTCGACGACCTGTTCCAGCCACCAAAGGGAGTGCCACCGCCAGGAGAACACGACTTCCGCATCCATACAGACCCTACAGCGAAAGTTCCGCACCGCCAGCCGTACCGTATGACACAGTCCGAGAGAGCGGAATTTGAGGTGCAGATAAGGAAGCTGCTGGCCAACGGATGGGTGACAGATTCGCATTCACGCTACGCAGCACCGATTATCTTCGTGAAAAAGCCAGACGCCACTCTCCGAATGTGTGTTGATTACCGAGGCTTGAATAAGATAACCGCCAAGGACCGATACCCATTGCCATATATTGAGGATCTGCTGGATAAACTCCATGGTGCACGGGTCTTTACCAAGCTGGATCTGGCCAGCGGATATCACCAAGTACGGGTACACCCGGATGACTGCCACAAGACGGCGTTTATAGCGCCAGATGGCTTTTATGAATACAAGGTCATCCCTTTCGGTCTGGCCAACGCCCCGGCCGCATTCATGCGTATGATGCACAAGATACTGCATCCCCACCGACGAAACGCAATAGTGTATCTGGACGACGTCTTGATCTTTTCAAAGACATTGGCTGAGCACAAGGCACATGTGGAAGGTGTGCTACGGGCTTTACGGAACGCGAGGTTGCGTCTCAGCGAGTCCAAATGCGTGTTCGGCACTCTGGAAACGTCGTTTGTGGGTTTCAGAGTGAATAGGTACGGCATTCACACCGAGGAAAAGAAAGTCAAAGCAGTACGGGACTGGGCAATACGGAGAACGCCTACAGAACTCCATGGATTTCTGGGGCTGGCAGGCTATTACCGGAAGTTTGTGCCCAAGTTTGCGCAGTGCGCCCATCTGCTACACGACCTTGCAGCAAAATCAAAGAATGAATATGCGTGGACCGAACAGCACAGAGACCAGTTTGAGGACCTCAAGAAGGCGTTGACATCCGCGCCGGTTCTGGCAACTTTGGACCCGGAAGCTGACTTTATCCTACGAACGGACGCATCGGACACAGCTATTGGAGGGGTATTGGCACAAAAGCAGTTGTTCGAAGGAAAGATGGTGGAACGGCCACTGGGATACTTCTCGCGGAAACTGCACACGGTCGAAACGAGGTACCCAGCCTACGACTGGGAACTTCTGGCGATTAGCGCAAACCTGGACCATTGGGCCTGCTACATCCATGGGCGTAAACGCACCACCATTTACACGGACCACGTGGCGCTGCAGCACATACTGGGGCAGAATAAGTTGACGAGTTGACAGTGGCACCATGTCAACAAGCTGCAACAGCACGACTATGAGGTAAAATACTATCCTGGCATGGCGAACATCGTTGCGGACGCGCTTAGCCGCATAGCCTACACCCAGACACCAGAGACCCTGCAGACAATTGCAGAGACGAGTCTCGTGAATGTGGTGCAGTTGCGCATTTCGGCATCCCAGGAGTGGCTTCAGGACATCCAGAAGGAGTGTACACAGGACATCACGTTTGCACCGATCCTGGAACACATTCAGAGTAGTGGCATCGGAAGGGATATTACAGCAACCAACGACAAGAGAAGCCGACGGATATGGGAACGTGCAAAAGGATACATCCTGCGGGACGGACTTCTTTTCCACAGGGCCTCTGGAGAAAAGCTCTGTATCCCTCGGGTTTTGCAGGCCGATGTCATTCGAGAAGCGCACGACGCTATTCTGGGAGGAGGACATGTCGGCGTTGAAAAGACAGCAGCAGCAGTAGCGTCACGGTACCACTGGCCACGACAGACGGACACCGTCGCGGAATGGGTGGCCGGATGTGACGTATGCCACCGTGTGAAGCACAAAAACGCCAGGCCCTACGGGCTTCTCCAGACACTCCCAATACCTACGGAACGGGCAGAGAGAGTTAATATTGACTTCATCACTAAGCTTCCAGCTGGGGAAGGGGGATACGATGCCGTGGCCACCATCATCGACCCGCTAACGAAGAGAGCCCGGTGGATCCCAGTCAGGGAGGCCGAATTGACAGCCGAAAGTTTCGCAGAGGTATTCGTCGCAGGATACGTTAGAAACCGCGGGCTGCCACTGTCAATCGTCTCGGACCGGGATACCAAGTTCACCTCAAAGTTCTGACAAACTCTGTGCGCCCTACTCGGGATCAAGCTCCAAATGTCGACAGCCTATCACCCTCAATCGGACGGACAAGCGGAAAAGGCAAACGCCACGCTGGAAACGTTTTTAAAGGCATACATTGCGCAGCTACCACTCCCAGAGTAGTGGGTGCGACTCTTGCCGTTGGCCGAGTTCACGTACAATGCAGCGAAGCATAAGGCGATTGGCATGGCACCTTTTGAAGCCGACATCGGCTACATTCCATGACTACCGCTGGACCTTCTGGCGCCCGACCCACGATGTTTGGACTCGGAAGAAGGTTTAGATTATGCTGAGAAATTGTCCAAGACCCTCAGGATGCTCCGCGAGAGGATGGAAGAAACCCAGGTAGCAATGACTGCAGAGGCCAATGAGAAGCGGCATGCTCACCCGTTCCGGGTAGGGGATGAGGTGTTTTTGGACACCCGTTTACTGCCCATCGGATACGCCAACGTCACGGGAACCGCAAACGACAGCAACAACTCTCGGAAGTTCCAGTATCCATATGCGGGACCATTCAAGTTGTTGAAAAAGGTGGGAGAGAATGCGTTCGTGTTGGATATTCCAGCCCACTGGTGCCTACACCCCGTTTTCAATGTTAGCCGCCTCAAGCCATCGAAGGTTGACAGGAGCCGGGAACACCCACCACTGCCGCCACTGCGTTCTACAGCGGCAGTCAAATATGAAGTGGAAGCCATTCGGGAGCATCAAGGCAGTACCGTCCGGGACCTGGAATATTTGGTCAAGTGGGTGGGGTACACCGATGCAACGTGGGAACCATTGGCAAACCTGAGAGGCAGCAGCAACGCCCTGCTTCGTGAATACCACGCGGCAAATGGTCTACACACCTACCAGTGGATGGAACGGCGGTGAGGGGCAAAGAGACGGAGGAAGAAAGAATGGTAGCATGTTTGTTTTGTTTTTTTTTGTTTCCTGTTTATGTTTTGTTTGACATTTCTTGTTATTGTTTGTTTGGTCCAGTGGTATACGTTGTTGGGGAGGGGCCTGGTTTTGTTAAGAGGGGAGTGGTTGTAGGATGTTACACCTGGATATTCCATAAAGGGTACGTAGAGTATCTAGAGTACGTAGCAGGGAAGCGGGACAAGCGGTTGACGGATAAGGGGATCAGGAGTCTAGGCGGGAGATAAAGGAACGGAGTTTAGCTTACGGCCGAGAGCCGGCCGTAAGGGGTGAAACTCTGGATCAGGGGTTAAGTGCAAACGAGTGGGAACACGACTGTGGGTGACGTAGTCGGGCCCCCAACAAAGGAGAAGCCGCAGATCGGGGTCTGCTCAGGAGCGATCGAGGCTTGGGTCCCTGAGGGGGAGGCCACGTACGCAGATTGTTACCCCGCTCGGGCGCATGAGAACTCATCCCCCTTATCAGCGACCCTGCTAGGACCAATGATCCGCCCACGGGGTCCATGCACCTCAGGGGAATCCAAACCCGAGTCACCACTTCTCACGCTAAGTCACCAGATCTCACAACGGCTCTTTCTCCATAAAAATGAGAAAGATTTCTCACCTCACCCAGAGAAATCAGCACGAACATCCTCATCGACACTACCGAACCAACCCACCGAGAACCACATACAAGATCTAAGATTATTCCGTTGTGAAATATCGAAAGTAGCCTGATTACCTTGATTCTTTCTACACTCCAGTTACGATACAACCCCAGTGTCACACTATAATCTTGATCTCAAATCACCCTACTTTCAACTTATGCCCTCATTCGAACAAGATCACTTCTTTCTTCTCGAACTAGCTAACATCTTCAAACCACTCTCCACCCAGCACTTCGATCAGAGCTACCAATCCATTGACGCCCTGATCAGCGAAGAACTTTGGAACGAAGCCATCGACGGCCCGACCCCTTCGGAAGCAGTCATCGAGTGTAGACCCACATCGTGGTACACGGCACATTGGTGGCAGTGTACAATCTCCAACACGATTGTCAACTGGAACGGATACGAGTTCCGGGAACTATTTGATTACGACTTCTTCGGCGACTACTCAATTTACACCGGCCACCCGCTGGACCTATACTGAATGGAGACCATGACGCCCTCCTCAGATTTCAACATGCTCCGGCTCGAGGCCCCCCGAGATCTGCTCCAGATCACCGATGGAACCCCCACTCCGGACCAGGCGGTGGAAGTAGCCAACCCGGCCATCTGGCTCGGAAGCATGGTGAGAAAACAACGACAGGCCGAAAGCGACCTACGACAGCTCACTCAGCTATGCGGTAATACGATCGACCGGACCGATCAACGAATGCTCCGAATCGAGGAAGCATATCAAACGTTGCTAGAAGGAACTCGGTACGTATATGACCGAGTCAAAGCTAACGAGGAAATAGCCGAAGCATGGGTCCGCAGCGAACTGGCGAACGCCGCAAACGCCTACCAGACCCTCGCACAGAACGTCTGGCAGGCCATCCTGGAACGGACCCAAGAGGACAATCAGCGGCAGATATGCCAGGCCACCCAGCTCACTCGGGTGAACGATGCTCTAGCCTTCCTAGCAGAAGCCAACACGGCCCGAAGCCAGAACCTGGTTACCTTCCAAGGGAATGTGGAGCTATGGGCAGCAGACCACCAACGAAAAGTCGACAACATGGAGAGGGAGCTGCGACAAGCCAGGGAAGAGATCCGATGAATAGCAACCCGAATACCTCTTCCAGGATCTCCAACAACAAGACGCCCGTCTCCGGAACCTCCACATGACTGGCGAAGCCCCGTGAGGCAACCCAGCACGAGCGCAGCTACGGCACCTCAACCGTTCCCAACACTGCGAAGCCCCCTCCGGCTCACCCCTGCCCCTCCTACCAGGAGACTGCGTCAACCGGCAATCCCAGCCGACGGACCGCCAGTGCTGCCGCAACCCACAACACCGGAAATGCGGCGACGCCTGGAGGAACTCAGGGGCCGCGTATCTCCCCGACCACCCGCACCCTACCCCGCGGCTGGCCAAGGAGGAAACCCTCCATCAACACCCCCGGGATCGTCGGCAGGACCACCGTCAGGCCAGCCGTCCAAACCACTGCGGCCGCCCTTCCGGCGCCACTGCTCTCCTTCTCCACCCAGGAATCCCGCACCAACCATCACCACGCAGGACCTGGTACGACTGGTGGCGGAAGGAGTGGCGAACGCCAGCAGGAACAATGCCGCCGAGCCCAACTGAATCCGTACGTCCTGGCTAAAAATGGAAAACCCGGAAACATTTGACGGCAAACCAGCGACACCGTTCAACAGCTGGTGGAAAACGGTGGTGATATACCTGAGCTTTTACCCCGAAACCTCCGATCAACAAAAAATCGTTTGGGTAGGAACCCTCCTGTCGGGTACCGCCAAAGCCTGGGATCTCCATCGATACGATTCGTTGGGGGAAAACGACACCTGGGCAAACTACTCCGCCGCTATCAGAACGGAGTATTACGATTCGCGAGAAGCGGCTAACGCCCAAATAAAGCTCAGCCAGCTGAAATACGCAGGAGATATTCGGGCTTACATGACCGAGTTCCGGGCACTAAACAGCTATGCGAAAGCGACGGGGGAAAGCTTCTAAGAGAAAATCGACATGGCCATGCCGGACTCAGTGCTCGATATGCGTTTTGCCCACTTTTTGGGGGACTTTGCGGACGATGAGGGATTCCTGAACGCCACCTACCAGGCGGCGATCCAGGTAGAAAGGAAGAAGGCGTTGAAGGCGGCGAAGGAAGCCACGAAAACGGCGACCTCGGGAACCAGGGACACCTGCGGAAAAGAGGAAAAACGACCAGCCCCGCAAAAGAAAGGGGAGGGACCAAGGAAAAACGAGATCCGTACTCGCCGGACAGATCAGTGGGAACCCACGGGAATGGCGCTGAAAGGGGTTCCCCAAAACGAAATAGAAGCGCACAAGAAGACCCCGGACGGATGCTGGTGATGCGGCCTAACCGGCCACCGAACCTACGACTGCTTCTCCTTCAGCACAACGGGAGGGACGGTCCTACCAAAGACAGCGTGGAAAGCCTCGGCAGTATCCGAAGAACCCGCGCCGGTCAAAGAAAAACGAACGCGGGAAGAGGATGGGATAACCCTGGCCACGAAGCAACAGAAAGTGGCAGCGGTCGACGCAATGGAAACCGACGCCTTGGCCCCTCTGTGGGAATCAGACTCGGATTTTTAAGAGGCCGGGGATCGCCGCACCCTAGGGCCCCCTGGATAATAAGCGGCATCGGACGGAAAAGAGAAAGCGAGGAACCAAGTGCTGGAACCCTGCCCAAAAAACGACGGAAATCGGAAGAAGGTACCCGTCCCATAATTAGCATGATGCTCCATCTGGGAAAAAAGAAAGTCAGAATCCGGGCGCTACTGGATACGGGGTGTTCAGTAGCACTTATCAACAAGCAAACCGTGGAGCGACTCGGAATAGAAAAAAGGAGACACCAGCAAGAACAAAGCATCGAAAACTACACAGGGGAAAAGGTGGAAGGAGCCGGCCAATTTTATACGAAACCCATGCTCCTCCAACACCGAAGACACTACACCTAGGAAAAGTTCGAGGTTTCCCCCATGGAACAGGGCCTGGATATCTTCCTCCCGTTTAGCTGGATAACGGAACACCCACCGCAGGGGACCTGGGCGGACAACGAAATACGATTCGACAGCCACGAATGCCGCACAAAGTGCACCAAATTTGAGAAACAACAATTCTCCTTGTCATGGGATGAATCAATCCTGACCGACCCCTCGGCCCAAACAATAGGAGTCGTGGCAATGGTCATGGACTACCCACTAAGCAACGTCCCTATGGAATTCCGGCAGTACCTGGGCATCATGGGAAAAGAAGCAGCAGACGCACTCCCGGAACATCGCTCGTATGGCTGCAAGATCAAATTAAAAGAAGGAACGACCCCACCGTGGGGACCCATCTACCCACTTTCAGAGGAAGAACTCCGGACCCTGAGGGAATGGCTAAAGGATATGGAAAAAACGGGTAAAATAAGGAAGTCGACCTCGCCGGCAGGCTCGCCAACTTTTACCGAAGGTTCATCAAGGATTACTCCCGGATAGCGAAGCCACTAACGGAGCTAACCAAGAAAACGGAGAAGTGGACCTGGACCAAGGAGGCGGAGAAAGCGTTCAAGGAACTAAAAGAACGTTTCACCACGGCCCCAATATTGGCCCACTTCGACCCGGCGAAACCAGTGATCATCGAGACGGATGCATCAGACTTCGCAATTGGGGCAGTACTGTCCCAACGGGATGAAGAAAACCGGTTGCACCCAGTGGCGTTCCACTCCAGAAAGTTCCAACCCGCGGAAATCAACTACGAAATCCACGATAAGGAACTATTGTCAATAGTGGATGCTTTCAAACATTGGCGACGGTATTGCGAGGGAGCGACCCACCAGGTTCAGGTGTTCTCGGACCACCAGAACTTGGAGTATTTTACGACAACTAAAATACTAAACCGACGACAGGCGCGCTGAGCACAGGAACTGGCCGGTATCGATTTCAGAATTTATTATCGACCAGGGGCACAAAATGGGAAGCCAGATGCCCTGTCGAGGCGTCCGGAGTACCGCCCAGAAAAAGGGGGTGTAGAAAACCAGCCGATAACAACGATCCTGGGAAAAAACCACTTCGAAGAACGCCTCTCGCGAACCTTCATCTGCTCCTCAGCGCGAATTCTCTCAATCCCAACGTGGAAATGGTCGAAAGAATGGTTGAAGCAGGTCGGGGAGGCCGGAGGAAAGGACGAAGTATACCAGCAAGCCGGGGATCAAATAAAAAAGGAAGCGGCCTCGGGGGAACCGGGGTCGAAGGACCGAAAGGTCAAGGAAATTAATGGGCTGCTGTACCGAAGCAACCTCCTCTGGGTACCGGAAGGGCTGGTGCAAAGGATTATGGAATCGGAACACGACACGAAGGTGGCAGGATACATGGGGCAGGATAAGACCATCGAACTAATTCGGCGAAACTTTTGGTGGCCAAGGATGAACGAACGAATCATCGACTTTGTCAGAAGCTGCCCCGAATGCCAGCAAAACAAGACATCCCGACACCCACCCTACGGGCTGTCCTCCCCGCTGGAACTACTGTACGCCCTGTGGCAATCCATAGCAATGGACTTCATCATGGAGCTCCCAATCTCGGACGGGTGCGACCAGCTGTGGGTAGTCATCGATCGATTCACCAAGATGGCGCACTTCCTCCCGTTGAGGAAGGAAGGGAAAGCAGCGGCAAATTTGGCTGTCATCTTCGCCCGGGAGATATGGAAGTATCACGGCCTTCCCACTGATATTGTGTCAGACCGCGACTCCAGGTTCACTTCGGAGACCTGGAAGGAGTTCCTACGACTCTTGGGAATTCAACCCCGAATGTCAACCACATTCCATCCGCAGACCGACGGTCAGACGGAGCGGCTTAACCAGACAATCGAAGCCTACCTCCGAGCGTTCGTCGGCAAGGAACAAGACAATTGGGTACGCCTGCTACCGATGGCTGAGTTTGCCTACAACAACTCAACCACCACGGGTAACGGTATGTCCCCGTTCTATGCTAACTATGGCTTCCACCCGGCAGCCCTAGACCCCCCGTCGACAGAACCTCTCAACCCGGCGAGTGAAGCCTACGCCAACTGGATGAGCACAGTGCACGATGAATCCCGAAAAGGCCTGGAAGAAGCGCAGGAACAGATGCGTCGATACACCGACCCGGCGAAAAAGGAACCCTCAGCGTACCAGGTAGGAGACTTGGCAATGCTCAACGGCCGCAACATCAAAACGCGCCGCCCATCGAAGAAGCTGGACCACAAGAATCATGGTCCCTTCCAGATCGAGAAAATCGTCTCCCCGTTGGCCATCCGCCTCACGCTGCCTCGGAAATGGAAGATCCACAACGTCTTCCACGTCTCGCTACTCGAACCTTACCGAACCAGCGAACACCGAGACCCACCGGACCCTTCGAAGGTACTCCGGGAAGCGGACGACATCAAACAATCGGAGGAATACGACGTGGAGGAGGTTATGGCCTCGGTCGAACGCGGCCGGGGAAATAACAAGCGAATCCTATACCTCGTTAAATGGCGCGACTATCCGGAGCGCAAGGACTGGACAGAAGAACCCTTTGACAACTTTTCAGTAGGCGGCCTGGAGAAGCTCCGGGAGTTTCACCAACGAAATCCAGGCGCACCGAGGGACTACTGGCTATCCGAATAGCTTCACCGGCTCAGCGGCAGAGAGCCCGGCGGTAGGGGACGTAGTGGAGGAGGCCTGCGTCCCAACGATCGCAAGGAAGATACCGACCCCGGACGACTGAAATCCGTAGGTGTTCGGTATGACACACCTCTGTCTGGACACTTGCGAGGGCATACCCGGGCACGAACCCTAAGTCGCGAAAGTCACTCGTTGCATGTGGAAAAGGATCGGAAAAACATCATATGCTTCCGGTCGCGGGCGAGCGATATCTTCTGAACAATCACCAAAAGCCTTACGACAGAGTATCAACAATCGCAAAGCCGGGTGAGAGCACCAGATATCATACACCTCTGTGTGCACACCGGTGGTAGGGGCGGGCGGAATACCCCGGTCACTCCTTCCATGTGCCAAGTTCACCGGACCGCGTCTCTTCACGTTTTGCGATACTCCGACAGTAGGATCACGGACCGGTCGGGAGACCACCCAGATCTGAGGGCCGGTTGAGCGCATCCACTAGAGGTGCTACAACAGGGAAGCGAGTTTTTCCCGTAAGAGGGTTTCTCGCTTGACTTAGCTCAACCGGAGGGCTGCAGGGGAGGAGGACTGCAACCCGTGACGCTGACCAAAACACGGCGTAGAAAGAAATCTCACGATTAAAAGAGGCGGGCTACTTAGAAAGTGATAGCGCTCGAGGACGAGGCTAAGGGAGAGGGGAGGTAGTATTACACCTAGATATTCCATAAAGGGTACGTAGAGTATCTAGAGTACGTAGCAGGGAAGTGGGACAAGCGGTTGACGGATAAGGGGATCAGGAGTCTAGGCGGGAGATAAAGGAACGGAGTTTAGCTTACGGCCGAGAGCCGGCTGTAAGGGGTGAAACTCCGGATGAGGGGTCAAGTGCAAACGAGTGGGAACACGACTGTGGGTGACGTAGTTGGGCCCCCAACAAAGGAGAAGCCGCAGATCGGGGTCCGCTCAGGAGCGATCGAGGCTTGGGTCCATGAGGGGGAGGCCACGTACGCAGATTGTTACCCCGCTCGGGCGCATGAGAACTCATCTCCCTTATCAGCGACCCTGCTAGGACCAATGATCCGCCCATGGGGTCCATGCACCTCGGGGGAATCCAAACCCGAGTCACCACTTCTCATGCTAAGTCACCAGATCTCACAACGGCTCTTTCTCCATAAAAATGAGAAAGATTTCTCACCTCCCCGAGAGAAATCAGCACGAACATCCTCATCGACACTACCGAACCAACCCACCGAGAACCACACACAAGATCTAAGATTATTCCGTTGTGAAATATCGAAAGTAGCCTGATTACCTTGATTCTTACTACACTCCGGTTACGATACAACCCCAGTGTCACATAGGAGGAGGATTCCGGCCGCTGAGGGTGCTGCGGACGCTTCGCCCAACGGGGCGTCTAGAGTTCGGGTGACACAGACAGGGCTACGGGAGTGTGACATAGGGCTACATAGGACAGTCATGTAGACAGTCACAGGCGGCGCACGGACACTCATATAAAGTGTCCGGCTCTCGCCTCTCTAGAATGGACATGCTTCTTGCTACCCCTCAGAGGATACAGATAATGACCCCGATGGTCTCGATGAACACAGTTATCTTGCAGAAGATGATTGGGATTCTGAAGAAGATAGCAGCAATAATGTTGATTTAGGCGCACTTGATTCATGGCAGACTGGCTTTGCTGTATGGTGTTCGGTGAACATGGTGACACATGCAGGCTATGCAGCATTTCAGCAGCTCTCAGTTCTCTTGGAAAATATTGAGTCTGTTAAGAATCTCCCCAAAGCATACAGCACATTGGAGAAGCGCCGGCAGAAGACATTTCCTAAACTGAAACTCAGGAAGCATGGCATTCAGTTGGATACGAAGAAACTCAGGACGGGTTCTAAGACTTCAGCTGATCTATATACAATTGACCTTGCCAACCTCTTTTCCAGTTGGATTGGTAATGCTACGATAAGAGACGAGATGTATGTTGGACCCCAACGTATTGCCAAGAGGGGTAGCAGTTACCCTCTTTCGAATCAGCTATGGCACGGAAACGTTTGGGGTGAGAGCATTCGCGCGACCAGTGGCGTGGCTATCAAAGCTCAGGACGGAGCTATACTTTTCCCAGGAGACTTTATCTACTACATCGATATCTATGGCATTGGATGCTATGCCCGATATATCCACCTTGTTCACGATGAGAACGCCGATGATCATAGCACCCTCCATGTAGTACTGGAACCAGTCCTTGCATATGAGGAACTTTGTGGCATGCAGGTTGCAGCAGTTCCCACTTTGACTGGCATTGGACTTACACCAAAGTTTCTAGTGGACGATACAGATAGGAACTTTTTGTGTCAACCTGCAAGTATAGTTCGACATGCAAAAGTCATCTGGAATGGGGATACAACCCATGCTCCAAACCACTCGGGAGCATCACCTGCAGAATTTCATGTCGACTACCGAGTGACTGCAAAGGAACCATATGCACGGGAGTCTATTTACGGTACCAACCTATTTGCAGAACGTGAGATTGCAGCATTTTCTCGTGCCCATCTCGAAGCAAAGTTTGTCTGAACCTTCCTCAATACCGATGAGGAGGACGATACTCCTGAGCTTTTCACAATTCCTATTATGGTGTTTGTCGATTCCTTTGCCGCCTACCGTAACAATTATCACTCACCACTCGGAATGTACGCTTCACCTGCTTGTCTACCTACCGCCATAAGAGATATCCCTGCAAATCAGTTTCCTTTAACTCTTGGACCCTTTGAAGCATTCCTGACCAGTATCATCAAATGTTTGGAAGATGGCTTATCTGGCTTTGAGGCCAGACGTGTCATTCAGCTTCCCGATGGCCGAGATATATTTCTTTGTATCATGTTACTCTGATTTACAGGAGATCTTCATGGCCAAGCAGCAAATGCTGCTGTCAAAGGTCCAACTCCAATGTACCCTGCAGGTACGTTTATAGGCTTTATTCAGACTCAGTGAAATTTTCTAATACTGTAAAGATTCTGTACAATTCCCAGCCGAATACTGGGTGATATCAACTATGATGTTGTCAAAAATGCCCGGTGGACTGGTTTGATGGAGTATGATATTACCAGAGCTACAACATTGGATAGTACTGTTGGCCGTTCATACCTTGCAACGTTTGGTCTTGTTGGGACATCACCATGGGCACGAGCCTATCCAGCATTCGATCCCTTTCGACATACTCCATCTGAAGCATGTCATGCGGGGAAGAAAGGATTAGGAGAAAGGATGCTCGACTTCCTCTTTGACAAGATATTGACCGCACAAGGAATTGAAGTCTTTGTTGAAGCCTTCTGCGAACTTCCTATGCCTCATGGATGGACTCACATCCAGAACCCTGCATATCACCGTCACTCCTACACTTATACTGATGTCGGACGTGTTATCGCATTGACACCTCTTGTCTTAAGGAAGTTCGTAAACTCAGACCTGTTTATCAAGCAAGCTCCCCTAGCATTGATTCGAAAAGAGTTCTACCTGGATATACGTAACGATATGACATGCCACAAGGTTATCACACTCATCTATCTTTGGTTTGCTCGATGTGAATTCGCAGTCTTCGATAGAACACCAAATCTTGACACTATTGAACGGCTTACTAGGGAGTGTCGTCATCTCTATTCACGTTTGACCCTCTGTTTGTTTTCTGAAGTCGAGGCTGCCAAACGGATAAACATACCGAATTTTCATGTCTCTGTGCATTACCGAAATACTGTACTGGACTATGGATCGTTGCCGAATACAAACAGCGATGCAGGGGAGAGAAAACACTGATCTTTCAAGGCCAGAGCAGTTCGAACCAATGGTCGTACGATAGGGAAGCAGCTGCTCACAAGAGAGATTACTGTGCAGTCAGTCAGAAGCGTTACTGATGGGGTTTGGGCTGGAACGTACCCTGATTTAACCCGAACCATTCGGCTGATATTCAATACATCTCCTTACACCTTTAATGGCTCCCTTCCTTTAACTGACATTCTAAAGCACGCTACTGCCATTAGAAGAAGCTCACAAGTCAGTCCACCATTGATCCTTGCACCAGAAGGATTCGATCATATTTGTTTGTGGGGTCATTTACGTGACAAGACTCGGGACGACCATTTTCCATCGATAGCTAGCCGCGCTTAACCAATCCGAACATCACTGGCACTCGCGTATCAGAGACAGCATAATATTTCTATTGTCTCTTGGCCCCGGAATCGTTTTGTGTACTACAACAACATGACAGTCGACAATGAGGACGATTCCAAGAGTTTCACGATCAAATCTGGGCAGTTTGTTTACCACCGCGATTATGGCTTTGGACGTATTTGCTTTATGACTCACGAGCGTGCATATACTCGACCCTTCATCGTACTGGCACCTCTCACGCGGAGTACTTCGACTGGCACTGATCGACTAGTCAGTCTGACAACCTACCAACAAGAAAAGACCCTTATTGTTGCAGGTATCCCTGGCCTTCAACGTCAACGATATTACTTTGTTGATTCTACACATTTACCCTACGACATATCAACACGTCGCAACTGAGTTTCACAGCCTGCTTCAAAGTCGTCTGCAGAAGCTAGTACCCAGTCTAGCACAGCGTTTTTTGGGTTCCGGCAGAACTACTATAGGACTAGAGCAAATGAGGGTGTCGCTGGTACTATCTACTTGCATGTGGATTGGCCTATGGAGAGCATTTGAATGAAGGTTCTTTCTTGGCCATAGAAAATCAGAATGGCGCGGCGGTCCAGCGGGAGGGCGTATCGGTCAAGCGGAGCGGCGCAGCGGTCGAGAGAGGCGCGGCGTTCAAGCAGAACAGTGCAGTGGTCAAGCAGAGCAGCACGGCGGTCAAGCAGAACGGCACATCAGCCAAGCAGAGCGGCGCGGCAGTCAAGCAGAATGGCACAGCGGTTGAGAGGTGGGGTGCGGCGGTCAAGCGCAACGGCGCAGCGGTCGAGCGGAGTGGCGTGGCGGTCAAGCAGAACGGCGTGGCGGTCAAGCGGGAGGGCGCTGCGGTCAAGCAGAGCAGTGCGGCGGTCAAGCAGAACAGCATGGCAGTCAAGCAGGAGGGCGCATCGGTCAAGCGGAGCGGCGCAGTGGTCGAATGGAACAGCACCGTGGTAGAGCGGAAGGGCGTGGTGGTCGAGCGGAGCGGCGCGGTGGTCAAGCGGAACGGGCGCAGCTAGGTCATGGACAAAGACAGAGGACAAGGACACAGCAACAGCGTAAACAAGTTGTTGTGTACGCATCTACGGCAGGTGGCAGCCCTTATTATATAAAGGAACTTAGCTGTTACCCACACGCGCAACACCCACGAGCAAACACCCCCACTCCCTCATTCTACCACTTCCCCCCAGGAACAAGGGGAGACAGACAGAGGGGCGGACAGGCATTTGCTTCGAGCGAACACTGGGGACAGGCAGGGATGGATGGATACGGATGGAGGGGTGGTCACTTGAGTGAATGCTGGGACAGGTGGAGACCGACAGCGCTGGGCGGACAAGCAGTCGCATCGAGTGAATGCCGGAGAGAGGTAGAGACAGATAGTAACAGTATTTTTGATATTCTTGTTGCATTGATATGTATCATCTTCCAACACATGCTGTTGTAGCTAATTGAAAATCTTACGGCTCAACATCTATAATGTATTAAACATGGTATAACTACGAGGTTGGCTGTTATTATAGTTTTGGCTGTGACACTACGTCAGCGGCAGACACTATATTGGCTGTTGACACCGTGTTGGTTGTAGACAGCGTCTTGGCTGTAGACACCGTGTTGGATGCTATGTTCAACCCGTGTTCCAGATGAAATTGTGGATTACCGGTTGATACACGCATTAATTTTTCACTGGGTGTCTGAAATGCAATCGCTACGCGCTTTGGGTATACTCCCATATCAAAAGGCAACCCGTGTTAGGTGGCTGACATATACTCACGTGAGTATGTGTTAGGTAGGCACAGCCGTATCACAGCTGCGTTGATACCGAATCAGTAATGAGTATGTATTTCCTTACAGGACGATAGTACTATTATTTATTTTACCCCCCCCCCCCTCCCTATACAGTTGTGACTGAATCTAGTTCTATCCATTACACATAACGTACATCTATGTATGCTACCACACTTAGGTTATCCAATGCAACCACTCAGCGTCACATCCATCGCCAACATAAATGCCCGTACTGATGTTCTTTATGTGGGTAGCATAGGTCGGCGTGTCAAAAACAAAGGCGCATTGGCGGATTGGATGCGACACGACGAGAACTACGTCAATAAAGAGGATAGCGATGTGGATGCCGGCAGCAATGACATTAAAAAGCACGACGCGGCGAGTTTTATGGCTAGCATCATGAAATGTTAGCAGATCTCTCAGAGTGACAGAGACAGGGGAGGAGAGTGGAACACCACTGCGCAACGAGTATGATGTCGATGAGGAGGTCGGAGGCAAGGACGAATGTGAGTAAGACGCAGCGAGTAGATCGGCGAGCTGCGTGGCATCGTTAGCATACCTCTCAAGGGACAGAGACATTGGGAAGTTTTAGGATACGACGCGACAAGTATGTCGTCAGTGAGGATTCCGGCGGCGTGGATGATATCGAGTAAGACGCGTCGAGTACGATGTCGATGAGGATGCTGGCGGCGTGGATGATATCAACTAAGACGCGACGAGTACGATGTCGATGAGGATGCCGGAAGACGCGACGTGTACGATGGCGATGAGGATGCCGGCGGCGTGGATGATATCAAGTAAGACGCGACGAGTACGATGTCGATGAGGATGCCGGCGGCGTGGATGATATCGAGTAAGACGCGACGAGTACGATGTCGATGAGAATGCCGGCGGCGTGGATGATATCGAGTAAGACGCGACGAGTACGATCTCGATGAGAATGCCGGCGGCGTGGATGATATCGAGTAAGACGCGACGAGTACGATGTCGGTAAGACGCGACGAGTACGATGTCGATGAGGATGCCGGCGGCGTGGATGATATCAAGTAAGACGCGACGAGTACGATGTCGATGAGGATGCTGGCGGCGTGGGTGATATCAAAGTAAGACGCGACGAGTACGATGTCGATGAGGATGCCGGCGGCGTGGATGATATCAACTAAGACGCGACGATTATGATGTCGATGAGGACGCCGGCGGCGTGGATGATATCAACTAAGACGCGACGAGTACGATGTCGATGACCACTGTCTCGTCGCCCCGCTTCGAATGGCCCTCGCCGCCCCCCCCCCCCGGGAGATTTCGAGTAGACGCGACGACTACGATGTCAATGAGGATGCCGGCGCTGTGGAGGCTATGACGTGGGTCGCGACGAGTCTGGTGTAGATGTGACGCCGGTGGCTAGGACGATCGCGGTTTAGAGGCGTCGAGTTGATCTGGGAGCGTCGTGACATTGTTGGCATAACCCTCGGAGTGACTGAGACCTGCGGAAGCTATCTATGTATTACGACGTGTCGCTAGGTTCTCAAAAATGGTAAAACCGGTGGCATTGATGATTGTCGATCAGTAAGGGCGCGGCTGGTGCGGTGGCTGTGAGGACTTCGGTGGCTTTTTTTTTTTTTTTTTTTTTTTTTTTTTTTTTTTTTTATTTAAAAGTGGGGGCACGAAGAAGTT
>Ga0307516_10004265_pt1 | contig 17778 bp, 18 predicted proteins | sample 19_EM_MG_FD_203310 | JGI IMG/M metagenome (GOLD analysis project Ga0307516, IMG submission 203310) | Populus trichocarpa ectomycorrhiza microbial communities from riparian zone in the Pacific Northwest, United States - 19_EM | ecosystem: Host-associated > Plants > Roots > Unclassified | place... | reverse complement strand
TTCAGGAGCAATTAGTTGGCTGTGATGCCCTGGGCCTTGATCAGCTGCGCCCAGCGTCTGGCGTCCAGCTCGACCAGGCTTTTGAACTCGCCCGGCGTGCTGCCGCTGGGGTCCATGCCCTGGGTGGAAAAGGCTTTTTTGACATCCTCGCTGAGCAGGATCTCGCGGATCTCGCGGTTGTACAGCGCCACCAGTTCCGGCGAGGTGCCGGGCGGCGCAAAAATGCCGTACCACATGTCCACGCTGACCTTGCCGGCTTTTGCCTCTGCCAGCGTCGGCAGATCCGGCAGCAGCGGATGGCGCTTGTCGCTGCCAATGCCAAGCGCCACGAGCCGGCCGGACTTCACATGGGGCAGCGCCACATGGATGGGCAGGAACATGGTTTCAATCTGCCCGCCCAGCAGGTCGGTCAGCGCCGGGCCGGTGCCGCGGTAGGGGATGTGCGTGACAAACACACCGGCCGTGGCCTTGAACAGCTCCATCGACAAATGGTGCGGCGTGCCGACGCCGGGCGAGCCGTAGTTGATGCGACCCGGATTTTTGCGCGCGGCGGCCACCATATCGGCGGCAGTCTTGAAGCCGGTCTTCGGGTGCGCCACCAGGATCAGCTGGCCCCAACTGGTCAAGGTGACGGGCGTCAGGTCCTTCACCGGGTCGAAGGGCAGTTGCGGATACAGCCCGGCGTTCATCACCAGGGTATTGACGGTGACCAGCAAGGTAGCGCCGTTGGGCGCGGCGCGCACCGCGGCTTCGGTGCCGATGTTGCCGGACGCGCCCGCGCGGTTGTCCACCACCACCGGACGGCCCAGGCGTTCCGCGAGTTTGGGGCCGACCGTGCGGGCAATCAGGTCGATGCCGGTGCCCGGCGTGAAAGGCACGATCAGGCGAATGGGCGTTTGCGGCAGGGTAGTGGCGGCGGGCGCAGGCGCGGTCTGGGCCATCACGCCCAGGGCGGCGCCGGTGAGCAACAAGAGCACGGCGGCGCGCAGTTGCCGGAGAAAAGGAAAACAAGGAAAGCGCTGGTTCATGAATATCTCCTGTGGGTCATGGGCTGCCAGGGCCAGTCTATGCTGAGCCCCTACGCCCGGCCGGTGCCCGCTCGCCGGAAGTGTCTGCCAGGCCCAATTGACGCTTGGTTTGCATGCTAACTATGATTGGCCCATGCGCCCCAAGGCACAATCCATGTAATCCCTTAGTTATGCGTGGGGCCCTGCGGGGTACCTTCCACCGACCACCCGCTTGACCACCGTGCCCGCCTTTCACAACCTTTCCCAGCTTTACGCCCGCCCGGGTTTCCTCTTGCGCCGCGCGCACCAGATCTCGGCCGCCGTCTTCGAGGACGAGTGCCGCGGCGTTGGGCTCACCCCGGCCCAGTTCGGCGTGCTCAGCGTGTTGCGCGCCAGCCCGGGGCTGGACCAGTCCAGCCTGGCGCGTGCGCTGGGTTTTGACAAGGTGACCGTGCTGCGTGTGTTGCGTGGGCTGGAAACGCGGGGCCTGATCGCCCGCGCCCCCGCGCCGGCCAGCCGGCGCAACCTGGCGATTTCGCTTTCGGACACGGGCCTGGCGCTGCTCAAGCAGGCACAGGACCCGGCCGAGCGCGCCTACCACCGCTTGATGGCGCCCCTGGATAAACACCAGCAGTCCCAGCTGGTGGACCTGCTGCAGTTGCTGACCGCCGGGCTGGAAGGCGAGGCGCGTGCGGCGTTTGTGCCGCCGGGGCAGGAAACCGCCGAAAGCAGGAGCGAGCCCGCCTGAGGCCGCCATGGGCCGTGTGTCCGGGCTATCCGTTGGAAGCCTGGATCCCCCACCTGGCCAGCGCCGTATCGTCGCTCACACGCGCATCGACCCAGCGCGCGCCCTCCGGCGTCTGTTCCTTCTTCCAGAACGGCGCCTGGGTCTTGAGGTAGTCCATCAAGAACTCACAGGCCTGGAAACTTTCGCCGCGGTGCGCCGAGCTCACGGCCACCAGCACGATCTGGTCCAGCGGCTGCAGCAGGCCGACGCGGTGAATCACGCGGGCGCCGAAGATGTCAAAGCGCCGGTGCGCCTCGTCGATCATGGCTTCAATGGCTTTTTCCGTCATGCCTGGGTAGTGTTCGAGCTCCATGGAGCGCACATCGCTCCCATCATTGCGATCCCTGACGGTACCGATGAAACTGCACACGGCGCCGACCCGTTTGTCGCCGGCGCGTAATGCCGCCACCTCGTCGGCAAGGTTGAAGTCGGCGGTCTGGATACTGACGCGGCCCGTCATCTCAGCCCCCGGTCACCGGCGGGAAAAACGCCACCTCGGCGCCTTCGGCCAGCGCGGCCGATTCGTCCACCATCACCTGGTCGAGCGCCATGCGCACGGCCTTGCCGCGCGCCAGGCTGTCGGCATACACGGGACCGCGCGCGATCAGTTCATCGCGGAGGGCGGCCAGGGTGGCGGCCCGGGTGTCCAGGGTCTCGCCGCCCTGCCCGATGGCCTCGCGGATGGACGCAAAATACTTCAGCGTGATTTTCATGGCCAGGCTTTCAGGACAGCAGCGCTGAAAACGGAAGAAACCGGACCGTGTCGCCATGGCGGATGGTCTGGCCGGCCGGGTTGTCCACCACGCCATCCCCCCACACCGCCGAGGTCAACACACCCGAACTCTGGTTGGCAAACAGCTCCAGCCCGCCGGCGGCGTTGCGCTGCACACGCAGGAACTCGCGGCGTTTGTCGGCACGCGGCCAGTCGAAATGCGCGGTCATGGGCGTGGCCTGCACGGCCAGCGTATTTGCGCCCTGCAGCTTGAGCACAAAGGGCCGCACCAGCACCAGAAAGGTCAGGAAACTGGACACCGGGTTGCCCGGCAGGCCGATGAAATGCGCCGCGCCGACCCGGCCGTAGGCGAAGGGCTTGCCCGGCTTGATGGCGATCTGCCAGAGGTCCAGCGAGCCCAGCTGCTGCACCGCGGGCTTGATGTGGTCCTCTTCACCGACCGACACGCCGCCGCTGGTCAGGATCAGGTCGTGGCTGGCGGCGGCGCTGCGCAGCGCGTCCAGCGTGGCTTCGCGCTGGTCCGGCACGATGCCCATGTCCGTGACTTCGCAGCCCAGGCGGGCCAGCAGGGCGCGCAGGAAAAACCGGTTGGAGTTGTAGATGGCGCCCGGCCGCATCTGCGCGGGTGCGACCTCGCCGGGCATCACCAGTTCGTCGCCGGTGGAAAACAGCGCCACCCGGGGCCGCGCCGCGACCTGCAACACATCCATGCCCACACTGGCCGCCAGCCCAAGCGCAGCGGGGGCTAAGCGCTCTCCTTTTGAGAGCACGGTGGCGCCGCGCCGCACATCCTCGCCGGCGCGGCGAATCCACTGCGCGACTTGGGGCGCCTGCGTGATGCGCACAAAACCCTCGCGCCCGGCCACCGCTTCGCTGTCTTCCTGCATCACCACCGCATCGGCGCCCGCGGGAATCGGCGCGCCGGTGAAAATGCGCGCCACCGTGCCCGGCGCCAGCGGGGCGCCGGCGCTGCCTGCGGGGATGCGCTGCGACACGTACAAGGCGATCGCCGGGTCCTGTACCTCGGCGGCGCGGACGGCGTAACCGTCCATGGAACTGTTGTCCTCGGGCGGCACCTGCAAGCCGGACACGACGTCCTGCGCCAGCACACGGCCGTCGGCGTCGAAGGTGGAGACCGTCTCCACCCTCTGCATGGGCGCCGCATGGGCCAGCAGTTCAGCCAGCGCCGCGTCCAGGCCTTTCAGGGGCGGACGGGCGGCGGGTGCAGCGGCGCTGGGGGTGTTCATGAATACAGCTCGGGGCGATAAACAAAGCGTTCCTGATTCTCGACGAGCCACAGCGCCACGGCGTCCGCGTCGTTCAAATCCAGCACCGGCCTGAGGGTGGTTTGCGGCAGCTTGTCGGGCGAATCGGTGGCGATGGCCACCACAAAATCATCGTCCGGGTAACGCACCGGTTTGCCCGAATCGGCGCGCCAGACCTCCACCTTGAGCAGGTCGCTGCTTTTGAAGCCTTCGACCAGCACCCAGTCGATGCCATCGTACAGCTCGGCGATCAGGTGGTGCACCGACAGCTCGGCGGGTTTTTCAAACTCGCGGATCAGCGCCAGCCGGTTGTCGGAAGCCACCACCACCTCGAAGGCGCCCGCCTGCCGGTGGCGCCAGGTGTCCTTGCCCGGATGGTCGATGTCGAACTTGTGGTGCGCGTGTTTGACGACGGACACCCGCAGGCCGCGCGCCTTGAGCGCGGGAATCAGGCCTTCCACCAGTGTTGTTTTACCCGAACCGGAATAGCCGGCAAATGCAACCACGTTCATAAACAGTTTTTCACCGATCCTGATGCGCTATCAATTCAATAGCTAAAAACCACCAACCGGCGAGGGCTGGAGGCCGATTTAATGCACGTTTTTGGCGATGTAAGCCTTGACCAGCGCCACGTCGGCGGGCATGACATACACACGCTTGGGCAGCGCTTCGATGCCTTCGAATTTCGCGGGCCGGTCCGGCAGGCGGCCCAGCGCCTCTTCAATGGTTTCGGCAAACTTGATTGGCAAGGCGGTCTCCAGCACCACCATGGGCACGCCGGCCTGCAGCTGCTCGCGCGCGACCTTGAGGCCGTCGGCGGTGTGGGTGTCGATCAGGGTGCCGAAGCGTGCATCGGTGTCGCGGATGGTCTGCAGCCGGTCGGCGTGGGTGCTTTTTCCGCTGGCAAAACCGTAGTGCTGCGCAGCCGCCTGGAACACCGCGTCGCCGCTCAGGTCGAAACGGCCCTGCCCGGACAGCTGCGCACCGAACAGGTCGGCCACGCGGGTGGCGTCCCGGCCCAGCAGGTCGAACACAAAACGCTCGAAGTTGGACGCCTTGGAGATGTCCATCGACGGGCTGGAGGTCTCATGCGTGTCGGCGCTGGCCCGCACGCGGTACACACCGGTGCGGAAGAACTCGTCAAGCACGTCGTTTTCGTTGGTGGCCACCACCAGTTTTTCAATCGGCAGACCCATCATGCGCGCCACATGGCCGGCGCAGACGTTGCCGAAGTTGCCCGACGGCACGGTGAAACTGACCTTGTCCGCGCCTGTGGCTGCGGTCGCTTGAAAGTAGCCGGCAAAGTAATACACCACCTGCGCCATCAGACGCGCCCAGTTGATCGAGTTGACGGTGCCGATGCGGTAGGTGCGCTTGAAGTCGAGATCGTTGGAGACCGCCTTGACGATGTCCTGGCAGTCGTCGAACACACCTTCGAGCGCCAGGTTGTGGATGTTGGCATCCTGCAGGCTGAACATCTGCGCCTGCTGGAAAGGGCTCATGCGTCCATGCGGCGAGGTCATGAAGACACGCACGCCCTGCTTGCCGCGCATGGCGTATTCAGCTGCGCTGCCGGTGTCGCCGCTGGTCGCGCCCAGGATGTTGAGCTCTTCGCCGCGGCGCGCCAGTTCGTACTCGAACAGGTTGCCCAGCAGTTGCATCGCCATGTCCTTGAAAGCCAGGGTCGGACCGTTGGACAGGGCTTCGAGGTACAGCCCATCTTCCAGTTTGCGCAGCGGAACAATCTCGCGCGTGCCGAACACTTCTTCGGTATAGGTTTTATCGCAGATGGTTTTCAGGTCGGCCGCCGGGATGTCGTCGATGTAGAGCGACAGCACCTCATAAGCCAGGCTGGCGTACGGCAGCTTGCGCCACTTCTCCAGCGTGGCGGCATCGACCTGCGGATAGGTTTCGGGCAGGTACAGCCCGCCGTCGGGCGCCAGACCTTCCAGCAGGATTTCGCAGAAGCGCTTGCGGTCCGCGTGGCCGCGGGTGGACAAATACTTCATCAGGCCAACTCTTCCTTGCGAATCCGCGTGATCGGCGACAGCACAGTAGGCAAGGCCTGCATCTGCGCCAGCGCGCCGTTCATCTTCGCTTCCACACAGTCGTGCGTGAGGATGATCAGGTCGGTGTGGGTCGAGCCCTCGCCGCCCACCTCATCGGCCTCCCGCTGCAGCACCGCGTCGATGCTGATGCCGGCCTCGGCCAGGATGCCGGTGACCTTGGCCAGCACGCCGGCCTGGTCGGCCACATTCAGACGCAGGTAGTAACTGGTGACCACTTCGCTCATGGCCAGCACCGGCATGTCGCTCATGGACTGCGGCTGGAAGGCCAGGTGCGGCACGCGGTGCAGCGGGTCGCTGGTGTGCAGACGGGTGATGTCGACCAGGTCGGCAATCACCGCGCTGGCGGTCGGCTCGCTGCCGGCGCCCTTGCCGTAATACAGCGTGGTCCCCACCGCGTCGCCTTGCACCACGACGGCGTTCATCGCGCCTTCGACGTTGGCGATCAGGCGCTTGGCCGGCACCAGGCTGGGGTGCACGCGCAACTCGATGCCCTTGGCGGTTTTCTTGGTGATGCCCAGCAGCTTGATGCGGTAGCCCAGTTGCTCGGCGTAACGGATGTCCTGCGCGCCCAGCTTGGTGATGCCTTCCACATAGGCCTTGTCGAACTGCACCGGGATGCCGAAGGCAATCGCCGACATCAGCGTGGCCTTGTGCGCGGCGTCCACACCTTCGATGTCGAAGGTCGGGTCGGCCTCGGCGTAACCCAGGCGCTGCGCTTCCTTGAGCACCACGTCAAAGTCCAGGCCCTTGTCACGCATCTCGCTGAGGATGAAATTGGTTGTGCCGTTGATGATGCCGGCGATCCATTCAATGCGGTTGGCGGTCAGGCCTTCTCGCAAGGCCTTGATGATGGGGATGCCGCCGGCGACAGCGGCTTCAAACGCCACCATCACACCCTTGCGGTGCGCGGCGGCAAAAATCTCGGTGCCATGCACGGCCAGCAAGGCCTTGTTGGCGGTGACCACATGTTTGCCGGCCTCGATGGCTTCCATCACCAGCTGTTTGGCAATGCCGTAGCCGCCTATCAGCTCGATCACGATGTCGATCTCGGGATTGGCGATGATCTTGCGCGCATCGGCCACGACCTCCACGCCTTCGCCCGCGGCCGCCTGCGCGCGCGCGGTGTCCAGGTCCGCGACCATGGCGATCTCAATGCCACGACCGGCGCGGCGGAAAATTTCTTCCTGGTTGCGCTTCAAAACGGTGAATACGCCGCTGCCCACGGTGCCCATGCCCAGAAGGCCTACCTTGATCGGTTTCATAGATGTCGATGTCATGTTGTCAATTGCCAAAAATACGTGGCCGCACCGGCGAAACCGAAGCGACCGCCGTGCTCACGCCTTCTTGCGATAGCCCTCGAGGAACTTCGCGATGCGGTTGATGGCTTCGCGCAGGTCTTCCTCGTGGGGAAGAAAAACAATGCGGAAGTGGTCAGGTGACGGCCAGTTGAAGCCGGTGCCCTGCACCAGCATCACCTTGGTCTCCTTGAGCAGTTCCAGGAAGAACTGCCGGTCGTCGGTGATCGGGTAGACCTTGGGGTCGAGCCGGGGAAACATGTAGAGCGCGGCGCTGGGCTTGACGCAGCTCACGCCGGGGATGGCGGTGATCAGCTCATAAGCCAGGTCGCGCTGGCGGCGCAAGCGGCCGCCTTCGCCGGTCAGGTCGTTGATGCTCTGGTAGCCGCCCAGCGCGGTCTGCACCGCCCACTGACCCGGCACGTTGGAGCACAGCTTCATGTTGGCCAGCATGTTCAGGCCCTCGATGTAGTCCTGCGCCTGCTTCTTGGGGCCGGACACCACCAGCCAGCCGGCGCGGTAGCCGCAGGAGCGGTAACTCTTGGACAGCGAGTTGAAGGTCAGGGTCAGCACGTCGGTGGACAGGCTGGCCATGGCCGTGTGTTTGACGCCGTCGTACAGCACCTTGTCGTAGACCTCATCGGCCAGGATGACCAGTCCGTGCTCGCGCGCGATCCCGACGATGCCCTGGAGCAGTTCGTCGGCGTACAGCGCGCCGGTCGGGTTGTTCGGGTTGATCACCACGATGCCCTTGGTTTTGGGCGTGATCTTGGCGCGGATGTCGGCCAGGTTGGGCATCCAGCCGTTGTCCTCGTCGCACAGGTAATGCACCGGCGTGCCGCCCGACAGGCTGGTGCTGGCCGTCCACAGCGGGTAGTCCGGGGCCGGCAGCAGCAGCTCGTCGCCGTTGTCCAGCAAGGCATTCGTGGCCATGGCGATCAGCTCGCTGGCGCCGTTGCCCAGGTAGATGTCGTCTAGCATCACGCCCTTGATGCCCTGCTTTTGCGTCTCGTGCATCACCGCCTTGCGCGCCGCAAAAATGCCCTTGCTGTCGGAGTAACCCGCCGACGCCGGCAGGTTGCGGATCATGTCCTGCTGGACTTCCTCGGGCGCGTCAAAACCGAAGGCCGCGAGATTGCCGAGGTTGAGCTTGATCAGCTTTTGCCCCTCCTCTTCCATCTGCTTGGCGGCGTCCATGATCGGGCCGCGAATGTCATACAGCACGTTGGCCAATTTGGCGGATTTGTTGATCGGTTTCATGAAGCTTTCAGGAAATGAAGGCCAGGGCTGCACCGTCTGCGGGGCTGACAACCCCACCGGCGACCGGCATGAAGCACGGCGCAACACCTGGAAATTCGGGCGGAATCTATAATTTGACCACATAAAACCCGGTTTTCCCCGGGCCGCCGCTGGCCCTTTCTCCTCCCAAACACCGCATGAAACTGCAACCCGACCAACTCGACGTTCAATCCATCCTCGGATATGGCCCCGGCTGGATCGGCCTGGGCAGCAAGGGGGTGGCGGAAAAAATCGAGCACAGCATCGTGATCGGCTCACGCGGGGAGCGGTTTGACTGGGAATGCAGGCGTTTTGAGGACCTCACCGAAGAGCACTTCTCGCGCCTGGCCGGGCCCCGGCCCGAACTGGTGATTTTTGGCAGCGGCACCCGCCTGCGCTTCCCGCCACCGGCGTTTTTGCGCAGCCTGATGTCGGCCCGGATTGGCGTGGAAACCATGGACACCATCGCCGCTTGCCGCACCTACAACATCCTCGCCGGGGAGGGCCGGATCGTGCTGGCGGCACTGCTGATGGAAACGGCTGGCCCCGCCCCGGAGTGAGCACTGAGCTTTCGGAGTAAAATCTAGGGTTGCATTTGGTGCAACACGCGGGGAGGACCCCGTGTTGCGGCCAGAAGCCAACGGCTAATTACAACTACTTTCGTCAGGGTCCAAGCAGTATGGCAGTCGTCGTCAATAAACCACTCCCCGAATTTGAAGCCAATGCCACTGGTGGCATCAAGGTTTCCAACCAAACCCACCTGGGCCATGTGGTTGTCCTGTATTTCTACCCCAAGGACAACACCCCGGGCTGCACCACCGAAGCGATGCAGTTCCGTGATCGCTACAAGGATTTCGTGAAAGCCGGCGCCACCGTGTTCGGCGTCTCCCGCGACAACATGAAGTCGCACGACGAGTTCAAGGCCAAGCTCGAGCTGCCTTTTGAGCTGATTGCCGACACCGAAGAAAAGATGTGCCACATGTTCGGCGTGGTCAAAAACAAGATCATGTACGGCAAGAAGGTCAAGGGCATCGAGCGCAGCACCTTCCTGGTCGGCGCCGACGGCACGCTCAAGGAAGAGTGGCGCGGCCTGAAAGTGCCTGGCCATGTGGACGACGTGCTCAAGGCCGTCAAGGCCCTGAAAAAAGCCGCCTGAGGCGGCGCGCAGGACTGGAAAAAAAGCCCTGAAAATCGCCCGCCGGGCTGACATGGGAGTCGTGTATAGTGACTTCATGCTGTTGACCCTGGCGACCGCGTCCAAAGAAAAAGCCGCCCTGGCCTCCAGGCGGCTTTTTCGCTTTTTGAACCTTAGGGAACCCCTTGAAATTCGATTGTCGGGATGCAGGGCAAGGCGCACGGAGCGCAGGAACCGGAATGCACTTGGGTGCATGAGGATTCCGAGCACCGCGCAACGCTGCCATGCGCCCGAGAATCGGATTGACAGAGGTTTCCTTTACTTTGTGAGCCCAAAGCACCATGCCCCTGCCCCCCGCCCCGACCAAACGTGCCGCTTTGCTCTCCACCGAGGCCTTCGACGCCCCGGCACGGTCGCCGTCCAAGGCCGCGCGAAAAACGGAACAGGCCGAACCGGCCCGCAAGCAGCCCGCGCTTGAGCTGTTCGACAGCCAATCGGCAGGCGGCGAGTCGGAACACCCCGTGGCCTACCAGGCCAAGGACAGCACCCGGCCCGGCGTGACGGGCAGTTATCACAAAAGCGATGCCCAGCCGGCCCGGCCCCAGGCCGCACCCAAGCCAAAAAAACCAAAACACAGCGGCCCGACCAAGCTGTTTGTGCTGGACACCAATGTGCTGATGCACGACCCGATGTGCCTGTTCCGTTTTGAGGAACACGACATCTTCCTGCCCATGATCGTGCTGGAAGAACTCGACGGCCACAAAAAAGGCATGACCGAAGTGGCGCGCAATGCCCGCCAGACCAGCCGCACGCTGGATGCGCTGGCGGGCGCCAACGGTGCCGACATCGCCAAGGGCCTGAAGCTGGACACCACCGGCCACCGCGAAGCCGGCGGCTGCCTGTTCTTCCAGACCAAGGTGCTGGATTACTCCTTGCCCATGAGCTTGCCCCAAGGCAAGGCCGACAACCAGATCCTGGGCGTGGTCGAGGCCCTGCGCAAGGAATACGCGCCGCGCGAAGTGGTGCTGGTGTCCAAGGACATCAACATGCGCGTCAAGGCGCGCGCCCTGGGCCTGGCCACCGACGACTACCAGAACGACAAGACGCTCGAGGACGGCGACCTGCTGTACGCCGGCTCGCTGGCCCTGCCGACCGACTTTTGGACACGCCAGAGCAAGACCATCGAAAGCTGGCAGCAAGGCAGCCACACCTTCTACCGCATCACCGGCCCCATCGTCGGCAGCCTGCTGATCAACCAGTTTGTGTTTTTCGAGGCGCCCGGCGAGCCGCCGCTTTATGCCCGCGTGACCGAGATCCGCGCCAAGACCGCCGTGCTCAAGACGCTGAAGGACTACACCCACCTCAAAAATGCGGTCTGGGGCATCACCACCCGCAACCGCGAGCAGAACTTCGCGATGAACCTGCTGATGGACCCGGAAGTCGACTTCGTCACCCTGGCCGGCACGGCCGGCACCGGCAAAACGCTGATGGCGCTGGCCAGCGGCCTGACCCAGGTCCTGGACGACCGCCGCTACACCGAGATCATCATGACCCGCGCCACCGTCAGCGTCGGTGAAGACATCGGTTTTCTGCCGGGGACCGAAGAAGAAAAAATGGGTCCGTGGATGGGCGCGCTCGACGACAACCTGGAAGTGCTGGGCAAAAACGACAGCGGCTCCGGCGAATGGGGCCGCGCCGCCACCAACGAGTTGATCCGCTCGCGCATCAAGGTCAAGAGCATGAACTTCATGCGCGGCCGCACCTTCCTGAACAAGTACGTGATCATCGACGAGGCGCAAAACCTGACGCCCAAACAGATGAAAACGCTGATCACCCGCGCCGGCCCCGGCACCAAGATCATCTGCATGGGCAACCTGGCACAGATCGACACGCCTTACCTGACCGAAGGTTCGTCCGGCATGACCTACGCCGTGGACCGCTTCAAGGGCTGGCCGCACGGCGGGCACATCACGCTGGCACGCGGCGAACGTTCACGTCTGGCCGACTTCGCCAGCGAGGTGCTCTAGCGCCCTGCGGTCCGGCGGCGGCCCAGGCGCAAGTTAGGTCCGCCTCCGACCCAGCTTCACCGGCGCTTTGGGCGCCAGCCCCAGCGCCGCACGCGCCAGCGCATCGGCCTCGCCATTGCGGTGCCGCGGTATCCAGTGCAGGGATGTCTGGGTGAAGGTGCCGAGCAAGGCGCCCAGCTCTTCGTACAGGGCGGCCAGGCGCAGCACGGGCGGCGTGTGCGCAACACACAGTTGCTCGACCAGCAGGCTGCTGTCGGTATAAATCTGAAGTGCCTTCGCGCCCAGCGCCTGCGCTTCATGCAGCGCCAGCATCAGCGCCCTCGCCTCCGCCTCGTTGTTGCAGCCTCTTGCCTCCGTTGCCATCGACAGCACATGCCGCGTGCCGTCCGGCGCCACCAGCAATGCGCCCAGGCCCATGCGCCCGGGATTGGGCACGGCACTGCCGTCACAGTGAAGAATCCAGGGCGCCGCCTTCACGGGCGCAACATCGGCCATGCGGCCGGGCCCGGCTTCATGCGTGCGAAAGCGCGGCGGCAGAACGCTCCAGCACATGACGCGTCATGGCCAGCGCGAGCTCCTCTTCGCCCAGAAAAATCTTGCCGGCGTTTTCGCTCTCCAGCAATTTCGCCTCGGCCTCGTTGTGCGTGCGCACCACAATTTCGATGGCCGGGTTCAGGGTGCGCGCGGTGTGAACCATCTGCCGCACGTTCAGTGTGTCGGGGGTAGCAATCACCAGCATGCGCGCGGTGGCGATGTGGGCCTGGACCAGCACCACGGCCTCGGCCGCATCGCCGGACACTGCCGCCACGCCCTGCGCCCGCAGCCTCTCCACCACCTCGCGGTTCTGCTCGACCACCACATAAGGCAGATGATGCTCCGTCAGGGCGTCGGCAATGCGCCGCCCCACCCGTCCATAACCGACCAGCACCAGCTGGCGCGAGAGGTATTTTTCCTCGGTGCTGGCGGGCAGCTCGGCCATCGGGTCGTCGCGCGCCTCGAGCTTGCGGGCCAGCGGGGACCTGGCAAGAATCCACTGCTGCAGCGGCTCGACCGCCTTGAACACCAATTGGTTCAGTGCGATGGAAATCAGCGCACCGGCCAGCACCAGGCTTTGCCCCTCCGGCGGCAGCAAGCCGAGCGAAGCGCCCATGGCCACCAGGATGAAGGAGAACTCGCCGATTTGCGCGAGGCTGGCCGACACCGTCAGCGCAGTGTTGAGCGGATAACGAAAGGCCAGCACCAGCGCCGCCGCAGCCAGCGATTTGCCGACCACGATGATGGCGACCACGGCCAGCACCTGCAGCGGCCGCTCGACAACGACCCACGGGTCGAACAACATGCCCACAGACACAAAAAACAGCACAGCAAAAGCGTCGCGCAGCGGCAGCGACTCCTGCGCTGCGCGGTGGCTGAACTCCGACTCGCGCATCACCATGCCGGCAAAGAAAGCACCCAGCGCAAACGACACGCCAAACAGGGCGGTCGCACCGAACGCAATGCCGACGGCTGCCGCCACCACGCAAAGCGTGAACAGCTCACGCGAGCCGGTGCGCTGCACCTGCCACAGCACCCAGGGGAAAAAGCGCCGCCCGACCACCAGCATCAATGCAACAAAACCGCCGACCTGCAGCAGGGTGACCCCCAGCGTTTTCCAGAGCGTGTTGACATCGGCGCCGGTTTTTCCGGACAACCAGCCCCCCAGCGGCGGCAGCAACACCAGCACCAGCACCATGGCCAGGTCTTCCACCACCAGCCAGCCCACTGCAATGCGGCCGTTGACCGAGTCCAGCACCCCCCGGCTTTCCAGCGCGCGCAGCAGCACCACCGTGCTGGCGACGGATAGCGACAGGCCAAACACCAGTGCGCCGCCCAGGTTCCAGTCCCACCAGTGCGCCAGGCCCATGCCCAGGGCCGTCGCCACCGTCATCTGCACCACCGCGCCGGGCACGGCGATCTTGCGCACGGCCAGCAGGTCGTCCAGCGAGAAATGCAGACCGACGCCGAACATCAGCAGCATCACGCCGATTTCGGCCAGCTGACTGGCGATGCCGGCATCGGCGACAAAACCAGGCGTGAACGGACCGATCAATACGCCCGCCAGCAGGTAGCCCACCAGGGCTGGCAACTTGGCCCGCGCGGCCAGAAAGCCAAAAATCAGGGCAAGCCCGAGACCGGCGGCAATGGTGCTGATGAGGGAGACGCTGTGCGGCATGCGAGTGGGGTTCCTTCAGAGAGTGACGGTGAGGGACCCTGCGTGGCGCTTGCCAAAAAGCGCCTGCCGCAGAACGAATGGAGGTTGTGAGCTTTCCAGCCCGGTTTCATTATAAAAACAGAAAGCAAAAAACCCGCCGAAGCGGGTTTTTTGAAGGGTTATCACCTTGACGTCCTGGTGTCTTCGCCTTCCCTGTCGCTGCCGCTTACTTGCCCTCTCGTTTCACCGTGACCTTGCCGCTGCGGATCGCCTCGATGAGCGTCACCACATGGGTGTCTGACGGCGCGCGTGCCTTGTAGGTTTCGAGATACTGCAGTGCCCTGGCCTGGTCGCCCAAACCAAGATGCACCAGGCCCAGGGCATAAGCCGCATCTATGGCGCCTGCGGCCAGGGCTTTCTCAAGATAGGGAAGGCTTTCAGCAGAGCGCCCCACACCCGCAAGAAAGACCCCGTACCCATGGTTGCTGCGCGGGTGATCAGGTGCGAGGGCCAGCAGGCGCTGAAACAGTGCATTGGCTTTTTCAGCAGCCCCGCTTATTTGCAGGTTATGACCATAGCTGCTGGCCATCGCGGCGCGAAACAGGATCTCAGGGTGTGCACCCGCATCCTGCGTCAGCAGACCCAGCATGCCGGCCAGTGCGGCGGCGTCGCGGGTGGCACGCTGCCGGTCAGCGTCAGAGTCGAAAGCGGGCGGATAGTTTTTGGCGTGACTCGCAATGTCGTCAAGCATGCTGTCCAGGTACTGGAGGTCAATGCCGTGCCGTTTGCCGGTCGGCGTTTCGGTGATGCTCAGAATCCGTCGTGCATCGTAGTCGACATAGGGCGCAGCCCAGGCTGAAGCCGCACAAGCCGCAGCCAACAGCAGCGCGAAGAAAAACCGCATGGTGATACCCTCCCTTGATTGTTCTGCCATGGTAGGTGATCTCTGTTGCTGGCCCAAGGATGTTGTTGCAGGCCGCTATGAACAAAGGCGAAGCGCGCAGTTCCTGGTTAAAAATCAATGGATAACCCGCGCATCGAACGGCAGGGTGCAGTAGCAGCACGCTTCGTGACTCAGCGTTGGCTTCCGGTTGACGCAGGACTTGGTGTCACTGGCTTGAATTTCAGCATCGACAGCAAAAACAGCATCATCAACCCCGCAGAAACCCATATCCCCCTCCTCGCCACCTGCAAGCTTGTCTCGTGAATTTCCACCGCCCGTTGCCAGGAATAGACTTCGCGGCCGCCTATTTCGGCTCGCCATATCTTGCCTCCGCCCTCCGCGCCCATCCTGCCGTCGACACTGATTTTCGCGCTGGACGCGGACGACGGGAGGTTGTCGATGTGGGCAAATACAGAAACGTCGCGATTGAACTGTTCGTGAGGTAAAAACCAGCTCCCCTTGGCATGGCCGGTTTTGTCGAAGAAAGTCACACCACTTCGTTTTCCGTGTCTGGTGAGCACCCAGCCCGCGTTTTCAATCGTTCGCAATTCCGGGGTCAACGGCACGGGGGTTTGCTGAGAGACGAGTGGATAGGCGGCCGCGCAGGCCATGGCCAGCACGATGTACGTGATGGGGCCCCATTCACTGGGACCTTTGAATCGGATGCGTCGGATGGAAAATTTGGCTGTCATCAAACGCAGAGCTTAGGTGAATTCAGTACCTCAAAGCACAAAAGAAAACCCGCCCAAGCGGGTTTTTGTTATTCCAGCAGGCAATTGCATTCTGATCGCCCTGGCTGCTACTGGACTATTTTTGCAGGTACAGCCGATCAATGAACTCTAGCCCACGTCTGATGCTGATGCTCTTTAGACAGGTGGGAACAAAATCGGTGTTGAAAGCAAACCACAAGCCGATCAGCTTTGTGTCAGCGAGGGGGTCAGTTTGGCGCGGATTTAGCAGTTGCCGATACTCAGCACGCATCTGCCAACTAATGGCGTTGCCATGAGGTTGAACGCCTCCCACCCGAGCGACCGGGACGACGCCAAATATTGCAAGCGCTTCTTGCGCTGTAACGCAAGCAATATCGTCGATTTCGCTTAGATTGAAGCTGTACCGCGGTTCGTTGTCATAGTGGAAAATTATGTAATCTCGTCTGACCACTTCGTTAGCGATCGCTTCGTCAATTACCGGCACATTGAAGAAGATTTTTGAGGGACGTTGTTCTCGTGCAGCAGAAGTCGCTTCCCCTCCCCAGCCCTCGGTCTTCATACCCAGCAATGTTTCCATGCGTTTTGGTTCAAAGAATGTGTCCTGATCTGCTGCACCTTTAAGTTTCTTGAAGTACTCAATTAACTGCGGTTTTTCAGTCGACGCAGAGGCCCCCGAAGATTGTGAGCTTGAGAAGCGATAAGACGTTGTGCACCCCGATAGTCCAATAGCAAGCATTGCCAGGATTGCTTTAGCTTTTTGCGGCCACGTCATAAGTCAAGCCTCCGTCAAACCTCATCGCCCAGATGGGGTATGTCAATACTCATCACCGGCGCTTCCCCCTATTGAGGCAATTCCTCGTACCTGACGAAAAATTCTTTACCGCAAGCAGCCGATATAACTCTCGCAAAGCATCGGTGCAATCCAATAACGCCAAAATTGAGGATGCTCCTTGCATGGATAGCAAAAAAAAACCGCCGAAGCGGGCTTTTTTTTGAATGCACCAGGCCTCAACCCATGTGCAAACCGCCATTGAGCGAGAAGTCCGCACCCGTGGCGTAGCCGCCTTCGTCCGACGCGATCCACGAAATGATGGAGGCGATTTCTTCCGGGGTGCCCAGGCGCTTGGCGGGCACGCCGGCAACGATTTTTTCGAGCACGTCGGGGCGGATGGCCTTGACCATGTCGGTGCCGATGTAGCCGGGGCTCACGGTGTTGACCGTCACGCCCTTGCTGGCCACCTCTTGCGCCAGCGCCATGGTGAAGCCGTGCAGGCCGGCCTTGGCGGTGGAGTAGTTGACCTGGCCGAACTGGCCCTTCTGGCCGTTGACCGACGAGATATTGACGATGCGCCCGTAACCGCCTTCGATCATGCCTTCGATCACCTGCTTGGTGACGTTGAACATGCTGTCGAGGTTCGTGGAGATCACCGCGTCCCAGTCGGCCTTGCTCATCTTGCGGAACTGGCCGTCGCGCGTGATGCCGGCATTGTTGACCAGCACGCTGACCGGGCCGTGCTCGGCCTTGACCTTGTCGAAGGCGGCAACGGTGGAGTCCCAGTCGCCGACGTTGCCGACCGAGGCGTAAAAGGTGTAGCCCAGCGCCTTTTGCTCATCCAGCCATTTGGTGAAGTCCCGCGTCGGGCCGCAGCCGGCGACGACGGTGAAGCCGTCCTTGTGCAGGCGCTGGCAGATGGCGGTTCCGATGCCGCCCATGCCGCCTGTGACGTATGCAATTCGTTTAGCCATGTGTTGCTCCTTGGGTTTTAGTTGTCAATCGTGTCTGCAAAACCCGTGCCATGCCGCAAGTCAATGCGCTATCAAATAAATAGCTGCTTGCTGTTTATGGACGGGGGCTGGAGCCTGTTTTACCTTAGATTTATCGTTCCAGTGTGAGGGCAACCCCCATGCCGCCGCCTATGCACAGGCTGGCGATGCCTTTTTTGGCATCGCGGCGCACCATCTCGTGGATCAGCGTGACCAGGATGCGGCAACCGGAGGCGCCAATCGGGTGGCCGATCGCAATGGCGCCGCCGTTGACGTTGACCTTGCTGGTGTCCCAGCCCATCTCCTTGTTGACGGCGCAGGCCTGCGCGGCAAAGGCTTCGTTGATCTCGAGCAGGTCCAGGTCCTGCGCCTTCCAGCCGGCGCGGGCAAGCGCCTTGGTGGATGCGGGCACCGGGCCCATGCCCATGTAGGCCGGGTCGAGGCCGGTGGTGGCGTAGCTGGCGATGCGCGCCAGCGGCTTGAGGCCCAGCGCCGCGGCCTTCTTGGCCGTCATGACCATCACGGCGGCAGCGCCGTCGTTGATGCCGGAGGCATTGCCGGCCGTCACGCCGCC
>Ga0307516_10004264_pt1 | contig 17784 bp, 10 predicted proteins | sample 19_EM_MG_FD_203310 | JGI IMG/M metagenome (GOLD analysis project Ga0307516, IMG submission 203310) | Populus trichocarpa ectomycorrhiza microbial communities from riparian zone in the Pacific Northwest, United States - 19_EM | ecosystem: Host-associated > Plants > Roots > Unclassified | place... | reverse complement strand
TTTCAGTTTATATGATGAATATGTTTGTTCTCCTATGCTTATTTTTCCTATGATTGTTTATTTTAATTGCTAGAGCGAACTCTAAGTTATTATTGTAGACAATCTATTGCTAAGTTTGATATCAAAACCGGAGTTGTGGTATATGAACTTCTGAAGCAACTGAGTTTAATAATTGTGGCAGATCTACGTTATTAATCTTAGGGAGAACATTCAATCAAATCAAACATAGACTGCGAACATTTATATATGTTTTCTTGATTAATCAACTTATCTAGTTCTTAAGTCTGCCATTGAATTAAATTACTAGTGTGGACACTATGGTTGTTTGATGGTTAGGGTTAGTTATACGGTGGATCCGTTAACTAACCAATGTTAAGAAGAGATAAATATTCAGAATATAAATTGATGTTTCGTTTCCATGATCAATTCTGATTTCCATAGGTGGATGTTTACATGCAACCAAGGTTTGTTCTCTTGATAATTTTCTGATTTTATTTAATTTTGCTTGATAGTTTTCTGTTTTCTTTTCCTTTAGCCTAGATAACGTCCAAACCCCCTTAAATTGCATATCATCTAGCATAAAAATCTGACTTGAACCTTCCACGTGGGATTGACCCCTTGCTTGCTCTATACTATCTTGTGTGTTGTGTTTTAAGCTAGGGTAATTAATTTGTGCGACTGCGACATCGCAACAAATTCCAGTCTATCTTTCTGTCTTTCTATGCTTGCAGCTATATTGTGGTTCTTCCGCTTGCATTAATCTTTCAAAACTACTGTCGCACGTGGTGCGGTGTCGCAGCAATCGTCCTCCAGGAGTTGAGAATGGGATGGGGAAATGGACAGGACAATCTTGTCCTTTATTAGTGGAAAGAGAGAATGACAGTCGTCACCTAGTATTTTGGTCATTACGAACCCTAACTGGTCTGGTTGCGTAAAGGGAAGGTATTAACACCCCTAAAATGCCTTACCTGAGGTAAGCTATATTGTTTAATTGTCTGATATAACTAAAGTATTGCTGTGTTTTCTAATTGTTGGTTTGTCTAAGGTTTAAGAAAAGTCCTCATCGATAAAGATATCCTCATCATATCAGGTAAAAACCTAATCGTTCTAATGTTTATATAAAAAAAGAACTAAAAGAAAACAAAATAATCTCATATACTAAAAGAAAACAAAATAGTTTTTTGGTATTTTTGAAATATGGGCCTAGTTCTCATCGCTTTAATAAATTGGTTATTAAAGTTCAAAATGCATGCTAACACATACCTTTTTCTTGAAATTTTTGTATGAAAATATGATATGAATTTTTTACATTTTTTAGACACATGGTCGTATGCATGAAAACAAGATATATTTTTTTGTTCTCTATATTTTTTTTGCAACATTTCAGAGAAAATCAAGTATTTTAATACTGAATTTGTATCTTTACCGTGTAAAAATACAAACCAATATTAAGTAAAATTGGTAGAAAAATACACGAGAAAATCAAAAAAATTCAAAAGGTTTTTTTTTAGAATTTCTTGTTTTTTTATTTCATATATAGTAGTATATATTATTATTATAATATATAAATAAATACATTCGATTGAGCCGTGGCGCGCGACAGCGTTCATCCCTACTGGAGCTGGAGCTGGAGCTGCTGGTTCTTCTTCAAACCGAGGTGGCTATGCATTGGGGGAGCTGTTTCGCTGGTCGGTGGAGAAAGATTTAAAGGGAACTGGGAAGTTCCTTTTCCTTTATAGGTAATACCAAAGAGTGTTCTTCTCCCTTTTCTTTCCTTTTTTTCTCTCTGTTTTTCTTTTTCTTCCCTTCCTTTTCCTCTCTTTGTTTTCCCCTGTTTTTTCTTTCTATTTTTTTCCTTTTGTTTCATTTTTTTCCTTCCTTTTTTTCTCTTTTATTCATCTCTGTTATGTCGTCTCCCCTACTCCTGGTGAGGGGGGTATATATAAGGGGAAGGGGGAGAGAGAGCTATCCTACCCCTGTCTAGTCATGCTAAAGGGGTAGGGTGGTTGGGTGGCTACTAAGCAACTACCCTAGGGCCGCCCACAAGGCTTGTCCCCTCTGTTTTTTCATCTTGATGGTAGGCTATAGGGGGTGTGGGTTGTGTCGGTGTTTTTTGGCAAGTGAAATAGAGAGAGAGATAGAGACGCTGCAAAGGAGAGGAAAAAAACCTTTTTCCCCTACCTACAGCGCATCTAGGGGAAGAAGAAGATGTATAGTGCAATCAAAATGGCATCGTTTTTTAGTTTTGTCATCTTTTTTTTTTAATAACAGTGAATGAAACGACATCATTTTGTACAAAATACGTCGTTTCATTTAAATGAAAATGGCACCTAAGAAGTCCTTGTTTCCAAATCAATCCTTAATTTTTTATTTATTCAATCAAGTCCTTAATTGAGATTTTGATTTTAGGAATCAATTCAATTACATCCCTACCAAATTCAAATGTCATCCATAAAGTTGGCCGCCTTTTTCATTTTAATCATTGGTTTTGAATTTGTGCATTTTTACCCTCAATTGATCAACAAACTTTCAATTTCTTCAATTTGGCCCCTGATTTGGTCAATTTCAACCCCTATATTCACGTGCCTTTTCCAGTTTGGTCCTTGTCATAACCCATTTTTGGGTTATTCCCCGATTCACATTTTTTCTCTCTTCAAAAAATACAAAAAGAAATATTATCAAAAAAATATAACAGTGAAAAGAGGATGCCAGAACGCTTAGAAAATGGTTAAAAACTGGTTGAGGAGGTTCAAAAATACAAAGATTGAAATTTTACAGTATATCGTTGATCGATGAGAGCCCTGTTGATGAAGAAAATTCAATTTGAGAAAGAAACGTCCAAAATCAGATGTTTATGGACTTAATTTAATTTTATTAAAGGTTTAATTGAATTTATGAAGGGTTTCATTGCAAGAAAAATTGATTTTGGAGTTAATCTAGGCTTTAATTGGAAGAAATGAAAGTTCTGGGTCAAATTATAATTTTTGAGAGTTAATTTGGTCAAATCAGGGGCTTAATTGCATAAATATTGAAGTTTGATGGCCAATTAGGGACTTAATTGAAGAAATCCGAAACCAAGGACCAAAATGAAAAACGCGCGTAAATAGAGGGGCTGCAATTAAACCAAATCAGGGGCGAAATTGAAGAAATTAGAAGTTTATTGATCAATTGAGGGTCAAATTGAATAAATTCAACATCAAGGACCAAAGTGAAAAAGGCAGCCAACTTCAGGGCCGCTGTATGATTTTTGGCAGGGATGTAATTGAGGACTTGATTGAACAAATTACAAATTAAGGACCAATGTGAACTCTGACACGTTTTTGCCGCCTTTTCCTTTTAAATGAAACGGCGTGTTTTGTCCTAAACGACGCCATTTCATACATTGTTCATTAAAAAAAAAGACCCAAAATGGTGTTGTTTTGAACGACACCATACGTCTTCTTCTTCCCTTGGACGTGCAGAAAATAGGGGAAGGGAACTTTTGTTCCCCTGCGTTTTCCACCGCCTTCCCCTTCAAAAAGACGCCGACCAAAAACTTTATCTTGCTCAGCTGACCCGTGGCCTCCCGGGTGTTGGAGAAACGGAGGAGATGTGCCTCCTCAAGCGATCATGGGGCGGCAACACAGTGGCCGCCCCAGCCATGTCTCTCCCCTGTTTTCCTATAAATACAGGGGAGACAAAGAGACAAGGGGGAGAAGAAGAAAAAAAGTGCAGAGCAGAAAGAGAAGAGAGAGAGCAGAAGAGAGGAAGAGGAGTAAGAAAGAAAAAAAAAACAGAGAGAGGAAGAGAGAAGAAATAAAAACGAGAAGAAAAACAAAGAAAAAGGAAGAAGAACAAAACAGAGGAGGAGCTGCCACCAACACCGCCGCTACCTGGAACCACCGCCACCTCTGGCCATCACTGACGACTAAGGCTTCTCCAGGTAAACCCTCCACCCCTCTTGCTTTCGTTTCTTCCCTCGACATGCAGGACGTGCGCGGTGCACGTCTCTGCAGGCGAGGTGAAGCTGGTTACTGTGCTCATGCACCGTAACCAGCTGATGTGGGCTGGGCTCATTGATCTTGGGCTGAGTCCGGTACAGCCCAACAATGGTGGGCAGGGCCCGACCCAGCAAAAAAATATATGTTTATAATTTTGCCATTTCCCCGCGTGTATTGTTTTACGCTGTTTTGTTTAATCTCGGTCTTTTTTTTTTGTTTGTCATTTCGAAAAAAATACAAATCTGGTATTAAAATACCCGGTTTTCGTCAAAACCTCCAAAAATACAACAAAAAAATTTACCAGTCAAGAATCAAGTCAAAATGCTTATTGTTTTTTCAATAAAGCCCGTAAAAAGTTTGATCAAAAAGTGTAAAAAAAAACCTAAATTCAAAGTTTTTATTCTCCAAGTAATAAAGTCTAATATAGTATGCATCTTTAAAGGTTTATAATTTATTTAGATAGGCTAGGAGATCAACCTAGACGTACTAGGTAATAAAACTGGAATCCTAGAAAATAACAAAAAATTCAAAATAAAACATGAAATCTAGAAAAATCAAGAAAAACAACAAAATTAGCTCATGCCGGATCTTCTCAGCTTAATTTGAAGATGGATCTTTTTAATATGTAGAGAAGGCAAGGGCAGTGGGATGCTGAGGAAGTAAAATGAAATATGGTGGAAGTTAAAGCACATCTCATTGCATTTAGTAGTAGAGATTCATATCATACACAATGTTAGTGAAAAGAATCCTCATCATTAACAATCCATTCCTTTCAAGTTAGGTATGTTTCCAAGTATGTCTGTCATGTGATAACCCAAATTCATTGTGGAAGACAACAAAATGATGGAAGTTAAATCTTCATAGATTCCCAACAATATATCTTGTATTCTTTAATACCTGATTCCTTATAATCTGTTTTTTTATTTTTTCCTTAAACTGATCTTGATTCTCTTCGATACTTGATATCTTTATTTCTTACTCTAGTTAACTTCAGTAACATGACATAATCAATGTGACGCAACCTGACCACCTCATCCAAACAAGAAATCCGAATAATCGAGAAAGTTTTGGGTCAAAATCCGAATAAACGAGTTGCTTGCATTAATCCCCAATATTGAAGGAATAATAGAGAATGGAATTTTGGTCAAAAAGTTGCCTCAGATTCTATTCTGACATAGACAAATTGACCATATAATAATCATAAATATAATTGTGTATGAAAATTAATAATAATAATAATAGATTGAGATTTCAGATTAACTAAGCTAAAGGTGACATTTTGGTTTGGGTTAAAGGAGGTCTCTTGATTGAGATTTCAGGTTAATTGAGCTGAAAAAAACATTTTTGTTATGGTTACAGGGAATCGTCTAGTTAAATGGGGTTACTAGATTAGAATTCAGGTTAACCGAGTTGAAGGTAACATTTTGGTTCTGGTTAAAAGGAATCGCTAAATTGGGATTTTAGGTTAGCCAAGTTGTTTTTCAGATTTTTTTTCTAGTTAAAAGGGATTGCCAGATTGGGATCTCAGGTTAACCAAACTTTTGGTAATAATTTTGATTTTGGATAAAGGGAATCATCAGATTAGGATTTCAAGATAACCAAGTTGTACACAATTTCTGGTTGAAAGGGATTGCTGCGAAAATAGAGTTCTAGTTCAACCAAACTAAAAGCTTTGAGAAGATTAGTTTTGGAAGAAAAATTCATTTGTCATTACAAACTTACTACGCTAAGCACTTAACAAGTCTTTTCTCTGTAAGTATTGTAAAGAGAGGGCATTTGTTGCTACCCAATTTTTTACTCCATTTTGAATAAAACACTAAAAAATGCATTCTTGAAGTATTTGCATAATTTTCAGCGTCTTTTTCAAAGAATTTAAAATAAAACAAATCTACTTTCAACGCATTCAGATGTTAACGCGCTTATTAAGTCGACATTGATATTGATTTTTTTCAAAAAAATCAAAATATAATAAAATAAAAAAAAATAAATTGAACAAAAGGAACAAATGTGAAAAGAAAGAAGTTGAGGGACCAGATTATTATTGGGTTAACTTGGTCACCAAGTTTGCTTGGAGACCAAGTGATTTAAAATAACAAACTTGTTTTGCTTATAAATAGATGGTTACACTACACAAAAAAAAAGGAGAGAGCATTAGCAAAAAAAAAAAAGGAAGTGAATTATTTAAAGAGGCTAACAAAAAATAAGTAGAAACAAACCTTCTCTCTCTAGAAAAAAGAAAGAAAAAACAAACGTGATATCTACCCATTCCATCTTCCATACACTCATCATCTTCATTCTCCCCTACACCTAACTCCTTCCTCACAATCCAAAAAAACAAAAAAAAAAACCTATCCCCATTATACTGAAACCTAGAAGCCAGCAAAGATTACCTTCTTCCTTGGACTCACTGCCTTTTCTTCTTTCCTTTTAGACTAGCACCAACCCAAACTAGTCTCACTCCCCCAGCCTTTCTATCGATAACCTAGCAACCTCTGTAACCACCATAAACCTCGACACCAACCAACCCCTATTTCCCTCACTCTTTTGAATCCCTTATCTCTTCTCCAAAAATGATGCTCCTCCCAACATCAAACACAAACCCATCGCCCATTTCACTGTCATCACCAAATGGTCACCATCAATGCTGGCAGCGACAACCCTATCATTACTAGTAGCTTTAGTCACCCACGATGTCTCCAGTAGTCATAACAAGCTGAAATTTCTTTTTTTTTTCACTAACCACCAAGTTGAGAATAATTAGGAGGCTTAACCTATTGGTTAGCCAACCTTTTCTATATATATGTGTAGGGTAATATACAATAGTAATGGTAGATATTACAACATGAGAGGGTGGAGGATCAACCTAAAGCTTGAATTGAAAAGCAGTAAACAGAACAGTAGGAAGCGGCTTAGTAAAAACATATGCAAGTTGATCATAAGAGGAGATAAAGTGAATTTGAATCTCTTTCTTCGCAACCCTGTCTTGTACAAAATGATAGTCAACCTCAACATGTTTAATACGAGCATGAAAGATAAGATTTGCAGATAATAAGTAGCGCCTAGATTATCACACAAAATAGTAGGAGTAAAGGTAGAATGAATCTGCAGATCTCTCAATAGATACTGAAGCCAGATAGCCTCAGCAGTACCATCTGTCAAGGCTTTATACTCACCCTCGGTGGAGGAGCGAGCAACTATGCGTTGCTTGCTTGATTTCCATGAAATCAACGTCTGACCAAAGAAGACAAGATAACCACTCGTAGATTTGCGATAATCAATACTACTTACTTAATCTGCATATGTAAAGCCATATAGAGCAAAGGAGGAATTATGAGTGATATGTAAGCCATAGGTGGTCGTACCCCGTAGATAACGCAAAATTTGTTTAACGGCACCCCTATAAAAATCTGTAGGAGCATGCATAAACTAACAGGCTCTGTTAACAACAAAGCAGATATATGGTCTCGTAAATGTGAGATATTGAAGAGCACCCATAATTTGACAAAACCATGTAGGATTAGAAAACAAGGGATCAGCCTAGCCTGTGTGAACAGTGTCCTCCACTGTTCACATGCTACGTGAATAGTGGAGGCGTGTCAGGGATGAAGCAGGAGAAAAAAGAAAGGGAGAAGGGCTGACCTACGGTGGCTGCTATCGTTGGCGGAGCTGTTGGAGGCTATAGGCAGCTACGCTGGCGGTTCATGATGGTCGGCGTTGGCTCTGTTTTTTCTTCTTCTCTCTCTCTCTCTGTTTTTTGTTCTCTTCTCTGCTTCTTTTTCTTTTTTCTTTTTTTCTTTCGGTAGTCCCCCTCTATTCTGCTCTCTCTCTTCTCCTCTCCTCTCTTTCTCGTTGTCCCTCCATTTTGCTCTCTCTTCTCTTGTTTTTATAGGCAAAAAAACAAGGGAGAAAGAGGACAGGGCGGCCACTGTGCTGCCGCCCCTCCACCGCCCCCCCAACACGTGGAAAATTTTGGGTAAGTGGGGGGTCCTTGGTCGGCGTCCTTTTGAACTAAAAGGAGGAAGAAAGGCGGTGAAAATACAGGGGAACGCAACTTCCTTCCCCTGTTTCTCTTCACGTCTAAGGGAAGAAGAAAGTCTGCAGTACTGTTCAAAACAACACCGTTTCGGGTTTTTTTTATGAAGAGTGAATTAAACGGCGCCGTTTTGGACAAAACGCGTCGTGTCATTTAAAAGGAAAAGGCGACAAAAACTTATGTCAAAGTCCAAATCATTCTTCAATTTGTAATTTGTTCAATCAAGTCCTAAATTGCAATTTTGATTTAAAAATCAATGCAATTGCATCCCTGCCAAAAATCAAACACTGGCCCTGAAGTTGGCCGCCGTTTTCACTTTGGTCCCTGGTCTTTAATTTATGTAATTTGACCCTCAATTGATCAATAAACTTTTAATTTCTTCAATTTCACCCCTGATTCGGTTTAATTGCAGCCCCTCTATTTACGCGCGTTTTTCATTTTGGTTCTTGGTTTCGGATTTCTTCAATTAAGTCCCTAATTGGCAATCAAACTTCAATATTTATGCAATTAAGCCCCTGATTTGACCAAATTAACTCTCAAAAATTATAATTTGACCTAGAACTTTAATTTCTTCCAGTTAAAGCCCAAATTAACTCCAAAATCAATTTTTCTTACAATCAAACCCTTCATAAATTCAATTAAACCTTCAATAAAATTAAATTGAGTCCATAAACATCTGATTGTGGACTTTTCTTCCTCAAATTGAATTTTCTTTGTCAACAGGGCTCTCATCAGTCAATAAAATACCGTCAAATTTCAATCTTTGTATTTTTGAACCTCCTCAACCAATTTTTAACCATTTTCTGAGCGTTCTGGCATCCTCTTTTCACTATTATATTTTTTTGACACTATTTTTGATTTTTTTTTGTGTTTTATTTTTTTGAAGAGAGAAAAAAAATGTGAATTGGGGAATAACCCAAAAATGGATTATGACAGTAAGTTTTGTAAAGATAAAACAAAATTAAATATTCCAAAATTGATCTCTTCAAAGCTTGGTTGATCTTAAACCCTGTCTTCATAGCAATCTCCTTCAACCGAACACTAACGATCAAAGCTATATATAACTTGGTTATCTTGAGATCCCGATAATGGCGATCCTCTAAATTCTGTCTTTGGTTGGGTTAAACTGAAATCGCATCTCGGATTCCCTTTAACTTGAATTTTGTATGTGGTCTCATTGTAATGGGTGACCTACCCTGATGGAAAAAAAAATTGTAATGTGGTCTCATTATAATGGGTGACCTACCCAAGTGAAAAAAAAGGGGAGAGTGGTCTCATTGTAATGGGTGACCTACCCAGGTGGAAGCATGGTCTCATTATAATGGGTGACCTACCCAGGTTGAAGAATGGGCTCATTGTAATGAGTGACCTACCCAGGTGGAAGAATAGTCTCATTGTAATAGGTGACCTACCCAGGTAAAAAAACATGGAGAATGGTCTCATTGTAATGGTTGACCTACCCAAGTGGGAAAAGGGAAGAGTGGTCTCATTGTAATGAGTGACCTACCCACGTAAAAAAACATGGAGAATGGTCTCATTGTAATGGGTGACCTACCCACAAAAAAGGATGGTCTCATTGTAATGGGTGACCTACCCAAGTGAGAAAAGAAAAGAGTGGTCTCATCGTAATGGGTGATCTACCCAGAAAAAAGGATGGTCTCATTGTAATGGGTGACCTACCCAAGTGGAAGATGTTTTGAAGAGTCTTGAAGAGATGACAAGATAGGGCTCAAAGGGATACGAGAGCTCAAAGGCGCATTCGAAAGGAGGTAGGGTTAGAAAACGCACTACCTGAAGGTGAGGGCTCAAACGCACTTTTGAAAGAAGTGAGGACTCAAACGCGCACTTGAAAAGAAGTGAAGGCTTAAAGGCGCACTCGAAATGAGGTAGGGTTAGAAAATGCACTACCCGAGAGATGAGGGCTCAAAAGCACACTCAAAAGGAGGTGAGGGCTCAAAGGCGCACTCGAAAGGAGATAGGGTTAGAAAACGCACTACACAGGAGATGAGGGCTCTAAAGCGCACTTAAAAAGAGATAGGGTTAGAAAACGCACTACCTAAAAGTTGATGGTGAAACACCGATCTGTCAATGTTGAAAGCAATGCATTATGATCAATATGCATGTATACTTACTTGAGAAATACATGTCCCCCTTTTCTTCATGGAGTCTTCCTTTTCTCAAAAGTTTGAGTCTTGGTAGAAAACTTCAATGGCCTTTTCTATAACAAACCCAATTTTCTACATCCTTTTTCGCGATACATTCAAAATTTTCAGGTAATTTCTTTTTTTTATATACAAGTTCAACCAAAATTTCTCCAAAATTTTGGCAGAGTCTCCCCTATACTGGGAGGTCCTAAGTTATCGATAAAATCACATTACACTTTCAATTTTAATTAACATCTCAATCCAATTGTCCTGGATCTCAACCCAACTAATCATCATCAACACAACACATCTTATTCAATAACATCATCTAATGTAATTCAAGTGAAAGATTCGATTTCAACTATAAACATGCATGGTTAAATAAGTACTTAGAGTTACAAACATTAGATTAAAGTCATACATTCAAATTTACAAATTAATATTACATTTCAAGTTTTAGGATATAAGACTCTTAATTTACAAATAATTACATGGTCAAAAGAAAAAGGTAACTAAACCAATATCATTCTGGACGCGACCCTAATGGACCTGAAAATAGAAATTAACATGTACACAAAAATATAAAAAGGTAGTAACAAACAATAACAATGATAGGTAATAATCTCCATAGAATTTCTTTTGATACATAAAATTAGGTATAAACCTCTTTTACAACATGCATTTTCTATCTATTACCAATATCCATTTAATATCATTTCCCATTTGTTGAGAATAATTTCATCTTGGAAATCTCAACATAACTCAATGATTTTCGAACACCATCTCCTTATAAATTAATTCTCACTTTATACCAAGATATTTCTCTCTTGATATCATTAGCTTATCTCATTCTTTTGGAATAACTAATCAACATTTTTCCTTTCATTTTCTAGAAGGTAATCGCCGACACTAATAAATCTCATTAGTATCATTAGTCTTCTAATATTGGGCTAGACTAGTCAATTACATTCACGTGCCGATTAGTATCATCAACTATTCCTTCCCCGGAATAGTTAATCAAATCTTATTCGTATCTGGTTTACCATCTAAGTTGTCGATGTTAGGGACCCTTGACATCATTAGCCTCCTTACCTTGAGTAGCTAATCACACCAGAAATGGTTGTCGATACCAATGTGACCTATTGATATCATTAACTATTCTCAACCCAGAATAATTAATCAACTTATCTTTTTCACAGAACCAGGAGTAACCATGCCGATGTTAGTAATCTTTACTAACATCATTAGTCACCCAATTGCTCGGGATCGACTAATCAATTTAAGAAATGTCGGCACCGATGAAACCTCATTGATACCATTAGCAATCCAAAGTCGGATAGCTAATCAATATCATCTGAAATGTCGGTACCAATGAAACCTCATTGATACCATTAGCTATCCAAACCCGAATAGCTAATCAATATCGTCTGAAATGCTAGTACCAATGAAACCTCATTGATACCATTAGCTATCCAAACCTGGATAGCTAATCAATGTCACCTGATTTTTCCATTCGTACCGATCCCCTTACTTCTTTTTTATTTTTATTTACTATCATATGCGTTGTAAACACGGTTGCTAAGTATCATTCACACACAAACTTAGTTATCAACACTACGACCACTAAGCATCATTCACATAACCTTGGTCACCCTCATCGCAGTGTCAAGTATCATTGGAATATATCCTTAGCCACCGACACTATGGTGACCAATTATCTATCATTTCTCCCCTAATCTCTAAGTCATTGTGTATACCCAATCCATACTGAGGTATGTAAGATAATTACATCTATTCCAAGGTTATCATGACAAATTCGTTGTCTATCAATGTAAGGTAATTGTATTTATCCTAATAATAACAAAATTAATTCGATACATAACAATGCACACAAGATACTCATATTCGTTCAAACATCATCCTAACTAATGGAGGTATATTGTTGCATGCATGGTACTCTTATTCATTCCAACAATATCATAACAAGTTTGATACATATTAATGTATGTAAAATACTCATATCCATTTCAATTATATCATAACTAGTCGATACACATCAAAGCACGCAAGGTACTTATATTCATTCCAATATTATCGAAGCAATAAAACAATAAATTGTAAAATTTAACAATAAGTTTACACAAATTAAAAAGACAAGGTGTGATGCACCCACCTAGAGTATGTGCATATGCTTCCACTCCATGCAATTGTCCAGTCCCCATAGCTTCCTCTGTACGACCAGGGATTCAATTTTTTATCAACAATACAACCAACATCACAACTTTATTTAATTTTCATTTCAACTAGTACTCTCAAACCAATCACAATGAATTTCTTTAGGATCTCATACTCTTACCCATTTTCATATTTATATTCATTCTTATAATTTTGTTATCAAAACCATCACTCAACAACAATTCCAAGTAAAGATTAAAAATTGTCTACTTCCGATCAATTTAGCTTAACCAATCCAGAACACTATCTAGTGTTTTAATCATAACTAAAGCTGTAAAACTTAGTTTTGGGCGTGATTTATCTATATGAAAGGCTAAAACATAGAAATACAACTTTTATGAAGAAACCAACTCCAAATTATTTTGTTTTAAGGCTTAAAATCAACAATCACAATAGCCCCTCCTTTATAGCTAAAATTTTGGACAACGAGGATTTTCATCCCTTAGAAATCCTTTTCAACTTCCAACTTATTTTCATGCAAAAACAACATTATCGACACGATCAAAATATTGATGTCTTATCCCAAGTGCAGGAGTGTCGAAGTAATAAATAACCCGGCAAGACCGGGGTTGAATCACAGGGAGGTGAACTATATAAAATTATAAACAACAAATGAAAAGGAGTTGAAGAAAACTTTTGAGATGTGATATTGATGTAAGGATTATACAAGGATTAAACAATTGTCAAGGTTAGAGGATCCACTAATGGTATTTCAAATAAATATAGTATAAACTCTTTTTATTACTCAACTGGAAACCACACACAAAGGAGGTTTCAATCGGATTATAAATTATTAACATGAATATATTAATTGTCTTATTTGAGTAATGTCAATACTTATATATGTGGTCAAGTATTCATGGTGTAACTTATATTAACAACAAATCAAGTTCCTTTCATAGCACAAGTGTCGGTTGTACCATACAGTAGGCTATGAAAGTGTCAAGTATTTGTTGTACCAAGGGTTGTACAACACAAATCTAGATTAACCATTTAACAAGCAAGGTATTAAGAACGAGTAAGATAACAAATACAAAACATGCTAGTATCAAACATTAAAGTCCATGTTGAGTTTATAGTATACTTATTCTTACACCATTAGTGTACCCTTTTCACCTTCACAAAATTAACTTAGCTAAACATAATGAAGAAGAAAAACATAAATAAACAATATAAGAACATAAACATGATATAAGTTAACTAAGTATAGTAAATGAAATGAAAAACATAAACAAGAGATTAATATAACATAAAATAAAACTTGAACATTACAAAATACAAAGAGAGAGAGTGATCTTGATCTGAACACCAAGATGTCTAAATGTATGAAAAATGCCTCCTTTTATAGGCTAAAATTCAGAACTATTGATTTGATGACTAATTATTGAGTGGGTGGCCACCTCTTGACTTGGTGACTACAATTATCTTCTTGTCTGAACAAAACGTCATTACTAACGTCACAATTTGAACAGATAATCTTCATGAAAGTTCTCGGCATTTGTCTCAGCTTTCAAACAAAATAGGAATGAGCTCATTTGGACTTCTAGAACTCGAGTTATGGGCTGAACACTGAATATTGTCTGGGCTGCAAGACAGATTCCGACTTCTCTTTTGTTGCAACCATTTGAACTTGAAAACGGTCGTTTTGAATCTTGAACTCTTCATGAAAGTTTTAAGCCTATGTCTTAGCTTTTCATCCATATAAACCAGACCTAAATTCAAAATAAACATTATTATCATGATAAATTTTTTGAACAAATAGCAATAGTTTGGTAATATGAGGAATATGGAGAATGTAAAGGTGCGTTTAGGGGAACGTAACATGGTATGTCCAATATGGGATATGGAATGACCCTTACCGTCACCAACATGCAAGTAATCATTACCAAGATAGGGTGCAAAATCGGTTAGAGTTGCAAGATCAGGTGTAACATGTTGGTTCACACCAGTATCCGGGAACCAAGTAGGGGCAGAAACAGAGCCAACAGCAAGAGGAGCATAGGGCTGGTGGCCATTGCTATGAAACTAAGCATATTGTAGGGCGGTATGTCCAAAGGAGAAGCACATCTGACACTTGATGTTCTGCTCAAAAGGTCAGTGAGGAGGCCACTTCCCAGAACTAGCAGGTCGTCTGGTTTGCTACCAGTTACCTTGCTTCCAATCTACGGGAGCAGATGAGTGAAAACCATGAAAATTAGACATGTGCTAGCTGTTATACCGGCTGCTGTTGGGGTGCCAATTTTCGTGAGAACGACCTCTGTTACTGTGAGACCCTGGAAATTTATAATTTAAATATGTCGATGTGTAAAACCTCATGTAAATGTGAGATTGAAAGTGGTATGATTTCAATGAGTGATGGAAACCAAGATTAGAAATAATAGATAAATAATGATATAAAATGGAAGAGATGACCTCTATAAAATGAATTTTGGTTTAGAATTCACAAGGACAGAGAAACTGGTAACATGTTTTGATGGATAAAATAATGAGAAAAAAATAACAAAATGTTTCTAAGAAATAAGTGAGGTAATAAAGAATACATTATAATAAAGGATAGTGCAATAAAAAGGGTAGGACTGAAGGTGCAAGCACCGATTAAAAATCAGTGATGTTATTTTGAAACGATAATAAGCCTGATAAATAAATAAATAAAGGTGGAAATTATAAAATGAATATATATTCAAAAATAATAAAATGACCTTAAAGGTTTAGAAGGAAAATTGATATGATTTTATGTAAAGATTGAACAAGAAAATTTGGATCGTTGAAGAAAAAGTCATGAACTGACTAATTTTACATTAGGAAGCAGAGCTCTTAATCCAATTGTCGGATCGGGATAAAATTTTGCATGAAGTCTATTAATATGTTTTCCTACCTTGGTTAAATATCTCATCCCAATCAGAGTTTGGTAAGACTAGCGATTTAAGCAGAAATAAACCAGATAGTTTACATGAAAAGTAAAATAAAATACATAAAGGCATGAATGAAGGACAAAATTATAATTATGGAAAAAAGTGCCTATAAAACTGCAAAGAGGCCACCGGTAAAAAAAAAACAAAGAAAAAAAGAAAGAAAAAAATAGAGAAAATCGGATGGAGAGAGAACTGCAGATTTTGGAGAAAAACCAATAATGATCGGGTGGCATATCTCTGGAATCCACCATTGGATCATGCTGCGGTTGGTCGCCGGCCGATTTCTCTCCTTTCCACCGTTGGAGCATGCTCATTCTTGGATATGTGGTTCGCCTAGATGTTTCCTTCATTATGGACGGTGGAGATCGGAAACGCATTCTCCGGAAAGGTTTTGTGCCTGTTGAACAGTAGCTCATCCATTTTCAGGTAAGCTCGGTTTTATTCAGATCTAGGGAGATCTAACTGTTGGATCATTATGATTTTGAGATAAATTATGGACAACTCTATGATATGTAGTCTGACCGTTGGGTTTAACACAATAATCAGAAGTTAATGACTTATTTTCTTTTGAATCTATTGCTAGTTTTGGCAAAATGTAGTAAGCTTGATTAAATACAAGTTTTGATGAAATTAGAATTGTGTGGGTGTAGGTTTTATGGAAGATGTAATGGTAAAATATGTTCTTGTTATTAGTATTATTATAGATTAATTGTGTATTCTTTATATGAGGGGAAGAATGATTATTGTGTAAGAATAGTAAGGAACATTGCTATATGAACATGTTGATTGAATAAAAAGGTAACTTGTTGGTTGTGTGGATATAAATGGGGTGGAACCATGAAGAAATTGAAATGAAAGAAATTCGGAAAATAAAACATATTTAAAGCTAGTCATAAGTATTTTTGGCAAATTGATTAGTTAATGAAGATTGTCATGGATTCCAACTAATAGGGTGAAATTGTTGTTGTGATAATGATCTAAGAATATTAATTGTTAAGGTTTGTCGCATATTTTAATTGTTAAGACTATTAAAATGTGAAAGAAAATGAATGGTTCATCATTTTGTTGTATTAATAATAATAATAATAATAATAATAATAATAGGAGAAATCCCAAAAGGAATGAGTTTCTTTATTTTGGTCTAATCTTGCTATATTGTAGAGGTAGGGAAATTGTTTGAATCTTTTGCTTTAGAATTGGTTTGAATTTGTGATTTAATGATGCCAAATGACCTTGGATGATGTTGTTTTTGCATGAAAATGGGAAAGAGTATGAGATCCTAAAGAAATTCCTTGTGATTGGTTTGAGAATACTAGTTGAATGAAAAGTAAATAAAGTTGTGATGTTGGTTGTATTGTTGATAAAGACTGAATCTCTGGTGGTACAGAGGAAACTGTGGGGACTGGACAATTGCATGGAGTGAAAGCACATGCACATACTCTAGGTAGGTGCATCGCACCTTGTCTTTTCAATTTCTGTAAACTCATTGATTTCAGAATTTATTGTTTTATTGCTTCGATAAATATTGGAATGAATATGAGTACCTTGCATACATTGATGTGTATCAACTAGTTATGACATAATTGAAATGGATACGAGTGTCTTACGTACATTGATATGTATCAAACTTGTTGTGATATTACTGGAATGAATAAGAGTACCTTGCGTACAATGGTATAGATCAATTAGTTAGGATAAATTGACTCTTAAAAAGATATTGTTGACACTCTTAAACAACATGTGATATGGTTAGGGGTTGAGATAAAGAGAAAAGGTTGAATTGTGGATGTTGTGTGTAAATGGAAAGGTTGATGAATCTAGACAGATTCGTCTCCTGACTTGTGGAGAGAATTTGAGTAGGAGGATGAGGAAATTAGAATCAGGTTCCTTCATAATAATTGTAGATTTGGATGTTGACTAACTAAGGAAACTGGCCTTACTCAATTTAGAGCTATAGAACTCCAATTATGGGTCACTAACCAAGATTGGGTCATGACAAACCCTATAGGGCAGTAGGTCTAATTTGTTGACGAATATTTTCGAGTGTCTTGGGGGCAGAACTGGTTTCTCCTCCCTTCATGGGACTTGTAGCCCCATGTCTTAACTTTCCAACAATACCAAACTTGCTTGAAACGGAGTCCTAGAACTCCAGATATAGTCAAAAATCTGAGAATAGGTCAGAATACGACCTCTGCTAGTATATTCGGAAAATCGCTAAAATGACTATTTAGATGCATTAAAGGCTGAAATTTTGGGTCATTTCCCTTCGAGAAACATGTGATGTTACATCGTAGCTTCGAAAAGAAACGAGCCATGTTCGAAATGAAAATTTGTAATGATAACTATGGTCGGACAAAGAATGACAATATTAATGGATGAATTGGCATGGACTAGCATACATTTAGTGTATGTTAGGATCCCGGGTAAGGGGATCACCATGTATTGATGCCTATGGGGGCATGGACTAGCATACATTTAGT
>Ga0307516_10004263_pt1 | contig 17784 bp, 20 predicted proteins | sample 19_EM_MG_FD_203310 | JGI IMG/M metagenome (GOLD analysis project Ga0307516, IMG submission 203310) | Populus trichocarpa ectomycorrhiza microbial communities from riparian zone in the Pacific Northwest, United States - 19_EM | ecosystem: Host-associated > Plants > Roots > Unclassified | place... | reverse complement strand
CATAGTGGAGATCTGCAGCAATAGCGGAGAAATGATCCAGAGAAAATATGGACTCCATAGTGACTGATGAGATGAACGTCTGGATTGCGGGGGGAATATCTCCGTGGGAAATGAACGGATCCACGTCAGAACTTGACAGGCAGATAGACTATGCTCCAGGCTCTCTGACGGTATAGTCACGTGCCTGATAGCTTTGGAACAGTGGAGCTATTCAAAATATTGGAATGCCGGCAAGGGGTGCCTAAAAATGACATTTGACATCAGGAAAATGAAGAAGAAAAGATAATCCATTATAACCATAGCATGCAATAGATAATACTAGATATGATCATATATGACCACATAATTGATTATCACCCTACAAAAAACTTCCGCCAGAGATTATAATGGATTATCCCTTCTTCCCCATTTTCCTGATTCGGAGCGCTAATGTCGTTTCTTCTCTTCTTTCCTTCGTTTCTCCATCAATTCTTCAGCTTCTTTGCTTGTTCTGGTATGGGAGTTGGACTGCAGTAGATTGCATTCCTTTCTCATACCATAATGGACGTTATTCCTCCAGTTTCTTCTGCTTCTTGGCGGTTTTTGTGCGATAGATGACTGTCAGCATCGGCAGTTGTCTCTTGCATGAGGATAGTCTTCTTGTGCGATAGATGGCTATGATGAGGCTCCGTCATGCTCATCCTTCACATCAGGATCGTTTGATATTGACGTTATCTTCCATGTTCACTGTACCAAACCTGTTTGGTGTGTGACACCACGCTCAAGCTCATTCTGCTGAGTGAGACCAGGCTCTGAATGCTTTAACCAGTACTCGGAGACCTCTCCCTTCTGCCGCTGACTTTCAGTCTTTCTCTGCTCACGGCCCACTTCCCTCTGCTTCTGCTGGTATTGTTGAGCTTCCTGAGGATGCTCCTCCTGACAATGAAGGTCCACCTCCACCAGGTGATGATGATCCTGGAGATGACACTGGTAATGAAGATGACTATGGGGAAGGTCCGCATACTCCAGTCGGATCTCCTCCCACAACTCCGCTTCCGCCAGATGTACTTTTACTTGGAAATCTTGTCACTGCAATCAAAGGACTTGCTTCTCAGACTCAGGACTCCTCCTCCCATGCTAAATGCAGGGAACCCAATACCTTTGATGGCTCCAATTCTAAGAAACTCCGTGAGTTCTTGGTTCAATGCGAACTGAACTTCCAGAATCGTCCAAACTCCTTCTGCTCCAATCGAGCCAAAGTTGCTTTTGCTCAGTCCTACCTCAAAGGCGCTGCGCTTGCTTGGTTCAAACCTGATCTCCTCAACTCCGACGATCCAGATCTCCGCCCACTATGGATGGATGACTATAAGGAGTTTATTGTCAAACTCCAGACCAATTTCGGACCACCCGATCCTGTTGGAGATGTGGAGCATCAACTGGACCACTTGTCCATGAAGGACCACCATAGAGTTAATAAGTATCTTGTGGAATTTAACTGCTATGCCTCCCAGGTCAAAGGATATGGTGAAGGTGCACTCCGCCACATGTTCTATAACGGACTTCCAGATCAGATCAAGGATGAAGTCTCTTGTGTGGGCAAACCTCATACTCTCTTCGAGCTCTGCACTCTTGTGCAGACCATTGATGCTTGCTACTGGGAGTGCAAAACTGAATGTGCTCGTCAAGAGAAGTCCGCACACAACTCCTCTGACAAGTCAAAGCAGCCCTCTTCCTCCAGGAACACCCCCACATCTGCTACATCCAACTCCGCTTCTAAGTGCAAGGACAAGGATAAAGATAAGTCCTCTCAAAAGTCCTCTGCAAAGAACTCCTCCACATCTGCTCCAGACCTCTCCAATGTCCTTGGGAAGGATGGGAAATTTTGTGAGTTGGCTCGTGCAGGGAACTAGACAGAGGTAATAAAGCTCAGTGTTTCGTCTTCGAACACTGTATGTAACTAACCTAGACAGAGGTAATAAAGCTAAGTAGGTTAGTACTAAATAAATGAATGTGTGAGTAGGTATCTTACCTCAGTGTTTTGTCTTCGAACACTGAGGTGAAAAGAATCTCCGAGCACAGTGAAAATAGTCTGTGCTTACATAAGGATGCTCGTCGCACCAATAAGGAAACTAACAGTAAGTGCCAAAGAATGGTAGTGACAAGATGGGAATTTCAACACACCCACTTGACGAGTAGTCCTTAGAAATGGTATAGTATAGGTTTGCAAACCTGTAATAATCAAAACGAATGGTATATGCACCCACTCAATGTGTGATGCTTGAGTCCATTTCAAATCTCGCGCGGGTGGCTGTGCCGTCCATGCTTTAGTAAGCGTGCGTGTTGGCTGTAGATGTGGTTGGTGGATCGTCCGACTCGATTGTGTTGTGATCGTGCGGATCGTCCGTTTCTCCAAATGAATCACTAGGAAAATAATATATTTTATTAGATGTGGCCATGGACTGGAAGTCGCGACGGCCAGACGCATTGCAGGGCGCGGTGAGTCCCCTTGTTGAAGCGTCACGCATGTCACTCATGTGACTTGGATCACCTGACTCCGTTGGGGCCTTTATCTTGCTGCAATCCACGTTGCAGCTCTTGTCGTCGTCCGTTTCGACTGACGAAGGTAAGCTCCCGATTCCGTTCGCATTCAGCTGGCCTTTTCCTTCCTTTATGGTCCACTGACGTCTGTTTTTACAGGTCTCCAAGTTGTTCCCATGTGGATCTCCGCCTCGCCTCCAAGCTGGCCCCTCCAGGTCGTCCGTTTTGCCTGTAGGAGGCACATTTTGAGTTGGCGGGTCAAGCGGTTGACTCTGGGCCCTTTGGTAGGTATGTCCGTCCCCATCTGTCCGCTTTGCGTCGCTCCTAACATCCGTTTTGATCGTCTCGCCCCCAAACTCGAGTTTGGGGGTCAGGTCACCTTGACGGCACGATCTGCTTCGATCGGATGGATCGGATGTGTTTACTGACCTGTTTACAGTATCCTCTTGACGTTTCCACCCAGGTACTCCAGCGGTGAGCCCATCGGAGCTCTCCACAGCGCTCGTTGGCGCCCTCAGCCCCACAGGTGAGTTTGAGCGGCCTTGGATGAAGTGCAGCCCTATCCCACGTGCTAACCCTTCCGTTTCTTCAGCGATCGGGTGTATTTCATCGACGGCGAGGTGGTTGAGGCCGTTCGTGCCCGCTCTTGCAGGCCTTCGGCGCTCACCATTGAGCTCGTCCGTTTGCAGCCCAGACACTCGACGGCCATTTGTGCCTGCTATTGCTGGCCTTCGGTCGGGAGTTCTGGAGTTGTATGGAGGGTAATTGGTGTCAGGTATGTCCCTTCTCGTCCTAGACTCGAGCGCTCGGAGCATGCTGACCGGTAGCTTCTTTTTAGTGAATATTTTGCACGGTGTGCAATTACCGGCGATCAAGGGCGTAGGTGCCCGGTTCAGGGTATGGGTGGCATGCAGGAGGATGTCTCCCCAGTGCCTGCTGATCCAGTCGGCGTCCGTCAACATCATTTGGGCGGTTTCGAGTAGTCTGCTGGCTGTCTGTGCAGCCATGTTCTCGATTCCAGGTGCGTGCTCGTTTACTGCTTCGCAACTGATTCCTTTTGTGTTTAGGTAGGCTTGTAGGGTGTCGAAAATCCCGTCGCCAGTATCAGCCGTGCGGAAGTGAGTAGCACGCTCGCCCGTTATAGTTTCGGCGTGATCAAGATACTCTTGGGTAAGTTTTAATATTTCTCCTTTAGACTTCATGAGTCTGACTACGACATGATGGGAATAAGTGTCGACGAAGGTGGTGAAGTAGTAATCGCCTGTCCGCGTTGCTGTGTCAATGGGGCCACAAACGTTCAAGTACGTTGTGTGCAGCGGGTGTGGAGCTTCAGATTGCGGAGGTGCCTTCTTGGCATAGGTTGCCTCATCGAGGTGTCGTGCTATGGAGAGAATATACAGTGCGTCCTTTTTATATGCGGTTCCGATTGTCTCTTGACCGTCCATAATCTGGCAGGATTGTGCACCAAAAATAACTTGAAGGTTGTGCCTAGCAAGACACGAGACAGACAATAAATTCTTGTCCAAAACTGGGACATGGCAGATGTCACGGAGGGTTAAGACCCTTCGGCAACCATCTCCAATATATACCAATAGATGAATGTCTCCAGTTCCTGTCGCCGGGATGGTTCTGCTGTTGCCAAGACCAATGAGCTGGGGAGGCCACAATGGCCGATATAAATTGCGTTCCGAGCACATGTGTGCGGACGCACCAGAATCAACGATCCAGTCCCTTTGAGTAGGGGTGCTGGCTAGTCATTGTGCCATAAACAGACGGAGTGGGGGTGAGTGGGTTAGTCCCGCTTTCGCGACATGAGCCGCTAACTCCTTTTTCTCGTCCGTTTTTTCTTTTGACGCATCATCTTTTGCCTTCGAGCGTTCGGCGGCCTTCTTCCAACACTCGTCCTCGGTATGGCCATTTCTTGAGCAGTAAGTGCACGACTTCTTTCCTTTATCCTCCTTAACCCCCTTTTCCTTTCCCTTTCCTTTAGGTCGTCCTGTCGTCTTCGCGGCAAGAGCCGAAAGGGTAGAAGAAACCTTTCTTGACTTCTCTTCGATCAGGACCTGATTTATTACAGCGTCCATCATAAGTTTGTCATTGGCGGCCATTAAAATGGTCCGCAGGGTGGAATATGAAGGTGGGAGCGAGATTACCATAGCTATTGCGATAAGGGAGTCTTTGAGCGGCTGGCCGAGTGTCTTCAGCACATTGGCCTTTTGCCGCATGGAGTTTAACTGGGTCTCCATAGACTTGTCGTCCGAGAGCGTGCTGTGGAAGAGCTCACTTATAAGGTAGGCGATAGACTGTTTCCCTTTTCCCTTGTAACACTCACTCAACTTCCTCCAGGCTTCTACAGACGTTGTCGTGTACAGCACCCCACTAAGGGGCTCGTCCTTCAAGGTGAGAGTAATTTGGGCGTGGGCTTCTCGATCCTTCGAGAGCCACTCTTCGCTTTCAATCGGGTGAGTCGTCTCATCCGGCTGGGCTTCATCTCCACTAACGATATTCCACAGGCCTTGGACACCTAGAACCATTTGGACACGAAACTTCCACATCTGGAAGTTCGTTCCGTCGTTTTCCAGTGAAGGCACGTCGTACAAACGACTTGAACCCGCAGATTTGACTGCTGCCGACACGGCTACAGCCGAAGACTTCATTTTCCCGGCCGTTGAAGCTGAGGATGGGCCAGACATGTTTCGCGTAGGAATATTTTAGATAGTGCTGTTGCTTGTCTAGTTTATAAGCCAGCAGGGCTCATAACCTTTTGTGAGTTGGCTCGTGCAGGGAACTAGACAGAGGTAATAAAGCTAAGTAGGTTAGTACTAAATAAATGAATGTGTGAGTAGGTATCTTACCTCAGTGTTTTGTCTTCGAACACTGAGGTGAAAAGAATCTCCGAGCACAGTGAAAATAGTCCGTGCTTACATAAGGATGCTCGTCACACCAATAAGGAAACTAACAGTAAGTGCCAAAGAATGGTAGTGACAAGATGGGAATTTCAACAGGAAACTCACTCCTGCTGAGCGTTCAAGGCACATCTCCAACTCCCTCTGTCTTTTCTGTGGAGATGCTGGCCATAATGCAAAGGATTGCCCTAAGTCTGCTTCACACGCTGCAAAGGCTTGTGCTGCTCAGGCGACAACTCCAACTACTTCTTCGGAGAAGTCTGCTGAGGGGAAAAAATAGTCCACAGCTCCAGTACTCCTGTGCAGCCTGGAGACTGCATTGACTCCGCCTGCACGCTGTAGAGACTGTCCTGTCTCTAGGTGTGTAGAGTTGCTGGTAGTAGTACTGACACTGGACTCTTACCTTAGTTTATGTAGGCTTGTAATAGCTTACTAAGCAATCTCCCTCTTTCCTCTGTATATGTTTGAGCTCAGTCCTGGAGTGACTGAACACCTCTACTCTCCCTACTTCTCCTAGTCTCCCCAGTCCTTGGGAGCCTTGCCTGACCTCCAGAAGCTCCTGGGTCGAATGCACCTCATCTGAGGGAGCAGCCACCCAAACACTTTGTTGTCTTTTCAACGCCTAAGGAGCTCCGACTCAATGCATCTGCTCTTTCTGATTCCGACTCTCTGATACCCTCTGTCTCTGCCTTGACCTATGAACTCTCTTCTGTCTCCACTCTTGTTGATTCTGGTTCCACTCACTGTTTCATCGACTCTGCTTTGCCCTTCGGCATTCTATTCTGCTCTGATTGATACCCCCAATTCTGCTCCGCTTTTTGGATGGAAAATGTGTTACCTACATTATGCAGGTCACCGACCTCACTATCCGTTTCTCCACTGGCGACATCACCTCCAACTCCTATTATGTTACTCCGCTGGATTCTTCCTGTTCACTTGTTCTGGGACACAGCTGGCTCCACCACCACAATCCATTGATTGACTGGGCTGAGAGTAGCATCACGTTCCATTCACCTGTTCAGAGTTTGCCAGCAAATCTTGGGCCCCGGCCGCCTGCCTCTTCGGAGCTGGTTGTGTCATCTCCTTCTGCTCTGGTTCTGACTCTGTCTGCTCCGATTGCAAATATTTCTGCTCCATTGTTGCCAGGAACTGCTCCCCACATCTCCCTAGTCTCTGCTGCTGCATTTATGCACACATGCAAACTGGAGGGTTCTGTGCAGTTCACCCTTCATCTCCAATCTGGGGAGGCTAAGCTTCGCACTGCCTCTGCCAATTCCGATGCCCCTATTTCTGGTCTCTTGAGTGTTCCTCTCAAATCCCATGACTTTGCTGATGTCTTTAGTAAAGCCAAGAGCACTCAACTACCTCTGCATCATGATTTCAATCTCAAGATTGACCTTGAGGATGGCTCCTCTCCTCCTCTCGGAACTATCTACTCCCTATCTCCGACCGAGCTTGAAGCACTCCGCACTTTCATAGATGAGCATCTCCGCTATGGGTTCATTCATCCAACCAACTCCACCCATGCTGCTCCAGTCCTTTTTGTCAAGAAAAAGGATGGATTGCTCTGTCTTTGTGTGGACTTCCACAGTCTCAATAAAATCACCAAAAAAGATTGTTATCCACTTCCACTCATCTCCGACCTCCTTGATTCTCCCAGCCGCACGACCATCTACACCAAGATTGATCTCCGACATGCATACCATTTGGTCCGCATCGCTCCAGGTGATGAATGGAAAACTGCCTTCCGCACTCGCTATGGCTCCTATGAATGGCTTGTTATGCCTTTCGGACTCACCAATGCTCCAGCTTCTTTCCAGTGCTTCATCAATAGCATTCATTTTTGTGGACATGCTGGATGTGTGCGTGGTAGTCTATTTGGATGACATTCTGATCTACTCCCAGGATCCTGAACAACATGTTGCACATGTCTGAGAAGTCCTACTCCGACTCCGACAAAATGGCCTTTTCGCTAAACCTGAAAAGTGCGAGTTCCACTCTACCTCTGTGGAATACTTGGGCTACTGCCTATCTCCGCAGGGCCTCTCCATGTCTCCGGAGAAGGTCCAAGCTATTCAGGACTGGCCAGAACCCTGCAAAGTCAAGGACATCCAATCTTTCCTTGGATTCGCCAACTTCTACTGTTGCTTCATTCATAATTACTCCGACATTGTTGTTCCTCTCACCTGCTTGACCCGCAAGGGATCTCCTTGGGATTTCTCCGATCAGTGTCGCTCTGCTTTCAACTCCCTGAAGGAGGCCTTTACCTCCACTCTGATCCTTACTCATTGGGTCCCCAACGCTCCGCTCACCATCAAAACCGATGCCTCCGACTACGCTGTCGCTGGTATTCTCTCCATCACTTGCTCTGATGGTGAACTCCGACTGGTTGCATTCTACTCCCACACTATGACTCCTCCTGAGTTAAACTATGATACCCATGACAAGGAACTCCTTGCGATCTTTGAAGCCTTCTGCCACTGGTGTCATTACCTTGAGGGCTCCGCAACTCTGATTGATGTTGTTACAGACCACAAGAACTTGGAATATTTCTCCTCCTCCAAGGTCCTCACTCGCTGCCAGGCTCATTGGTTGGAGTTCCTCTCACAGTTCAATCTTTTGATCCACTTCTTCCCTGGGCATCTTGGTGCTAAACCAGATGCTTTAACTAGACGATGGGACGTCTACCAAAAAGGGGGGGATAGGGACTTCACTCTAGTCAATCCTCAAAATCTCCAACCTGTCTTTTCACAGGAACAGCTCACTTCGTCCCTCCGAGGAACCCAACTCCTTGCTCCATGCCTCCGAGCTGCCATGGTCTTTGATCGTGAGCAACTCCACAAGGATATTTGCTCCTCCATCACCTCTGATCCCATTGCTTCTGCTCAACTCCCAACTCCTACTCAGCCTTGCTGGACCCTTGACTCTGATGGTTTCCTCCACTTGGATGGTCGCATCTATGTCCCCGACTCCTCCGACCTCCGACTCTGAATTCTCCAATATAAACATGACCACCCCCTCTCTGGTCACTTTGGTCAGAATCATACTCTGGAGTTAGTCTGATGCGAATACACTTGGCCACAGCTCCGCTCCTTTGTCAAGCAATATGTGAGCTCCTGTACTACTTGTGCTTGTGCTAAGACTCCACATCATCGCCCCTATGGACTCCTCCGACAACTCCCTGTGCCAGAGCGACCTTGGAACTCCATCTCCATGGATTTCATTGAACACCTTCCCCGCTCCAGTGGGTACTCCTCCATCCTTGTCGTCATTGACCGCCTCTCTAAGCAAGGCATTTTCATTCCAACCCATGATACCATTACTTCGCCAGAGTTAGCGAAACTCTTTGTCACCCATGTCACCTCCAACAGGGGTCCAGAGTTTGTCTCCCATTTCTTCCGCTCACTCGGAAAGGCTCTCAACATCCGATGGCACTTTACCTCTGGTTACCATCCTGAAGGTGATGGTCAAACTGAGCATGCTAACCAGACTCTGGAACAGTACCTCTGCATCTATTGCAACTACCAACAGGACAACTGGGCTGACCTCCTCCCGCTTGCGGAATTCACTTATAACAATGCTCTGAGTGCTACCACTGGTGTCTCTCCTTTCTTTGCCAACAAAGGCTACCATCCCTCAATCACCATCAACTCTGACACTCCGCTGTCTTCAGAACGTGCTCACTCCTATGTGACTGATCTTGCAGAACTCCACTCCTTCCTCCACTCCAAAATGTCTGCTGCCCAAAAGCATTACCAAGGCCCTGCTGATGCTCATAGAGCTCCGCCTCCAGATTTCAAAATTGGAGATCAAGCCTTTGTCAAAGCAAAATATTTCCGCTCCACTTGTCCTTCAAAGAAGTCAGAGAAATATCTTGGACCTTACAGTATTATAGCTAGACCTGGTATGCACTCCTTTACCCTGAAGTTGCCTGACTCCATATGCTCCATCGATCCGATCTTCCACGTTGTGCAATTGGAGTTAGCAACTCCGAACACTATCCAAGAGCAATTCCAGCCTCCTCTGCCTGCGGTGGAGGTTGACGGCAAATTGGAATATGAGATTGCAGAGATCTTAGACTCCAAAATTGATAACTGCCACCGACATTGCAAATTACTTTACTTGGTGTGCTGGGCTGGTTATCAGGATACTGATGAAGAAACTTCTTGGCTTTTGGCCACTGAGCTAGGGAACACATTGGAACTGGTCCAAGACTTCCATCATTGCTATCCTGAGAAGCCCAGACCTTTCCCCACCTAATGATGCAACTCCTCCCTCTCCTCTGCTCTGCTCCCTTTGTCACTCCACTTCTCCTCTGGCTCCTCACTGCCCCTTCTCCTCATTTCATCCTAAGGACTTGCCTATGGCCTTCAAGGGTTCAGGCCCTAAGGGGGGGATACTGTCACATCCATGCCAACTCCGATACATCTCCTCTTTGCTCCAACATCTCTCCTACCAACTCCGACGTATCTCCTCTTTGCTCTGATGTCTCTCCTACCAACTCCAACGTATCTCCTCTTTGCTCCGACATATCTCCTATTAGCTCTGACGTATCTCCTATTAGCTCCAACATATCTCCTATCAACTCCGACGTTTCTCCTCCGAACTCCTACTCTGTTCCTCTGGTCCGTCCGGCCCGCTTCTGTCATACCTTCAGGTACATACCCTGTTTCCTTCCTGTCACTTACTTGTCACCCTGTTGCTACTTACTCCTTCCATGTGTTTACCCTTTTCATGTGTTTCTCCTACTCCACCTTTCACATGTCTTGTGTTTATCACAAGGATCCTGTCCTTTCAGTTAGTATATAAGTCTCTGTGTATCTCCTCATACCTTAGCATGAATATCAACAAAGCCCCATCCTCATCTTACTTCTGCCTGACTCTAAGTTCCTCCTCCGACTCAACTCCTACTCCTACTCCTACTCCTCCTCCTCCTCCTCCATCATAACTCTGCTCCTCTGAAATACGAGGGCTGAGCCTGTCCAAGGGTGCAGCACATAAGCTGAAGCCGATACCCTCACCCCCTACATCTTCCTTCCTCTTCTTCATGTGCTGAACCCTCCCCTGTAGGACTTGTCCTCCTCTACATTGGACTTGCATCTCCTCCTTTCAGAGTTGCACCTCCTCCTGTCGGACTTGTCCCCTTTTTCATCGGAGTAGCACCCAGAAGCAAGGCAGAGATTGTAGGTGCTTGACAGAATCCCTGAACCCCCCTGGAGAATTCCCATACACCCATGGAGAATCTCCATACTCACTTGGAGAATCTCCACAGTTTATTTGGAGAATCCCAATACTCTCCTGGGGAATCTCCATACCCTCCTGGAGAATCTCCACAGTTGAGTTGGAGAATCCCTGAACCCCTTTGGAGAATTCCCATACCCCCATGGAGAATCTCCACAGTTATTTGGAGCATCCCCATACCCTCTTGGAGAATCTCCACAGTTTATTTGGAGAATCCTCATACCCCCCTGGAGAATCTCCATACTCACTTGGAGAATCTCCATACCCTCTTGGAGAATTCCTATACCCCTTGGAGAATCCCCATACCCCCCCTGGAGAATCTCCACAGTTTATTTGGAGAGTCCCCAAACCCCCTTGGAGAATTCCTATACCCCCTTGGAGAATCTCTAGACCCACCTGCAGAATCCTGATCTTTAATTAATTCATCTGAACTTGGAGGTTGGAATGTGTAGCCATTGGATCACTAGATACTGCCTCAGGGTATACTAGTCAGTGCATACTGTAGTGCATACTGCCTTTGAGGATCTCTGTTCCCTCTTGGAGAATCTCCATACCTCCTTGGGGGGGTGGCATCAGTGAGGGATGGTGGGGCTAGGGGGGTTGTTGTTGTCACCAGGCAACACTGGGGAAGAGAGGATGTGTCCATTGTCATTGTCAATGCACTGGTGGTGGGTCTATGAAGTCAAAGCTGAGCAAGTCATTGATACTAGCAAGTCATTGATACTCATGCCTTTAACATAAGGATAGTATGGGCAAGGTTAGTTCTCTGGATATCTGGGATTGAAGTAGACAGCATTTTGTTGTGGTATGGCTGCTTCAGTGTAAAGGCAGTAGCACTTTTCAGGACCAGTCTGCCCAGCATGACCCAACCATCCCATACCCTCTTGGAAAATATACACAGCATCAGGAAAAATTGGTAATGCCAAGGTCACTATATATATTATGTACATGCTTCAATGTTGCAATAAGTGCAATAATGGCACACATATACAGCAAAGGAATCAACTAATGTCACCTATAGTGATTGTCTTAGTATGTCCCTTTCTTACACTCATTTCTTGCACACCAATGAAATATGCATAAAAACAGATTATATTGTAAAACCTATTTACTACATGAAAAATGATACTAATATGTGAGGGGGGGAGGGGGTGTCATTGGTGAGGGAGGGTGGGGCTAGGGGACATGAGGGTTGTTGTCACCAGGCATTACTGGGGAGCAGGGGATGCCATTGTCATTGTTGATGCACTGGCAGTGGGTCTATAAAGTCAAAGCTGAGCAAGTCATTGTTATCCATTGCCTTTAACATAAGGATAGTATGGGCAAGTTTAGTTCTCTGGATATCTGGGATCAAAGTAGGCAGCATTTCATTGTGGTATGCTGCTTTGATGTAAAGGCAGTAGCACTTTCCAGGACCAGTCTGCCCAGCATGACCTGACTGCTGGTGTTGGGGTGGTACTAGCTGTTGTTGCCATTGTCATTGCTGGGTTATGCTGGGGAGGAGGCCATGTCTGGAATGTCAATGTAGGTGGTGGGGTGGTGGTGGCTGTCATTGTCATCTAGGTGGTGGTGATCATGTGGTTGACACTGAAGGTGGACTGGTGAGGCAAGGGGTGAGGGATACAATGAGGATGGCAAAGGTGAGTACAGTGGGGGACCAGAAAACATGATGTGTGTGGGGATGGCTATTCATGGCCCAATTTCCACTTTACCCTTGAAGAATCCCCATACTCCTATTCTTGGCTTCACTCATCATGGCATCCAAATTGACAAATCTTCTCACATGACTTGGAAAGATTTCCATCAAGAATGTGAAAATTAGCCCCACTTAACATTCTTGGCTTCACTCATCCTGGTATCCAAATTGCAGGATGCATGCCCCCCTTGAAGAACCTCCTCAGGTGACTTGTAAAATTTCAATCTAGGAAGTGAACACTAACACCCCTTCCCCCCCTCCCCCCTCCCCCCTCCCCCCTTCACCCCTCTATATACTCCACATCAAATATTGCCTTCCAAGTTAGAGGTATGTTCCACCCACTACACATACTGAAATCCCACCTACTCCAGTGATCATGGTTTTATTTGCATGCTTGAAACTTATTTGGAGAATTACCACACCTAACTTGTAGAATCCCCATATCCCCTTGGAAAATACCCACATCAAGCTGATGAGGAGAGTACAAAGAGTAGTATATAATGTATGTACCCAGACAAGAAAAGTTTTCACATGAACAAATGATGTTAATAATATTAGTAATATATTGTATTCTTGGGAGAGGCCTATGTAGCATGGAGAAAGCCTCATTTGAGCTCAGAAATAGGTCTATTTAGCCTGGAGGGTCCCATTTGCACCCAGAAAATGCCCTATTCACTCTGGAGAAGGTCCTGTTTGTACCCATAAAAGACCCTATTTAACCCTGGAGAAAGTGCTGTTTGTGCCCAGAAATGATCATATTTAGCCCTGGAGAAAGTCCTGTTTGAGCACAGAAAAGGCCCTATTTAACCCTGGAGAAAGTCCCATTTATTGCCAGAAATGATTTTATTTAGCTGTGGAGAAAGCCCTATTTGAGTGCAGAAAAGGCCCTATTTAGCCCTGGAGAAAGTCCCATTTGGACCCCAGCCACCTGCTAAAGAAAGAAAATTTATGGATAAATACATTTCTCCACCTGGATAAAATAAGGCTCTGGAGAATCTCCATGGGCATCTGGGAATTTCCAACCTGTCAGGACCTCATAAGTAGATACATCTGTAGAAATATACAAACCTAATAGGTCCTGGATGGGGGTTGACTGAAGTGTTCATACTGTGGTCAAGCCTGATGATCAATCAAGTGAACATCTGTATCAGTTTCCAGATGCAGCTTGACTTGACTAGTATCTTAATGCACAGCAAGATCCCTACCCTCAAGATCAGCTTGATCCAGATCTTCTGAACCAAACTTGTGCCAAAATGGTCAATGAAGTGTCAGCACCTAATCTGAGCTTGCGTTGAGCAGCATCTGTATGTTAAAAGGGTCCATGTAACCCCCATTGAGGTCCATTTTTCCCTGGAGACAGGTCTATGTAACCTCCATTGAGGTCTATTTAAGACTGGAGAAAGATCCATATCACCCCCATTGAGGTCTATTTAGGGCTGGAGAAAGATCCATGTCACCCAAATTCAAATCAATTTAGAGCTGGAAAAATGTTCATATCACCCCAATTGAGGTCAATTTAGTGCTGGAGAAAGGTTCATATACCCCAATTGAGGTCAATATAGGGCTGGAGAAAGGTCCATATCACACCAATTGAGGTCAATTTAGGGTCAGAGAAAGGTCCATATCACCTCAATAGAGGTCAATTTAGGGCTGGAGAAAGGTCCATATCACCCCAATAGAGGTCAATTTAGGGCTGGAGAAAGGTTCATATCACCCCCATTAAGGTCAATTTAGAGCTGGAGAAAGGCCCATATCACCACCATCAAGGTCCCTTTGAGGCTGGAGAAAGCTTTTTATAACTCATACCAAGGTCTATATACATTGGCGAAAGACTTGGGAACAGGTCCATTTCTACTGGAGAAAGTCTCATTTGGACCCCAGCCACTCTATTATATCATGGTGAAATACATTTCTCTACCTCTATTAAACAGAGACTCTGGCAAATCTCCAGGTAAGGTTCTGGGGAAAGTATTTTCTCCAGTACCAACTGGGGATGCCTGACCCGATGAGACCTCTTAGGTATATACATCTGTAGAAATATATAAACCTAATAGGTCCTAAATCAGATAGTTTAGTGACTGACTGTTGTAAAAGTGGGACATACAACATGTACATTTGCCTGTAAAAGTGGGACTAGCCAGCACCAGTTGAAGCACTGTAAACCTAGGTCAGGCCGACATTTGACCAGGATGGCAAAACCAGGACTGGCTGGTGTATGGTATGATAGAACTACTACATTTCCTAGTGGTATTTCCTAATCAGCCATTTGATGCAAAAGTGGGACCAGCCAACAGGTAACAAACATGGCAAAACTAGGGTCAGCTGGAGGATGAGAAAATTGGTTAAGGCCAGCCTACAGGGAAATTAGTTGATGCCTATAAAATTGGGATAGGCCAACAGATGAAACACATGGCAAAACTAGGGTCAGCCAGATGATTGGAAATATTGTTGATGCATGTAAATTGGGACAGGACAGGCAACATATATGGCAAAACTGGGGCTGGTCAGATAATTGGAAAATGTGTTGATGCCTGTAAAGGTGGGACAGGCTGACAGGACACAGACATGGACATGGCAGAACTAGGGTCAGCCAGATGAGTAGAAAATTTGTTGATACATATAAAGCTGGGACAGGCCGACAGATGAAACACATGGCAAAACTAGGGTCAGCCAGATGATTGGAAATATTGTTGATGCATGTAAAGTGGGACAGGTTGACTGGCAACATACATGGCAAAACTAGGGCTGGCCGGATAATTGGAAAATGTGTTGATACATGTAAAGCTGGGACAGGCTGACAGGTAACATATATGGCAGAACTAGGGTTGGCTGGATGAGTAGAAAATTTGTTGATGCATGTAAAGATGGGACAGGCTGACAGGAGACACACATGACAAAACTAGGGTCGGCCAGATGAGTAGAAAATTTGTTGATACATGTAAAACTGGGACAGGCCAACAGGATATATGGCAGACCTGGGGTTGGCCAGATGAGTAGAAAATTTGTTGATACATGTAAAACTGGGACAGGCCAACAGGATATATGGCAGACCTGGGGTTGGCCGGATGAGTAGAAAATTTGTTGATGCATGTAAAGCTGGGACAGGCCAACAGGAGACAGACATGGCAAAACTAGGGTTGGCCAGATGAGTAGAAAATTTGTTGATGCCTGTAAAGCTGGGACAGGCTGACAGATGAAACACATGGCAAAACTAGGGTCAGCTGGATGATTGGAAAAATATTGTTGATGCATGTAAAGTGGGATAGGCCAACAGGCAACATACCAGGAGGTGCACTTGCACACCCACACACTGGCATCAAGACAAATAATCCCCCAGACCCAAAGACAAGTGGGAGGAGTGCAAGCACACCCACACACCAGCATCAAAACAAATAATCCCCCAGACCCAAAAGAGGAGTGGGAGGGGTGCAAGCGCTGTAGAGACACACGCGTCTCTAGGTGTGCATATACTGATCAGTGTTTGCCCGAACCCGTTCACACTACTCAGCACAGCCACCCACATGCAACTTGCATGAGAGCTCTCCGATGTGCAGCTTGGTACACCTGATAGGGTCCTGCAAAGGTCCCACATGAGTAGCTATTCCCTACCTCTTCCTGCGAGTGTTGCAATCACCTGGAATAGCTTTGGGTCTGTTTGGGCTAGTTCACACTACTCAGCACAGCCACCCGCACCAAACCTGCATGAGAGCTCTCCGATGCGCAGCTTGGTACACCCGATAGGGTCCTGTGAAGGTCCTGCGTGAGTAGCTATTCCCTATCTCTTCCTGCAAGTGTTGTGATCACTCAGAGTAGCATCAAGTCACAGTACTACATCACATTGGGTCACGCTGCATCAGGTTGGGTCACTCTCCTGTGTAGGGTCTCACTGTATAGGGCCACATTGCATCAGGTCACACTGCATTGGGACATGCTCCTACATAGGGGCTTACTCCATAGGGTCACATCACATCAGGTCGCATCACATCAGGTCACATTGCATTGGGTCGCATTGCATTGGGTGATGTCACTCTCCCTGCTAGGGTCTCGCTCCATAGGGTCACATCACATCAGGTCGCATCACATCGGGTCATGCTGCACTGGGTCAGGACACTCTCCTGTGTAGGGTCTCACTCCATAGAGTCACATTGCATCAGGTCACACTGCATAGGGTCACGCTACATAGGGTTTGCTCTCCACTTCTCTCCCTGTCACATTAGCTTCTGCCTTTGTGTCCCTGAGCCTTCCCCTTTCTTTAGCATCCCTGACAGCTGTCATTACATTAGTATTATGTTCCCTCATAGCGCTGTCACCCTCTCTCCTTCTCTTTGGGTCACTTACACCCTTCCCCCTGGATTAGGCTTCAGTATATAGCCCTAGTCCTCACAAAAATAAGAAGTTTCTTTTCCACCCCCATCTGAGTGTCTAAGAGTGAGTCCTGTTGTTTCCACTGTTCCCTATCATTTCTCTTGTGTCCCTGTTGCTCTCCCTTTGTTTTTCTGATGACCCTAGATGACCCTATTCAGTTCTCCGATGATTTCTGGTGGTTCCCGCTACTCCCAGTTCTCCCTAGTGTGTGTCTACATGCTCCAGGCAACCTCCCTGTTCCCTAGTCGTGCACTCCCTGCACATTTTCACTGCGCTCCTCACCCCTACTCTGCTCTTGACTCCCAGAACCTCCAAGTGCGCTCCTGTGCTCTATTCTCCTTAGCTCTCCTAGTCAAGCCAGACCAGGTCTCCTTGGGCGGTGTCACACACCAAACAGGTTTGGTACTTCCAGATAACATCAATATCAAATGATCCTAATGTGAAGGATAAGCACAACGGAGCCTCATCGTAGCCATCTATCGCACAAGAAGACTATCCTGATGCAAGAGATGACTGCCAACGTCTAGCAGTCATCACCCGCACAAGAACCACCAAGAAGCAGAAGAAACTGAAGGAATAATGTCCATTATGGTATGAGAAAGGAATGCAATCTACTTCAGTCCAACTCCCATACCAGAATGAGCAAAGAAGCTGAAGAATTGATGGAGAAACAAAGGAAAGAAGAGAAGGAATGATGTTAGCACTCAAATGTCATTTTTAGGCACCCAGTGCTGGCATTCCGATATTTTGAATAGCTCCATCGTTTCCAAAGCTATCAGGCATGTGACTATACCATCAGAGAGCCTAGAGTGTGGTCTATCTGCCTGTCAAGTTCCAACATGGATCCGTTCATTTCCCACGGAGATATTCCCCCCGCAATCCGGACATTCATCTCATCAGTCACTATGGAGTCCATATTTTCTCTGGATCATTTCTCCGCTATTGCTGCAGATCTCCACTATGTCCTGCTCTTAGGACAGCCTCTCCCAGAGTTCCTGTGCACTGCCTGGCACATATCTTCCCAGCCTGCTCCCTCAGTCCCCCTCGTTCTCGGTCAGC
>Ga0307516_10004262_pt1 | contig 17785 bp, 24 predicted proteins | sample 19_EM_MG_FD_203310 | JGI IMG/M metagenome (GOLD analysis project Ga0307516, IMG submission 203310) | Populus trichocarpa ectomycorrhiza microbial communities from riparian zone in the Pacific Northwest, United States - 19_EM | ecosystem: Host-associated > Plants > Roots > Unclassified | place... | reverse complement strand
AGTCTCTGGCATGAACAACGACCGTTGTTACGACCCATCAAGTTCGTTAGGTCCGTTGAGACCGCCACACTTTTTCAAGAGGCCGAGGAACTCCTCGAACCTACCGCCAAAAACCCAGGTAAACATCCACTGTCCTCAATCCGGTTTATCAGCCGAGAACCCAAACCCCTTTCGTGCAGATGCAACCGGAGAAGGTTCTGTCCCCACAGCAGGCAAAGTCTCGCGGGTATTCAGTAACACACATCCCCACCTCTTCGACAACTCTCTTATCGAGGTCGAGGAAGGTATTGAGGAGGTCGACTTCGAAGATCTGGCACTTGTTCACGAACGCGTTCTCGATCCTGACCCAGCTACCCTTAGTGCTCCCACAGTTCAGAGAGAAAATTTCACTGGAACTATCCGGAAGCCTGCACCTGAACCCGAGGTTCAACCTGAGGAGACTTCGGATGTAACTCTGGTGACTACTGAGACAACTTTTCGAACAGAAACCGAGGCCTGTACCGTCACCGACGTCGAACTACTTGACGGGCCCGTGATTAAGGCCTCGGCCGACGCTGTTCAACTGGTAACCCCTGTTCAGGAAGAACATATGTTTGTCGAAACCCAGATTTCAATCACAAGCGCCGAGTCTGGACCAGTAACGATACCGACAGAATCCCCCCCTCTCTTTGTCATCGATACCAATCCTTCCGCTTCACGACAACAAATTCCTGTCCCCGCATATGACGTTCGTCCACACACTGTGTCCCTCGGAGAGATCGCAGGGGTCAAGGTCGAACCAGATCCCGAAGACGACGTGATCGTCTACGAGGCGCCGAACCCTCGGTTATCTACGCCTAGGGTAGAACTCGCCGCGCTCACAAATATTCCCTTCCCGAACCACACTCCTTCCTCAACACCCCGGCAAATCAACCCTCTTCAGAAGGGTAAATTCGTCCACGTTGTCGGAAAGAACGCCCGACGGGGTAGTGGTGGTATCCTGGGCGTGAAGAGAAAGAGGCTCGTAGAACACGGAACCTTTGCGGCGTTCGGGGCTATGTTTGCGGAGGCGAGGCTAAGGTCCCAGGACGACGGGAAGGACAGGGACCCGAAGGAGCACCTGAGGAGACAAGGGGATTCAGACGTTGATTGGGGAGGTGAGACAGACGAGGGCAAGGGTGATCCTACTGCTGCCACAGCAGAGGGTATGGACCTCGATCCGGATCTTGTGGGATCTGTGGATGTAGTGACTGCTATGGAGAGGTTCGTCGAGGGGATCAATGCCAACCACGTCAGAACGGACGATCTGGAGGATCAAAACGGCAGGAAAGACTCGTCTTCCGACGACGAGATGGACGAGGACGAAGGCGTGGAAAGCGACGAGGAGATGATGCTGATAGAAGAGTTCCTTGCTGCCCAGGATGACTCTGATTCATCGGACGAGGGCGACGACGACGACGACGAGTTGGATCCGAGGGCGGGATTCCAAGCTCGGCTGGATAGACTACGGAGGAAGCAGCAGAAAGTAATCGAGATGGAGGATGGTGAAGACGAAGACGAGATGGATCAGGACTTCGAATGGGGTGAATGGCGGGAGATCGATGTACGCCCAATTTATCCTCTGAAATCGTGCGACTTATGCGGTACGCCCAGGATTTGGTCGGAGGTGCCCTCGGTAAATACGGGGAGAACCGTGGGGCACGTAACGCGGTTTTTAGGGCCATCCAGGATGGCTTTTTCGAAGAGCCACAGCCCAAAGCTTCCTCGTCAAGTGAGACCTTCGGTTGTGTCGATGGTGTCGCCACCAACTGATGACTCTGTAGAGCGCAAGGACCTCCCCACCGGACTCCAAGAGCAGTGGGAGAAGGATCGTCTCAATAAAGCCAAACAGAAGAGCGAACGGGAGCTCGCTCGCCTTGAGGCTATTCTCGACCCACTCGTCACGAAGAAAGGTGGGAAGAAGTCCAAGAAAGCGATGATCGCTGCGGCGAGGCTGGACCCTTTGATTGAAATCCGGCATCGAATCGCGGACATGGTCTCCGTCGAACAACAGATCCGCCGCTTCCTCGCTGATAAAGGCAGGAAAGACATGGCGCTGCCCGCCAGCGACAAAAGCACGAGGAAGAAAATTCATAACCTTGCTGCTTTGTTTGGGTTGAAGAGCAAGAGCAAGAACGGCGCACTTGGACGATACACGACTTTGATGAAGACGAAACATTCGGGGGGGAATATCGACGAGCGGCAGGTGGCGAGGATGATGGAAGGGTTCAAGTATCGCGCGTCGTATGATGTGTCTGACGACGACTGGGACGACATGAGGAAGGGCAAGGGTAAGGGCAAAGGAAAAGCCAAGGGCAAGGGCAAGTTCAAGAAGGAGAAAGACCAGCCCGAACATCTGAAAACGAGGGAGGGGGACGTCGTAGGACACGTGCGTGCTTGACGCTTCATTAAATCCGACTGACTTGGGTTCCGGCTCACGGATCTCATTCTATAGGCTGCCCCAAAGATAGGTGAGACGAATGTAGGGTTTATGATGCTGGCGTCGATGGGCTGGTCGGATGGTGCGACTATTGGGTTGTCTGGGGGTTTAGAGGGTCCAATCACAGCGGTCATCAAGAAGACCAAGCTTGGGTTGGGTGCCAGCACAAGTACGAAGTCTTGATTGCGCCACACCCCAGACCAGTTGTGCTTTGCTTCGTCCCTGAACGTTCAAAGTGCGGGTAGCCGCAACTGTATGACGGGGTTCCGCCAGGAATGTAGTGCGATCGAACATTTGTAAGATTTATCACTCTGACAAACCGCTTTCAGTTGGAGGATCGGTCATCGGGACAGCATTTCTAACATTCCATTCAAAGCACACGGTCCGGAATTGTAAGAACAGCGTTTCTCACCAATCTGCCATGTCAGACATCTCTTTGGAATCCTGGGGTAAGCATAAAAAGTGGGAGGTCGCTATGTCGAACCCCATCCAACCAGCTCCAGATTTCACCTTCACTCGATAAGTTCGGCTCAACTCCAGAAAAATGTCTTCTTTCACCGAGTCTGCTCCTCTCTTCACACCTCTCCAAGTCGGTCGAGTGACCCTCTCGCACCGCATTGTTCTTGCGCCCCTCACTCGCCGTCGAGCCACCAAGGACCACGTCCACACCGACCTTGGTACGGAGTACTACACACAGCGTTCTTCAGTCCCTGGATCGCTTTTGATAACAGAGGCCACCACCGTCCATCCCGCGGCCGGGGCGTACCTCAACGCTCCGTATATCTACACCGATGCACAGGTCCAGGCCTGGAAGAAGGTGAACCTCATTCGCGCCCGCCAATAATTTTCGATCTGACCTCCCTTTCTCACAGGTTGTAGACGCAGTCCACGCCAACGGCTCGTACATCTTCCTCCAGCTTTGGGCTTTCGGTCGCGCCACAGACCCTGAGCTACTCAAGGCTGAGGACCCCAGCTTCGAATATGTTGGCCCATCCGCCATCCCCATGTCCCCTTCCGACCAGACCCCACGTCCCATGACGGCCGAAGAGATCAAGACGTACGCCCAGTGGTACGCTGCTGCTGCTGACAAAGCCGTCAACAAGGCCGGATTCGACGGCATCGAGCTCCACTTCGCCAACGGATACCTCCCAGACCAGTTCCTCCAGGACATCTCGAACAACCGGACAGACGAATACGGTGGATCGATTGAGAACCGTGCCAGGTTCCCTCTCGAAATTATCGAGACCGTCGCCGGCGTCGTCGGCGAAGACCGGGTCGGATTCCGCATCTCCCCTTGGAATGACTGGCAGGGAATGGGAATGAATGACCCGAAACCGACTTTCGCCTATTTTGTCTCTCAGGCCAAGGAGAGGTTCCCCGACCTCGCTTACCTTCACGTCGTCGAACCTCTTGTCGCTGGAACCGATGACCGTGAAGCCGACGATTTGGACTCGAACGAGTTCCTGAGGAAGATTTGGGGCGACAAGGTGTTCATCGGTACTGGTGGGTATACCCCTCAGAGCGCCGCGGAAACCGTCGGCAAGCTGGGTGGCTTGGTTGCATTTGGACGCCATTATATCGCAAACGTGAGTTCTCTCCCTCCGCCGATGCATGATTTATCGAGTTCTGACCCTCCTTTGATCCTAGCCCGACCTGCCAGTGCGCATCAAGTACGGTGTCCCGTTGATCAGGTACCAGCGTTCCACCTTCTACAGTATCGAGGACCCACACGGTTACATCGACTACCCAGCCGCCACCGTCTCCCAGCTCGCCGGCGTAACTGCTATCACCACCCCCAGACGCGATTAGCGTCAGCGGCTCTTACTCCTGCAAACCCAAGGGACGAGTGTACGATCCTGAACGTAAAATGCCAAGAGGCATCATTTATAGACTTGTACCATACGATCCTGTTGTCCCCGTATAAGTTGATATCGTGATCAACTTCTGCCTGACGAGGGAACAACATTGGGGAAAGGCTTTTGCAGAGGCATCTGTTCCCACGTATATGAAGTTTACAGGCTCGGTTTTTTCGCGATCCGACACTCAACCTGTAAGGAGGTAACCCAGAATCGCACCCTATGGTTGTTTGGCAGCATGTTGCCACCACTTGTCACACGTGGAGGAGAAATCCGGTGTACCCGTTGTCCCTCTTCGAGAAACCAGTGGCTTGGGCAGGTTTTTCCAAGGGAACGACCGTAACCCACACCCCAATATCTTAGGCCGGTTTTGAGGACTTGATGAGCTATGGTTGTCGGATTGCATAACTGTGGGAACCACAGTACTGTATATCTCACTACTACCTGGTGAGCCGAATAATGAAGAACATGATGAGGAACGAAACGAATACGGCTATGATGCTGAAAAGTGTGAGCCAAGTGGTACCTCTACTCTTCCCAGAGTGATCCCGCAACCTCGTCCGTTCCTTCAGCATCGAATCGTAGTTGGATTCCATCTTCAGGTTTGCTTCCTCAACAACGGCTTGATCTCTAACCAGGGTATCGGAGAAATGAATCGCATTGCGCTTGAGTTGGGTGGCCATTTGAGCAAGCTGGGCCGAGAGTTCTTCATGCGCCGCCGCCGTTGAAAGTGGGACGCGGCGTGAGGGTGATGTCGGTGGTGGGAGTTTCTCAGATGGAGCGGTGAGGAGGTCGTCGGTGATTGAGAGCTCTTTGGAAGGTGACAGCGTTGGTCCCGGGGTCACCGAATCTTCCACCTTTCCGTACGACTCCTGCCCCTCTTCGTATGGTGGTGGGGGTGGCCCCGACGTGACCTTCTCAGGCTCATCAACCGGCTGAGGCATCAGAGGGAGTATCGGTGGGGGTTTCCTCGGGGTTGGTGTGCATTTCTGAGGGGATCCCGTGTCAGGTACGAAGAATCGTCTCGATACACCGTGATGCACCTTGTTCAGTTCAGACACCACGTCCTCCAACGTGCCAAGTCTTTTCCGCACATCGTCATAATCAAAGGCCCATTCCCTGTTCACAATCGAATCAGGTCGGCGTTTCCCCGAACTGTCAGAAGGTTTAACGAACTGCAACTGGTTCTCCAACTCCACGTTCTTCAGCAAAGATTTGGCATGTTTTATCTTCTGAAGGCAGGAAACCGTCACCAAGTCAGACACTCCGGTCGACGACGGGAGAACAGGAAGGCGGAGATGGGGCTCACTCCGAGAGTTCCTTGGGTACGAATCCACACGGCGTGAGGGAAAGGTTCGGAATCCTTCAAGTCTCCCGGATTGCGCCAGCCTTCGTCGGCTACGGACTTCTCTAGCCTCCGCACAAGGCGGTAGAGGTTGATTCTGTCGTGTACAGCTTGTTCGTGGCTCATAAGGGAATTAGGTGGAAGCAGGCGGTGGTGGAACTGGGGAAAAGAGGTCACTAAGCCACGTTTACTGCAAACCTCAGCCACCAACGCAAACCACGCGTTCGATCACCCCCCACATCCACCACCACCCACTTGTGGCTGATATGCATCGACAATCGATGGCGTCGCGTTCTCAGTTCGGTCAGTCTCCAGCGCAGACCACTACTGCCCAAGCGCTGCGGAACAAAAAGAAAGAATACGAGGCGATATCTGCTCTAGAACAGTCCTGTGCAGAGTTGATCGCCACCCTCGAGGAGATAGCTACGGACTTGAACACGACCGCCGAGGCAACTATCGGTACGACACCCCCTTCAAATCCGTCTCCTACTGTAGCTGATCGGCGTTTTGGTCATTGGTAGCCATTGGGAAAGCGATGGAACACTGGACGGACATGTTCCAGATTCTCAGCATAAGCCGTGCGTTGAGATTTGGAAAGCCGTCTCGAGGTCGTGCACTGAACCTCCTTTCTCATAGTTGAGGCCTTGAGCGTGCAAGATCAGCCATCACCTCCAAACCGTCTGGTTCGCCTGTCGCTTGATACTTTACAAGGAGGTCAGACGGATGACGGGGATAGATGATCACTCCTTAATGGTGACGCTTATCGGAGACCCTTGCGGAAGACGGAGGTTGATGTGATCTCGCCCTGCAGATCCAGAACCCGAACAGGGCGGAGGTTCGCACACTCCACCTCGACACAATCGTGCCTGGGCCATGGTGTAGACCTCTCATCCTGCCCACCGTGGGTACCGGGAAAGTCACTCCCGGGGCTCCTTTCCCCGCGCCTTCTGGGGTATCGAGATAGTAATTGAACGGACATACAACACGTCGTCTATCACCGTCACAGTACGATAGAAAGCAGAACGCACAATCAGATCACAATGTGGCCACCCAGGCGGCGACCTCTTTGAACCCATCCGTCCTCTCCGGTTCGTGCCAACCCAACATGATGAAGTCGTGAATTGCCAACGGCGCGAGGTAATACCTGACGTTGTCCTCCCCGATGTCCCTCTCCAGCGCCTCCTTCAACTCCGTGATCTGATCCCTCAGTACCTCCAAGTCACCAGCGGTGACGAACGTCTTTGGAAAGCCTTTGAACGAGACACCGTTCACGTGTTTGGATAAGGGGGAGACCCAAGGGTTTACATCGGCGATGTTTGCGCCCATCTGCCTTCCCAGTGCCCAACTGATGTATTCTAGGCTGAGGGGGGTGTTGACGATGTAATCGTATTGCCTGTTTTCGATCTTGCTCCGCGAATCGTTGTGGGAAGTCCCGGCGTCTGCCCAAGGAGAGAGGAGAACGAGGGCACCGGGGACGCGAGGAAGGCTGGCCCCAGATGGCGACTTCTCGTCGGCGTATTCGACGAGGTAGCGACACAGCGAGAGAGTGAGGTTTCCACCAGCGGAATCGCCAACGAGGATGATGTCTTCTGGCGTGTACCCGAGTTCGATGAGGTGGATATATCCGTGGAGTGAGTCCAGGATCATCGCGGGGAAGGCGCCAATTTGGGGTGGGCCGTTCCTCAACAGCCGGTACTCGAGGGCAAAGACGCGTTTGATGGGTGGACAGTGGTGGAGGAGACCTTTTGAGATTCCCGAGTAGGTTGCGGAGGGGTGCGCAGAACCCGAGAGGAAGGAACCTCCGTGAATGTAGTACACCACTTTCTCACCAGGAACAGGACGAGCGGAGTTGTCTGGTGTGACACCATCCCTGTCGTACCAATAACCTGGGATTTGGACGTTAGGGACTTTGTTGACCTGTTGTGCGTGCTTGATGTCCCCGAAAACGAGGTCGGGGCGGGGTTGGATCCAGACCCCATTGACGTTGGGACCTGGCGTGATTTCCACATAGGTGGGAAGTGACTTGCCAAACTTTGAGGTTCTGTAAACGAGACACAGATCTAAGAACGAAGGCCGAGTGAACTGGCGCGTGCGACGTACTTGTAAACAACCTTCAGGATCGTTCTCGTTATCCTGACGATGAGGGCCTTCTTGAAGGTGAACTGAGGGTGTAACCGACCCTGAGGGAAGAGCCCTATGGCGATCCAGAAAGGCAGACGGAAGAGGATGGTCAAGCCTATCTGATATATGGTATACAGGAACCTCCACGGTTGGTACCTGTGTGTGTAAAGACGGTCGAAAGGCGACCGAGTTTTGGCGTACGAGGTAGTCATGGGGAGTGGTTGTGAACCTGAGGAGCTCCCAGGAGGGTTGCAGCCCTTAAATCACGTCGAGAAACTGAGTTGGAGCGGCAGCTGCATTCAACACCGTCATCATCAGAGTGATTTGATTATGACCGTTGTCGTTTCACGGGAGGGTGTAACAGAACTTTGATCACCACGCTGGAAAGAATGGAGGACAGCACAGGCCCTGTACGGGGGGACGTAGGTAACTGCAGATAGGGGGTAACCGCTCCTCAAACGGTGAGGCGGGTCGAACAAAACGCCCTGGTCTTCGGGGATGTCACATCTTATTTCGGCCAGTTTTTGAACATCCACGACTGTGCTCACTCTAGCTGCTGGGTGGTCTGCACAAGTTACCAGCCTCCCACCATTTCGCATACTGTTTCATCCTCCAGTTGACAAACTGGCCGCCAGAGTTCGCGGCAGTGCGTAGCTATACGCCTCTCGGTCGCTCTGACACGAACCAGAATGAACTTCTAGGGCTGCGGACATTCACCAATCCACCTCACGTTTTGATCGAATCGCCTCAGTGGAGACTCTAAGCGTCCGAGTAATCTCCCAGCGAATCCCCGTCGGCCAAGACAGACGGAACAGCTCCACCTGCTCTAGGGTGCGCTTCTAGGGCCTCGGGGTTCGGTGGTGCTGATCTTCCACCCCGAGGTTGATCAAAGTTTGAGCGTCGCCGTGGCCGCGTCGATCGTGGCGATGCAGGATCTGTTCATCGCACCCAATGCTTACCCTCAAGCATTATGGCACGGTCACCGTTTCACTGCTCGAGAGTGTACAGTGGAAATCTTACGGGTGCATAAACTCTCTGTGCAGTTCTAAAAATGGATTGAAAGGCGCGAATGAAGAATACCAAATCCCGATGCATGGCGCAGTGTTCTGCCCTCCATATTGTTTGGAGGCATGAAGTTTTCAAAGGGCCATCGCTGAGCGTTTACACGACCTTGGCTACCTCCTCGGCAGAATGGACATCTTGGCTCCAACCGTCGGCAACCGTATTTACTCCAAAAACTGCCGCTCGACCCAGTTACAAGGCTTGGAGGGCTTCGATCAATCTACATCAGCCATCTATGCCAAAGTACTGGCCGGCGCTGGAGTTTTGACGTCCTCGCCAACAATTCACACGACGTTATCTCTCAAACGAAGGCGGTTTCCGTATTGCGGAGTACGCCCAGAAGAGCTGTTATTTTCAGGTCACCCCAAACGAGCCTACAGCCTCGAGGCAGTAGAGGTAACAGAATCGACCACCACTTCGGGAAAGTTCTTCTGAGCTGGGCCCGACGCCCTGTTTTACGATGTAAGAATCCTACTACGAAGGGAGCTGAGACCTTGCTCTTTCCCCTCGAGGAGCCTCGCCGTGAGCGGCCGAACGTTGCGGTCGCAGGTTTCCTGCTCGTTACGGAGGTGTCACACTGACGGGTTTTTCGAGACAAACGAGAGATCTACTTCAGTTTACAAACTTAATCCACCAACTCGAACAGGCAATGATACGCAGGTTATGTTGTACCGGTCGCCTGTTTATTTTTGGGGCTGCCGGACCTGTTTTACGGATAGAAACAACCGATTGTGTACCTCTTCTTCCTACGTGACAGACGTACATCCGAACATACAGAGTAACCAAATTTGCACTGAGGATAGGGGTATAAAGAGTAACGACCAAAAGTAAACCCGTACTTCACTCACCAAGCCGCAACCACCTGCCATGACACAACCAATCCCGTCGCCGCAAGTGTCTCCGACCGAGCAGGACCTACGCGTCCTTTGGGGCTACGATGTGGTCTTCCTGGTGGATGATATCGTGAGCAAGACTCTCAGAACCAGTTGGTCGGATGTGAGTCCTTCGCTCTCCCCCAGGTCGTTCGCCGTTGACCCGCCTTGTTCCCCTTCGTAGGCCAAGGAGGTGACGATGAATCTCGCTTTGATCGCGAACGAGTACGACCACGACGGAGTAGACATCCACTTCCTCGGCGGCGAGAAGTTTGGGTTGCAACTGAAGGCACGCCCCATTCCAGATTGCGTCGACGTACGTGGTACTGACAGTCTGTGGCTCTCACAGACGGCGGGTGGTGTGGAGGAATACCTCAGTAGCCTGCGGGTGGATGCGGCGGATTATGGCGAAACTAAACTGGCTGAGGGTTTGGGGAATCTGCTCGGGAGGTACATGGATAAGCTGGCGACAGCGGACATGAGTGTCAAGAAGTGTAACTTCATCGTGATTCTTGGTGGCCGTGATGGTGAGTCGCTTGGTCTGCTCTCGTATGAACACTGTATCACGCCTCCGAGTCGTAGAGCGTGAGCTTGCGGATGTCGAGAGGGTGTTGGTTTCTGTCGCGAAACGACTGGACGAAGGGATGTACCCTCAAGACCAGGTATATCCTGCCGGTGTTACTACCAATGCACCGCCACTCATCGCGTGACGCAGCTGGGCGTACAGTTCTTCCAGATAAGCAACGACGGCGAATCCTGGAAATTCCTCAAGGACTTCGATGACAACTTGCGAAAAAAATACAGGCTCGGCAGGGTGAGCCTTGTGTTTGCCGGATTCGTGCTCACGGATACAAATACTGAATCGTTTCCACTACCACAGGATATGGTAGATGCAGAGATGTGCAACCACAGCGAAATCTCTGTATCGAGGTTAGCCAAGCTTCTGCTCGGTCCTATCAACAAACAATGGGATGGAAAGGTCCTCCCACCGGATGAACCCTCCCCGCTGCCCCCCACATGAAGCATAATGTCCGGAAGTTTACCCATGTACCCGTGTGCGTATGCAGAACGACGATCTATAGGTGGAAGAACTCTGTTGTTCATGAAACGAAAGCAGACAAAACGATGGTGGTAATACAAAAAATGAAACCCCAGCAAGCACCATGTATCCAAGTATTACACCGGATGAATAGGAAGCCACGGAACGCACATAGTTTGAGAAGGGTTCGTGGAACTGGCGTCGTCTCTCAAACCCACTTCCCTTAACAGTGTTTGAACGTGGAGTTTTTTCTCCAATTTTCGCATGATACGTTGGGTCACTCCCCTCTTCCTGGTAGAGATCAATTTCCCATCCAAATCAGCCGGGTCAGCGGATGTACTGAGCCACAGAAACCTGACGTGGGCTTCCGCAGCGCTGATGCGCAGCTTTGGATCTTCTCTACACATATCGTAGATCAGAGGTCTTAACCATTCAAACCCTTGATATTTCTGTCAAGGTTCCGTGCGGAATGAGCGTCACGATGCACCCGCCCTTTAATGTGAAGAATTAATCACGAACCTCGAGGAACTGTCTGGAGATTTCTGCTCCGAGGAGATAAACATCGACCTTGAACGGATTACACTTTTTTTCTGGCCTCTTAAACTCGGGCGCGAAGTTATTCTTCCATCGTAAAGGGTAATCCCTCACGGTAGATTCTCCCACCCACTTTTGTCGTCTGCGCTTGGTGTTGGTACTCTGCTGGGTCCGATGGTGAGCGGTGGGAGGCGTAGGATGGGTGTGGTAGTGTTTGGCGGTCCGGAAATCGCTCAAGTAATAAGTGACGGGCTTTTCCGTCCTGGAGTAGTGGAAAGCCTCGCTTATGAGGCATCGGTTCATCCCAGTCATGACGGGGTGGAAGCCCTCTGGATAGCAAGGGGTCGGATCGTACATTATCGCGTCCCCATCGAGTCTGGGGTTTCTGTGCGCAACTCCGTGTGCGTGGAGGAATTCCATTCCCTGAGTGAAGAGAATTCATGAGTCCCGGAAGGTTCAGAGGGATGGAAAGCAACAGACCTCCAAGACCTGGCCAAGGAAATCTACAGCTTCCCCCATGTTCTCAAACCACGGATCATCACAAGCACGCATTAACGGCGTGACAACTATACACAAACCGCGACCGTCATCGACCTCTAGCACTTCCAGGACCGGGATGGTGTGGTTCCCTCTGTTGTGTTCGTCACTGGGATTGCCAGAAGTGAGGTAGAGAAGAATGTCCGCCGCTTCCGGGGACTTCTTCTCCGAAACGAGGTGAAGGTGAACGGGGAACCCATCTGACCTCGTAGCATCTATCCTCCTCGACATAGCCTAGATCGTAAAATGAGATGTAAGCGAGAAGCAGTCCTCGTGAGCGCCGAAAACAAACCGGAAGTTCGATGGTGTCTTCGGGCGTGCGTAGTTTGAGGAAGACTCCCTTCCTCTCCCAAGAGGGCATCCAATCTTGTCTGTATCTCGGCCGAAGGAAGTAACCGCACTGCTCTAACCATGGTTGATGGTCCCGCCACCACCGTTCCGCGACGTTCAAATGTGCCGAGCTATCGGGTTCATCGTCCCCCATGGGCGATATGGCCTGGCTACTCGAACTGGCCGTAGAGATACTCCCCCCGGATCGCGATCTCAACGATCCAGCAAGGCGGGCCAGGGGTGAGGATGATGATCCGTATTTGCCGACCATCTGAGGGGACCTGACACAGGGCTACCCCAAGCCGTCAAGCTTCAAGTGCGGAGCTGTAGAGACAGAAGATCCCTGAGTTGCTGTACGCTTTAGTTTTATATACCAGTGTCCCCCGAACAAACAGCTCAGTTGCAAAGGCGGGGGGGGGGACGTGCAGGAGCCTTTGTCACCATTTCCGTGTATCGCAACAAGACAAAGGGGGTCGTGGGGGAGGGGATCGTTTCATCCCGTAAACCATCGTTGGGACGGACCGTCGCCGCATGGATGAACTCTGGATTCAGCGCCCAATTCGAGATCGTGGCGGAACCTCCGCCACAAATCCTTTGATTCCGACACAATAGTTGTGTTACCTCGTCGGTGCAGTCCCATGACGACAATCCTCTCAGAGGCTTCGCGCGTCTCGCGAGCCGGGAAGGAATGTTGGCGAGGGAGGACCCGGAAGGATGGGAGGGACGAGGAGGCCGTGTTTCCCGTTGGTCGAACTTCGTTCAGGTAGCCTCCCGGGATAGTTGGAATCAACCTATGATTAATCACGACGCGAACCGGCACTAGAAGGTCCTTGAGATGGGATGGACCTAAATGGCATGAGAACCCTCCGGCCCGCATTACAATAGTCCCCAGAATTCTACTATGACGCAAGGTTTTTTGTCCGGACCGTTAGACCAAATGAAGTGAGATAAGGTATGTGGGACGCCCGAGAGTTTCTACTGAGACCACCCGGATCGGTCAGGAGGGGTTTAAAGTTCTCTCGTAATGTAATGCCAGATATAATGAGACCATCCTTCCAGGACGCCGGCCCCAGACATGATGTGAAGGCAATCACTGGAGGAGTGCTGCAAGGGGTTTCAATCATAACGAATGCGGGGAGCGGAGGGGGGACGTACTGCGTCAGGGCGAAGCATTCCTGGTCGATCTATGGGTATGAAATGAAGGTTAGGGTATAAAGGGGAGCCCAGCAACCACTATGGCTGAGTCAGGACGAGTGAAATAGAGAACGGTTGGCGTACACACCTTGAAAATGTCGTTGTATTCCGTCATCCAACTCCAGTTCCACCAGTGGGTGGTGTATCCGTGGATATAGGTATACGGTTCGAAGCGGTTGAAGCAGTCCTCGTGGCCTGCGAGATACGCTCGCACGATAACTTGCCTATCTTTCCTGTCGGACTTGTCAAGGATCCTTTGGACGAGGTCGGCCCACATGGCGGTCGCGTGGACGTAAAATTGAAGGATATTGCCAACGCCGTCGCCTTTGTTCCCGGGTTCCCTCATCCCAAGGAAGAGATTCGTTGTCCAATGGCCGGCGGTGCTGACCACCATCGTCTGGTAGTTGTTCTCCTTTGATGTGAGCTGCTCGACGTATTCGTGGGGGGAGAGCGACCAGAACGCGTCCTCGCTGAAGAGGGGGGCGTCGGGACCGCGGGCATAGATGGAGGTGTAAAGTCCTTCGAGTTCCTCTCGGGAGAGCAGGAGATCGACACGACGGAAGCTAACGAGGGGGGTGTTCTCGACCGAGAAGCCTTCCGGAAACTTGAGCTTGGGAACGAGTGGGGAGGTGGGAAGCAGGTAGAGGTTCTGTTGCCAATGGCGTTCGTAGTACGGGTTTTCGGTGTAGTTGGGGGTCGCACGAACGTGAGGAGAGAGAAGGCAGGATAAGGAAAAGAAGTGATTTTCCGTCACCGAATCTCCAATGAGCAGCCAACCGCCCTTCTCGACGAGGTCTGTGACGAGTGCATCCCTGTCGAGGGGCCGGATGTCGCATTCCTCCGATGGGGACCAGACATGGTCGAATGCCATAGGGAAACGGTTTTCCCATTGGTCAGGGCGGTCAGACCCCAGATGCCAGAAGAATTCGCGGTCGGCAGCACAGCCTTCGAATCCGCCAAAAGCGATCGCGTCGACGCTGTTGTTCATCTTGGTCCCTGGTGAGAATTTGTTGGCAGGCTTCCATGAACCCGCAGCGTAAGCCTCGGCAGAACACTTTCCGGTTCGCGTGCCGTTGTTTTTGGCTGGGATGGGCTTGGGGTGGAAGTAAGGCTGGAGGTCGTAGCCATCAGAGTATTGATAGGCGGTGAACATGAACACAAGGATGATGCTGGCACCAGCCATGAGCATGACGGTGAATCGCGTGGGGTGGCCCATGGAAAAGCCTTTACTTTTCAGCAAAGCGTAACCAGAAGGCATCGGTGCGGAGGGGGTAGGGGATGTGGGCGGCCGTAGTGGTTGTCGTTTGGTGAAGAGGGCGCGGGTGGCTCTGATCACACGCCCGAATCCCGCCCAAGAGTTGGCTGCTGATGTTCACCACAGCTCCCTGTGTTTTTCTTCTGTTCGTGTCCAGGGTCTTTGCTGACACCATCCTGGTTCGTTCCAAGTCGCCTTACCCGCCCTCCAACTCACTCTTCGGCCAGGTTTCGGACGTGTACTCTTCCCAATCGCAATGCGACACCTCTGTCGACGCAGTACGCACCCCTACTCACCCGGATGGAGCGAGAAACTCATCGGATTCCTCTCGTTCAGTTCAAGAACAGCAGGGGGGAAACGCCTTGTGCAGTCGCTCTCCAGCTGCTCATCCCGTGCAACGTGAATGTTTCAGATTCCAACAGTCGGTCCCGATCCTCCCGTGTAAGCGAGCCAGTCGACGTCGCTGACTGACTGTGATCATCAACAGCCGCTGAAATCAGCGTATCCGCTTGCGTCTGGTGTGCACCCATACGTTTTGCTCCTTGTTCCTCTGCTTACGACGTTCTTGGACAGCAATGTCGCGTTCTACAATCTCCTCTCCGCTTGCGCATTGTTTTGCGTCAAGAAATCTGTCGATTCATTTTACGTGTGGTCCCAGAATTGTAATCAAGTCGTCCCCATGACGAGAGATTACCCCTGGCCTGAGGTTCTCAAGACTGTCATACCTCCTTGGGCCTCCAAAAAGCTAAGCAGTGGTGGGAACTTTGATGCTTCGGCTGTGTTGAATCGTGAGTTCTCCTGTTCCCCCCCTTTTTCTTCTCTATCCCGTGTTCGGCTGTTTCCCCTCTCCACGTGAACTTTTGGCTAATCTCCCATGATCACTCCGCGAACAGAGGGTTGGACCGGTATGCAGAAGATTGCTCCGGTGATCGTTGGTCTGGGTGTTCTGATCCTCGTCGGCTTGTCCTGGTGGCTCTATCACGCTTACAGACGACGCACATCCTCTCGTAGGGCACAGAACGCGTACCCAGGTGCTAACCGTTCCCTTGCTCACCGTAGGGGCGAATCTGCAGGCTCATACTCCTCCACGAGTCATCTCAACCCCAGTCAGTTATCGCTTCCTGTACACAGAATCCGTTTTTTCTTCAGCGGCATGTTTCCCGTGCGCGAACGCCGCAGAAAGCCAGACTGGAATATCGAAGGAGATCCTGGGCTTCCCGGGAGATCTACCGTTGTTTATGATCTACCTTCGCGCCGGGAAAGCGATTCCTTCTCCACACCCACGCCCACCATCCATGCTCGGAATGAGCCACCGCCCACCTCCACGGTAACAACCTGGCCACCGCTCCAGAGGATATCTCGTTGGTGGACATCCGTCAACCCGTCGAAAGGCAGGGATTATCAAGCTGTCCACCTGGCACCGACGCGGCAAAACAGCAAATTCGATGATGATGATGATCACCTAGAGCCAGCGTTCCCGTCCCCACCACTCCAGAATCAAGCATCGAACATAAGGGACGACCAGACTCCGTCCGTCGTCGCCATCTCGAACGGTGAATGGGGTACCGTTCCCCATCCCCAGGCACCGCAGCCCGAGGCCGAACAGCTCAGCCCCACGCGCCTACCGATTTTACGACCGAACCGCCTTGGAGATATTGTAGTGACCGGGGACCCACTGCCCTCCCAGCAATTACCATCCCCCGACGTAAGCTAGGCAGCTTTCAGGCGATGTCCTCCCGTCTCTGATCATTCTTGCAGGCGCCGACAATCTCTTCCGTCACCCCAAATTTGCCAGCTTTCCCATCCCCACCAGAGATTCGACCACAAATGTCCAGTGATACCTTCCATACCTCCCGCACGAACTTTTCCACCGATCAAGAATCAGAACAAACCGTGAAACCAAAGAAACTTAGCCCAGAGCTTCTCTTCCCTCCCTCCGTGAGGGCTGCTGGGTACTCAATTCCTCCACGGCCCGACGATCCTGTCGTTCGGGCATGGATCCCAAGGATGAACAGCACTTCGAATAGACATGTGAGGAATGCCTCCTCGGAACCACCCCTCTACGAACAGTTCCATGGTACAACCACAACTCTCCCTTTATCATCCCACGCATCAACGCATCCCTACCCCTACACAAACCACCTCCGGTCAACTTCGGACGTCACCACACTAGATATCTCTCGAAGTCCGCGCCCCCACCTCCAAGATCTCGATACAATCAATACACAGTGCGATAACATGTTGAATCGGCTGTCTCTAGCCGTCAACGAGCCGACTTCCGCTCAGCCCACTGCAAGTGAGAACGGGAGTGGCGACGGGAGTGGCGACGAGTTCACAGATTTCACTCCAGTCACTATCGTCCATGGATCGGATGCGTTGAAAAACCTGCAATACACACCGTACCCATCGTCGACGATGCTACCACCATCCGTTCCTGGTGTATCCCGTGGTGGTAACCCTCCGTCCACCGGGAGTTAGCAGATCCTCCAGGCCACCACCCGGCCGTGAATTTTGCTCGATTTTTCCTAATCCCTTCCGCGGGCGATCGCTAACCCACCAGGACTGGTCCCAGTGTCCTTGGACTTTGCACCGTTTTTTTCATTGTAGCTGTTCCTGTATTTGTCTGTTTGTGTTTGTTGCTGTGACTTATCATCCTCAGTAGTATATCGCCCCATTACGCCCGAACGACAACCAATCGAAACCACTTCCGTACACCCCCCTCCCATTCCCACTGACTCCCGTTCTCTGCACATTTTGTACTTCAGATCGAACAACTTTGTCCCCTTGCTTGTATTACACTTGTTGAAACTCAGTAAAATCAGCACTCATAGGTCCGCTCCCGTAACGAATCATATCCCACAATATCAGCTTCGAGATCAGATCTACAAATAAATCATTAGATACCATGCGTCTTTAACACGAACACGAAACCAGAGCGACAAGAACAACCCCCGCGCTGCCGGTTCTACCAGCCCCTATAAGCCTAGCGTTTCTTGGGGGTCTGTCGTGGGAACAAACACAACATGGGACTAAACTCACGGGTTATCCATGATCGCCCATCTGGGGACTCGCGCGATATCCACCTTAAAACTCAAAAGGCATAGGGCGCAGCGCATCACCTCGGGTGCGGTCGCATCGCTCGAAAAGTAGCCTGGTGACGAGACCGTCTGGGAAAGGGCTGC
>Ga0307516_10004261_pt1 | contig 17786 bp, 19 predicted proteins | sample 19_EM_MG_FD_203310 | JGI IMG/M metagenome (GOLD analysis project Ga0307516, IMG submission 203310) | Populus trichocarpa ectomycorrhiza microbial communities from riparian zone in the Pacific Northwest, United States - 19_EM | ecosystem: Host-associated > Plants > Roots > Unclassified | place... | reverse complement strand
CCACGTATTATACACCCTCATTTCACGTTCAGGGGGGTCGACGTATGGGCTAAACTACGTCTGCTGCCACCGCGCGGAGTGGGCTACGCATCCATTGAATAGGTCACGAATTTAGCCTGAAGTATGAACCAGCAGTTCCGGAGATAATATGGGAAACAAATTGCGATGGAGGAACTCACTCGCCCGCCAACTAGATCCACCCAACAGTCGCACAACCCGTTGCACAAAGTGACCAAGGTGTTCATTTTTTCGCATGTGGCCATCACGGAAACCAAGGCAACGCGGCTGGTAATGCAAAGCTGAAACTTAACCTCCGCCTCCTATGTAAGAACAGCGTGGTTCATTGGTATTAATGAAGTCGAGCGATAAAACGGTGTTGAATGGAGGTAGAATTAGGCAAGTGATTTAAATGCGACGTGACGTACGTACATCCTCGTCCACGAGCGGGTCATCCTTCCGGCATGGAAGCGCAGAGGACACAACAAGCTTCTGAGTTCCAAAGGGCCAAGTGCCCCCGGTGCGCGAGAAAGGTTTGGCCTTGGTCCCCTCCGTGCGTATGGTCTAGAGCTCGGTTCTGTGCCCGGTTGCAGCCGGTGCGCGCCTCAGCCGGCGAAATGTTGAGAGCACCTAGCAACGCCGTTGAACGGATTGTGGCCGGCGGCTTTGCACCGAGGAGTGAACTGTTCTCCCCAGGGTAAAGGAGATCGAGCAGGCGCTGAGCGCTGAGGGCTCGGGAAACACGAGGACTACCTAGGACTACTAGTAGCGTTCGCAGGGTGGCAATTGGCACGTGTGTGTGTGTACGTCAATTATATTCCCATCAGCTCGGTGGCCAGAGGAATCTCCTGTCTACTACATCGGTCAGGACATGTTGGATTATCTAGCACACAGTTAACCATAAGCAAAACCTCTATGTGAGGTACCCGAAGGCGAAAAGAAAAAGTTCGTAGCAAAGGAAGAGGGGGAGGAGTGCCGCGCGTAGTGAGCGGGTAGGGACAAAGCCTGTACTGGCCTAAAAGGCAAAGACCACTATTAGGTCACGTTGGGTGCGACGTTTTACCACAACGGCGAAAAGGAAATGGGGAAATCACGGCGGCTCGTACGGTGCGTGTTTCCGGGAGAAGGGGCCGGTTTTGAGGAAGATAAGGGTGTGCTCTATGGTCTGCTTTCTTACCATCTTTCCGAGCGACACACGTGGGTTGTCCAGTCGGGGGAAAACCATCCTAAGTTTATCCCGAGGTGGCAATTGGCACGTGTGATGCAGATATATGTCAATCTCCAGTTTGTGTAGCTATTCAGAAGGTGGTAGATCTTACAAAAAAACTGGACTCTCCGGAACGAGGGGGTGAGGAAGACGCCGGGGGATTTGAAGCCGAATTCAATCTGTTTCAGCCGAGAATCCAGACGCAGTATGGCCTCAAAGAGATCGAGCACGGAAAGGAGTTACACTTCAATTTGTGGCGAAGGAATCGTCAATTTAGGATCAGGTTCCACTGATATACTACCAGAATACGTGGAACTGTAGCGTACCGGAAAAAAATGGACGGTTTTTTTTTTTCACTTGCCAGCCTTGGCACCTTCTGCCAACCTGGCGAAACTGGCCGGAACTACCATCTATTAGTGCCTGGCAGATCCACCACGGAGCAACTGGCTCCAACGCTATTGAAGTCCGAGGACCCGTCGCATTGGTTTACCGCATGAAGCAGGGTCGGGGATCACCGAACCAGGTCGTCGTTCATCTTCACAGCGTTGCCGCTTGGATACTCTCGTTCCGCAATCCGAATAATGAACGGTATATTATAGTACAACCTCGAGACAGTGGTATCGATCCGTATATATGGTCAAAAGCACGAAAGGGTTTCTAGGAGTCTGGGAGAGCTATTTGGATGGCACAGGAGGCACGGGTGGGATAGAGGGAACAGGGGGTATTCCACTACCCTGACCGTCTTGACGTGGACGATTCAACCTTCTCTGTTCCTTAGCCTTCTCCCGTGCTTCCTGTTCCGCTTGGAGCTTGCTGAGAGTACGCAGCTGCTGAAGAATAAAGTCGGAGGTCCCATTCCTGTCGGAATTGATCAGCTTAACAGAAGTGGTCTCAGCCCACAAGCCCAAGATATGTACCTCATCCGGAGAATCCTCAAGATAATCTCGCCATTTGAATCCTCCTTGGTTGTCTGCTGTTTCTCCTTCTTCCTGTTTTTGATCGTACCGAGATTTTTCGACTGGTAGACACTCTTTGCCCTCTTTTTGATGGTCGAGGTCGACCGCAGCATGTTCTGCATCAGTCGTACATATTCCTCCATCAGGGCATCTCTGTTTGCCGGGGAATTTTCGATCAGCAAGCTATCCAACATTGAGGAGACCGGGGACGCACGTATGCCAATCATAGTACAGCCGGATGGAGACGGTGTCGCGATACTTCTGATTCTGTAGAGTCTCCAGAGGCACGGGACCTTCCCCACCCGCATACAGGTAATCCCTCAAGAACTAAGACGCAAGCGGGTCAGCAGACGAATGACCATAGTGGTAGTCCGGTACCTTCAACCATTTGAATACGATGTCCACCTCCTTGTCAGATAGAGGTTTCATGTCACTCGGTAGTTCCGACAACGGCGGGATCAACAGGCCCTCGATAGTCATCAGAATTTCCTTCCACACCTTGGACATCACTTGCTGTTTCGTCGCATCAGACAGGTACGTATTCAGCGTCTGGAGGTTGGCGTCGAAGTAGTCGAACAATGGCACGATAGCTTGTTCGATCTCGACGTCGGTCAACTCCTCAGGGCGCATTCTTGGCCTCTCAGAAGGTGGTGGCGGGACCTGCACTTCTGTCGAGGAGCCTCCAAGAGCGGATGTGTAGAATCCTCTCACGCCCCCCAGAACTCTGGTGTAGTCCAACGATCCAGTGTTCGCGGTCGGCTTGATTAAGGACCTAACCACGCTCCTGGAAAGTGACTGGGATATCATCGGTGACATCTGGTCAAGTGGCTTGGTAAGTACTCCTACGAGCGTTTGCGACAGCTGAACCCACCTTGTCAACGAATATCTTGACCATCTCGCTCTCTGCCCTCTTAAGCGACCTGAAAGCCCGTCCAAAGTAGAAACCGATCTCGTCCTTCTCGCCTTCCATGCTGACGCGGAGCAGTATTCGGCCCTTGCTATCCAGATCCATCCAAAGGTCGTGGGTTAGGAGATCCCCAAACCTACGTGGGTCAAGGCAGATGTAACTCCTTCCAATGATGTCGTGTTTGCCGATCAGAGCGCGGTCACGGATGCTGACCATCAACCACAGTGGTTTTTCGACTGAAAGATCAAAGGTTTCGTCCCCTGGGTGTAGTGTGAGAACCGTAGGAAGAGCTTGGGAAAAAGTACGCACATCTTGGGTTTAGTGTTTCGTAGATGGTCCTCGTCTTAGCTAGCCTGTTCCCAGTCTCGTCGCTCAGCGTCACGAACGTATCTACCAGCGCCGACGGACTCGAATCCATTGGCACAAGATTCTCTGCGAAGCAGATCTTCACCGTAAAGAGGAACTTTTCGCTCTCCTTCTTATCTGGCACCGCCGGGGACTTGGACAAAACCTCCGCGATCTTATCGGCCCCCATTTGACTATACATGTTATCCAGCAGACGCCGAGCGGCATCAGCGTTGTTGAGTTTGACGCAGGTCTCGGGCAGGAAATTGAATGGTTCGACTTTCTTGTTCTCTTGTTGCGAAGCCAGCTGTTTGGCCTTCTCGATCCAGGCGGAGGATTTCTGCGGTTGAAGATGATCGGATGGTCGGGGGAACATTTCGGCCATGAAGAGGTCCTCAATGCTCCTGCAGTAGATTTCAATGGCTTTGCTGATAGTCTACGCAGAAGTGAGCTTTCGCAGAAGAAACTGATGAGAGCAGCAAACCTTGGACAAACTCGTATAGAACCGGGCTGTTTGGTACTCATCAGACCATTCGAGGTCTTGCAAGAAGTTGATCGGACTGCGCAAGGAGTCGAATAGATCGACAATCGAAGAACTGTGACCTTCATCGCCCTCCGACTCGAACTGGTGTCGGAAGTACGGGTTAGTAAACGGCCAGGCACTTCCCTGGGAGGCTCACCTTATCTGCGGCGATGGCCTATCGTAAAGTTCAGTATCTAACGACAGATCTGGTGGGGTTTCGAAACTTACGGCTTGGACCCACTGTGTCGTCCTGTTATCGGTGTTGACCAGCCATTGTCTAACGTATGGCTCAAAGAATCCGCCAACGTCGAATTCAGCATCGCCACTGTTTGGGAAGCGTTAGAGACTCGATATCGTAGGAGGTAAACGGACCCACTTTGGACAGAAAGCGTGGTACATGTCCATCATTACTTTTGTTCTCCTGTACAGCGAAAAGAGATCTTCAATTGGAACATCCGGTGTTGGTCCGTTCATCGAATCCTGCCATAAACGTTTCGATGACGCGTCAAGCTCCATGAGGAATAACGGGACGACAACGTCCACCACCAAGGCGACGATGTCAATCTTTCTATACTCTTCAACGTGAGTAACACAACCGCGAGGCCAGAGAAGCGTGGGGATTACCCTAAGATAGGTTCTTTGAACGCTTTGTCCAATAGCTTTGCCCACTTCTCGACTTCGTCCGTCATCAACAATAAAGGCAGAGCCCTGTTGACTCCAGGCCGACCCTCCAACTCCTTGAACTTCTTGTGGTAGCCCGCATCTGCGGAGATCTTGACTTGTTCCTTGACGTCTTCTACCCTGGCCTGTATATCCACTTCGAACCGCTGCAGGAGGTGGTGATCCTGGATGGACTCGAGTATCTGGAGGTGTGGTTTAACCTCGGACGCTTTGAGTTGAGGGACTGCCTCCATGGCGTGGTATATCGCGCCCAGGAAGACAGAGTATAAACTTCCAAACACGTTCGCGAGATAGTCGCTCTGGAGGGACAGGATAAGATAGGTTGAGAGTCTCGGTCAAGTGCACCTACGTCTTGTATTGGCCATTTATCCAGATCTACCTCCTGTCGGACTTTCTTCACGTTGGCTAGCGCTTCCGGTATACACTCAATCGGCACTTCGTTCCGTTCGTAGAACTGCCTGATCAATTCGAGGAAACACGATACCCGATATGGCTGGCCAATCCTCCACCTTAACGCGCACTCGTTGATGAGTTCGATGTGTGCTTGAGTGAGGATTCCCAGTGAGACTTCGTCCTCATCACCTACATTTGGTGAGAGCATAGCCTCGAGATCTGCGATAAGACACAATTCGAGGAGTCGCTTATAGAACTTTTTAGGGTTTGGTGGGATGAAGGTGTAGTGGTGACCAAGGGGCAGGTCTTCGTCGGCATCAAGGTCTTCTGCAACCCCTTCAAGATCTCCTGGAGAAAAGACGCTGAGACGTGAATTCTTGCTGCTCACTGAAGGGTTCCTACCACCAGGGTGGTACGTAGAATCCCTGTGGTTCCCGGAAACCGAATATACCGAGGTCGGTCGCGCGTTGGAGGCGTGTTGAAGGGAACCAAGATCTCCTGGGGTCGACTTTGCCAGTTCGGGATTAAACTGCACCATGACGACCATGAGTTGGGAAAGATGGGAGGTTTCGAGTGTTCGCCAGTGTTGGAACGCGGTTTCTGATTTGAAATCTTCCCGACGGCCAGGAAAGGGGGAGCCGGCGTTAAGGTTCTTGAGACACGTCTGACCACCCACCATGAGAATGGTTCACCAGATATTTATCCAAACACACCTTCAAATCTGTCAACGCGGCCTGAGGGTTCAATCATCTGTTAGCGCAATCCGCAGAAGACAAGACAAAACCTGTTCCACCTTCTCGGTGCAAAATTTACTCGTCTGGTCTACCTCCCCTTGCATGGCGTGCTCAGGGATTTTGAAAAGCTTCGCCACGGTCAATACAAGAGGCATGTTGGCGATACTCCCGCTCGTCCTATTCGGGGAAGCGAGCGAATCACGATCTCTGTTCGTTGAGCTCGAATCATACCCTGAGTCACTATATGAGGTTCCCGACGGTTGCTGAGGTGCAAGTTTGGTTGTGTAGACGTCGAGCCGCTGTGTCAGCTCCGGGGAGACATGGCTTAACCCGCGCAAACAATCACGAAGGAGCTTGACGAAGAGCGCGATATGATTATTCAGCTCGCCCTTCCACTTGTCCCCCGCGAGGGAGGGGTCTTTCTTGAGGACGTTGGTGGCGTTGGTGGCGAACATTAAGATGAGCTCTTCTATCTTGCGGTTCTCCTTCATCTGCCTGCGGAAGTTGTCATCTTTGACTTGCCCGTAGAACACGGCCATTGTTCGTCGAACGAGTTGGTCCGAGTAGCTGCATATATACGTCACATCAGTTCGCTGTCCGGCGCGGCGGGCAGTAGGGGGCAACGCACGCAGGGTCCTTCCCCATGGCGATGAGCTGAAGCTTGTATTCCAACACCTTGACAAGGTCCTTCGGAAACCTTACACTTTTGGGACCCTCTCTCAGGTCCTTGAAGAGATCTCCGATCGAGTATATCGAGCTGGACAGGGACGAGATCTTGGGCTGCTCACGTTCGCGTTCACGGGTTTCGGCCTGAGGGTCATACCGAGTGGCCAGGGTTTTCGGTTGGATGAGATAGCCGAGGTATCTGTGGGGGACGGGAACGGAAATGCAAGCGCAGTCGAAGGAGAAAGCGTTTGGTGATATCAGCCCATTTCTTGGTTCAAAGCCGAGATCGTCAGGTGGACTCACGCTACCCGGAGCACATAGCTTGAATCGCAGGTCAAGCAGGCGTAAACGGGGAGGAGACGGCAAGACGCACTCGAACAGTTCATCGTCTGACACCCGATGTTTCGATATCCGTTTCTCGTGTGATTCGCCGTCGTAGTAACTTGTCCTGGACATGGCTTGGGCGTGTAAAGTGCAGGTCGTTCGTCGGGGCTCTGTCGCGATTCAGCGACGCATGTGCCGAGGAGAACGGCAAACGAGGTGGTGGGGAAGCGAAGAGGGCGGCGATGGGACTATTGCCGCCTTAGAGTGATCAGGTCGCGTCCAGTGGCCCACAGCCCGGCACAGATTATTATTTGACACATATATCGCTTCATTTCAATCTCATACACCGCAACAAAATGGAATATGTGGAATGTACTGTAGATAGGAGGGTGGGATTAGGATGAATGCAAAAGAACCTCATCGTGAGCAGCCATAGAGCAAAGCGCCACTGGTGGCCATAATATACAACAATATCGCCATCAGGCTACATACCGTACAGCAACGTTAATCAAACGCCTCCTCGGCGCTGCGTCGGACCAGGCGTCGGACCTTCTTCTTATATCCTACAGGCGGGCGGGATCAGCACGAGCGATAGGGTAGAACAACTTTACACACCCTCTGGGTTGTTTCGAACCTCGACAGCAGCATCAACGTTTGCGGGGCTGCCGGTATCGGGGCGATCAGAGGATAGGAGAGAGATGACGCTCAGCAACTGAGTCAAATGTCAGCTCGGGGCGATGAAACATGAAACACCTTGTCATCTTACGATTGACTCGATGGTGTGCACAGGCAACCACCTTTCCCCAGAATCCTCATATCCGTACTGATCGTCGCCTGGCGGGTGCTGGAAGAGAACGTGAACAGCAGGCTGAAATCAATCGAACCGCAACCTACGAGGATCGAGATGCAAACTGAGCCATCTGGGTAAACTATCGAGGAACGGTGTGTCAAACGGGGCACGAAATTGATGGCCGGAAACTCGCAACTGTTTGGATGCCACATTGGAGTGATGAAGCGCATCTTCGGGGGGTTCAAAGGAAAGTCTTCAGGGAACGTCAACCTCGCCTTGAATATTCCTCCTTCGCTATTGACACGAGGAAAGATCAGGTCTAATAAGACCTTGGGGACACTGGAACACTCACTAGAGCGTGTCGGCTGGTCTGAAAATCCATTGGATCGTAAGACAATCATCGCCATGGGTAGCTATCGCAGACAGCGGACGCACCCGATAATCATGACTTCCCACTCATATAGGTTGTTATCATCAACTAATCCTTTTATCACAGTATCCATCTGTTAATGGCATCCCCTCAAGATCGACCGGAGGGTGGTGAATGATCAGTACCTGCTGAGAACCCCTCGACGGGCCGCTTGGTGAGCTCGGTGAGCTGCCTACGAAGCAGCAGCGTGTTGGACGGCTGCGGTGTAGATGGCTTAGACATTTGCTCGTGAGGGAAAGAAGGGAGCAGATGGTGGTTTGCGGTCAAGAGGAGGGATTGTGTTCGCGGAAATGAGGCAGTTATATAACCACGTGACCACTGTCCCCTTTCAAGCAGCCGTTTCACCACTTGGCTAAGCCTTTCACTTCCACGGTCATGGTGGCCACTACCGGCGACGGGGGCGAGGAGTGGATACGGACGAATGACACTCGCTGGCGTGGGCTCGGACTCACAGACCCAATCAAAAATATTGAGGTGAGAGGAGTGATTTGCCCCCTTGTCTTTAGTTTAACCCCAGCAGGATAAATGGCTGTTGTTGCCTGCCTTTCTCAAGGTGAAAGGGCTCGTGAAACAGCACATCGACTCTTTCAACTACTTCGTTGATGTCGATATCAGAAACATTCTCAAGGCCAATAACAAAGTTACCTCGGACGTCGACCCGCGTTTCTGGCTCAAATACACTGACATCAGCGTTGGCTTCCCTGATCGCACGGACCCGGATGCGGTTGACAAAAGTGTAACCCCCCACGAATGTCGTCTCCGGGACACGACGTACAGTGCACCGATTTACGTGACAATCCAGTACACCCGCGGCAAGAAGATCGTCAAACGTCCAAATGTGTGCATCGGACGGTTGCCCATCATGCTGAGGAGTAACAAATGTGTCCTTGCCGGACGCTCAGAGGCGATGCTGGCGAGGATGACCGAGTGTCCATTGGACCCTGGAGGCTACTTCATAGTCAAGGGTACGGAAAAGGTCATCCTTGTTCAGGAACAACTCAGCAAAAACCGAATAATCGTGGAGATAGACCCCGTTAAACAGATCGTGCAGGCTTCGTGTACTTCGTGCGTCTCGACTTCGAATAAAATTTCATTCCCCGAGGTTCCTCATCACGCGCGTGTAGTTCGACTCATGGGGGTCTCAAATCCAAAACCTATGTCGTGACAAAGAAAGGCAAGATCTACCTTCGCCACAATTCCATAGCAGAGGACGTTCCCATCGCTATTGCCCTAAAAGCTCTCGGCATCCAATCCGACAAGGAAATTCTCCTTCTGACCGCCGGCACCACCGAAGCCTACCGCTCTACATTCTCCCAATGCCTCGAGGAAGCTGCCAAGCTCAGCATATTCACCCGTCATCAGGCTCTGGAGTTCATCGGCGCAAAGGTAAAGGTGAACCGCAAGGTCGTGGGCCCTCGGAGACCGGCATGGGAAGAGGCTTTGGAGGCTCTAGCCACCATCGTCCTCGCCCACGTGGCTATCAAAGGCATCGACCTACGCCCTAAGGCGATCTTCGTGGGGACGATGACAAGGAGGGTCCTGATGGCGATGGACGACAGGAAGATGGTCGACGACCGCGACTACGTCGGTAACAAACGCCTCGAGTTGTACGTCCAGGAACTATGTATGACCTATTTCCTGTGCTGAATTTTTCGTTGTAGGGCAGGACAGTTGCTCGCGCTACTCTTTGAAGACCTATTTAAGACCTTCAATACGACATTAAAGTCCGGGATTGACAAGGTCCTGAAAAAGCCCTCCCGCACGACCGAGTTCGATGCCTTCAACACCATGCAATTCACCGGAGATCTCATCACATCCGGCTTCGTGCGGGCTATCTCCACCGGAAACTGGTCCCTCAAACGATTCAAAATGGATAGGGCCGGCGTGACCCATGTGCTGTCCCGTCTTTCATTCATCTCCGCCCTCGGGATGATGACACGCATCAGCTCCCAATTCGAGAAGACGAGGAAGGTTAGTGGACCGCGTGCGTTGCAACCAAGTCAATGGGGAATGCTGTGCCCGAGCGATACGCCGGAAGGAGAAGCTTGTGGTTTGGTGAAAAACCTGGCGTTGATGACCCATATCACGACAGATGTGGATGAGGAACCCATTGTTAGGCTTGCGCATTTGTTGGGGGTTGAAGGTGAATAAACTTGCGCCTTCTCCGTCCTTCACTGACTGACTACCCGGGCGCCAGACATTTCACTCGCAACAGGAACGGAGATCTACTCCCCCGGAACCTTTGTTGTTCATGTCAACGGCACCATCGTCGGCATTACCCGCTATGCGACTCGTTTCGTCTATAACTTCAGGAAGCTCCGGCGAGCAGGGAAGGTCAATGAATTCGTCGGGGTGTACATCAACCATCACCAGAAGACAATCCATGTTGCCAGTGATGGCGGGAGAATTTGCCGACCAACGATCATCGTCGAGAACGGCAAACCGAGGGTCGAGACGGAACACATCGAGGTAGAGATCAACTGTATCCCAATTTTTTGAGTGATGTCAGTTAAAATTTGAACCCGTAGATGCTGAAACGGGGCGAAGTGACCTTTGACTGGTTCCTGCGTGAGGGTTTAGTGGAATACCTTGACGTCAACGAGGAGAACGATTCCTACATTGCCCTCTACGAATCGACCATCGAGTCCACAACGACCCACCTCGAGATCGAGCCCTTCACCCTCCTTGGAGCGGTGGCGGGTCTTATTCCTTACCCACACCACAATCAGTCTCCTCGGAACACTTACCAGTGCGCTATGGGTAAACAAGCTATCGGAGCGATTGCGTACAACCAGTTGAACAGAATCGACACGCTCCTGTATTTGATGGTATACCCGCAGCAACCGATGGTAAAAACCAGGACGATCGAACTCGTCGGGTACGACAAACTCCCAGCTGGCCAGAACGCCACTGTTGCAGTCATGAGTTATTCTGGTTACGACATTGAAGATGCGTTGATTTTGAATAGAGTGAGTAATCCTAATTATGTTACCCCCCCCCCTACACTTGTCGTGTAACGGCACTACGCTCCGAGATCTTCCTTGATGATCTGGGCCTGGGCTGACTCCTTGGACCGTTTAGTCCAGTTTGGATCGTGGGTACGGTCGATGCCAGGTGCTCAGGAAATACACAACGCTGATACGGAGATATCCAAACGGCACGTGCGTAATGGGTCCCTCTTTTTGCTTCCCCTTTGCACCGGTGCCTTGGATCCGATTGATCTTTCCCAGCCCCAATATCTTTTATCCAAAACCTTCTCCCGATTCCCATGCTCGTCTCCCTTTCATCTTTACATTCCCCGCGATCGCAATCGGGTGCGGAAGCCTAAAGTGGCCGGCGTTTCGTTCCCTCTTCGTTTCCGTTTACGTTTTCTGTCACCCTCACACCCCGGCCGCTCCCAGACGTTGATACATCACCTTCCCATGCACAGATTCGATCGCCTTGCAGATGCCCCTGTGGAGAACGGACAGATTCACAAAAAGTACGATATCATCCAACCTGATGGCCTTGCCGGCGTGGGAGAACGGGTTGACCCTGGCGACGTGTACATCAACAAACAGACCCCCGCGAACGCAAACGACAACTCCTTTACAGGGCAAGCCTCTGGGGTGTCGTACAAAAACTCACAAATGACATACAAGTCGCCCATCCCTGGAAATATCGACAAAGTCATGATAACGGACACAGATAACGATCAGACTTTGATTAAGGTGCTCATAAGACAAACGCGGCGACCCGAATTGGGGGATAAATTCTCGAGCAGGCATGGGCAAAAAGGTGTTTGTGGGCTGATTGTGAACCAGGAGGACATGCCATTCAACGATCAAGGGATCTGTCCAGGTAAGTAGCTACAATTCATTCTTGACATTCCCCTCCGGTCCCGGATTTGGGCCAACGCGTCCGCCCATTGGTGTCGGATTTCCCGAGTGTCCCGTGAGAGGAGGGCGATCTAGGCTCACCTTGGTCCTCGATTCACGGATGTATGGGCATACGGGGCTTGTTCGCACGCTTACCCCTGTGTTCCTGATTGGCAGACACGATCATGAACCCCCACGGGTTCCCATCGCGGATGACGGTCGGAAAGATGATCGAACTTCTCGCCGGAAAGGCAAGTGTTCCCGCAGCTTGACGGGTCACGGGCTATGCGCCTGCAATCACTTGAGCGCTTAGTGCTAATTTCGCTCCGCCCTGGTTATAGGCGGGAGTACTCGCCGGGAAGTTGCAATACGGTACCGCATTTGGAGGATCCAAAGTGAGTACAATACTGAGCTCCCTATCCTCGGGCAAGGTTTGTGCAGATTTGTGAACTGATGCGCCCGGGTATGTTCTCTATTGATTTCGACAGGTGGAAGATATGGCCAGTATTTTGGTCGAAAACGGGTTTAACTATGCCGGCAAGGACATGTTAACCAGCGGGATCACCGGGGAGCCCCACGAAGCGTATACCTTCTTCGGGCCTATCTACTATCAGGTAATGCCCACTCAACAAAGAAAGTCCGTTACGAGTCTCACGCCGCGATTTTGTGCCTGTTTCAGAAACTGAGTGAGTAGAACCTGTTCCGTTGGAAACGGGAAAGAATTATCGGTCGTCTAACGTTGCGCAATGAAGAACACATGGTAATGGATAAGATGCACGCCCGAGCAAGGTCGGTGAAGTCTGGGCGTGCCACCCTTGTTGTATTCTGAAGTGACGTTTATCGGGTTCCGTTTTACGCCAGGGGGCCTCGAGCAACTTTGACACGGCAACCCACTGAAGGTCGATCTCGGGAGGGTGGTTTGCGCCTCGGAGAAATGGAAAGGGATTGCCTCATCGGATACGGCGCCACTCAACTTCTCTTAGAGCGGCTGATGATTTCATCCGACAAATTCGAGGTAAACGCCTGCGAAGATTGTGGCCTGATGGGGTACAACGGGTGGTGCACGTATTGCAAAAGTTCCAAGAAGATGGCGCAGCTCACGATACCGTATGCCGCCAAGCTGCTATTCCAAGAGGTGATCGAATGTCTTCGTTCTATTCGCGTCCGGAAACGAAGCGCTGATGCCTGGGGACTACTGCGGCCACAGATGATGGCCATGAATGTCGTACCACGACTAATCCTCGCAGACGCATCCTAAACCCGTATAGTGCGATGCAGGCGGGCTACCCGGAGGTCGATATCGGCGATCGGTGCCTGGTTAGAACGGGATTTGGAGATTGTTGGTGGCGGTGGTCAGCTCCGGAGCATGGATATCGAGTTTACCGGAGCCCGACGCTGTTAGGGGATACCCAGTGGTCCTTGTAGACCGTCTCGCTGAAACCATGTACCTGTACCTGTAGACTCACTGATGGACCTCCACACCCGCGTCTACCGAACGATCGGCAACCGGGAACTTGGTAATCGTGTCGCGCGTCGAAAGTTGGCGCCGAACCACCACTTGCTGCTGTTCCTTCCGTTCGTCGAGATCTTTGCAAATCAAGATAACGACCGATGAATCCAAGGGCTGGGAACTCCACTGCGTTGAAGCGCCTCATGACTGAGTACAAACAGCTAACCGCTGGCGGTATGACCCATCACACTTGGTTCACTACCATTGGATGGGGTTCGTTGACACAGGCTTTAACACGTTACAGGGTCTCCAGATGGAATGTTTACTGCTGGTTCGTGTTTTCTCTTGCGAACAACGCCCATCTCCGTTCGAACGCGCAACAACCGAGATCGCCCTGAACCCTTGACCTACAGGTCCGATATCAGAATCCGACTTCTTTAGTTGGGAGGCATTGATTTGTGGTCCGAAGGACACACCTTTCGTAAGTCAGGCCCACGTGCGCGGGGGACCGGATGAGCCGGCGTCCTCCAGTCCCTAGCACTTACTCCGGAGTTTTGTTGGCCCCTGGGTGGCCGTGTAGGAAGGCGGAGTATTCGCAGCCAAACTCATTTTCGTACGTCTCTAATCTCCAAGTCAAACAGTTCGAATTTCGACGGACTTGTGCTGACAACGGCTTTACTTTTCTCTCCCCCTTCGCCACGTCTTCACCCCTCCCCAAACGCCAAATCCCGAAATGAACCTTGGATGGCCCCGAACGGAAGCCTCCCGACTACCCTCTATCGCCGTTCAAGATGAGATTTGATCCCCCCTTGTTCCACCCAAACAGTGAGCACGTCGTCACAACCCGCCGGTCGTTCGGTCAATCTCACCCTGGCGATCGATAAACCCGTTGACGCCACACCACGGTTCAGTATATCCCGATGGGAATGTGTGTATATCTATACTGCATACGCCGGGCGACGATCCTACGATGTACGAACAAGCTTCCGAACGTTGGAGTCCCGTCCAGAGCGTGGAAAAGGTCATCCTGAGCGTAATATCAATGTTAGCAGGTGAGAGAACACCCGCGTTCAACTCAATCACCTCCCCTACGAACCTTCTCGTCATCCTTCCCGTCGCCTTCATCTCCATTTCGCTACCTCTCTCTTCCCGCCAATATTTCCGACCTTGCCGCGGTAAGGTTCAGAGTACGGGGTTTGATGCCCCACCATATGTTCCAATTCTTCCCCTCCATCTTCCTCCCCCAAATTATTCATCACTTGTTTTTTACTTACCACACGTCACGTCTACCGTTGCTCATCTTTGGCACCCTTTACGCCATCCTCGCCCATCTCGCTTCCTGGCGTACGAATTCAGAGCCGAATCTAGAAAGTGGCGCTAACATCGACTGCTGCAAATTGTACCGAGATAACAGGCCGGTGAGTACTATCTCTGCCCCCACCCCGGATCTTATCCTTGGTCGGCCTTCCGCGGCCCTTCCTTCCTCTCTCTTTTGCGGTTACGTCCGTCCGGATGTCTGTTTCTTACGACCCTGATATTTGGATACTAGGAATACGAGCGACTCGTGAGGGAGTCTATCAAGCAGCAGCTCGGACTGTGATCCGCCTGCAGGCTCCTCCAGACCTTCTAAACCCGTATTACGTATCAGTTATGACCCCTTGGTGGGTTTGTTGTGTACGGATGTGGTAAGGGAACAAACCACAATAAAATCCATCTCGACCCGAACGACATTCGAGGACCTCGTTCCTGACCTATCGTTCTTCACCCCCAAACAAGAGAGTCTGGATCCTGATTCAAATCATGACAGCTCATACACTCGCGTCATATCCCTCCCCTAGCAGAGGGACCCCACCTCTTGTGGGCAGACTCGGGTTTTACCAAAGGACGGGATGTTCCGGCACCGGCTATGGAGGTCGCACGGTTCGGAAACGCAACGGCCTTGGTTCTTGTAGTCTGTAGGGCACCCAGCTTGAGGCTGCCTCCCTTACTCAGGATGATCGCTCACCGCCGGAACTCGCCCGAGCGAAGAACAACAAACGGTTAGACGACCCCGGCCAAGGTGCTCTTGCCGAGCGCTGAACCCTTGGGACCTCACTCGACGAAGGAACGGGGACGTCAAAGGAGGAACACCCATGGGGAAATGTCTCCGTCTTGTTTCTGACCCCATTTCCGTGAGTTCAGAAGCCCTCGCCTACTCAAGGGCCATAATGTGTTTTGTGATGGGCGGGCGGACAACTACACACAACGGCCAACGCAACAGCTCGGAGGGATCACTGACTGGCACCCTGTCACTGCCATCATAACAACGAAGCTAGCACGGTTTTCTTCGCGAACTTACTGCAGAGTTTTCGATCACCGACTTGTCGAGAAGAACACAAAAGGCGCGCGGCGAAGCATATCCTCGCCATCGGGACAAACCGATGCCATTCCATATCGGTAGTACAAGGGTCGGAAACATTAAACACAAGCGAACAGTTTGATGAAAGGGAAAGGGATCGCGGGACGGTGGCTATACGTCCCTCGCTTGGAGTAATCGTTATCTACCAAACGTCATTACACAAGCCGTATATGGGCTGGAATGGGGTTTATCGTGAGTCTCGGCCGCGGTCCCGTACGCGGGATACGTAGGAGTCATCCACAACTCCGATGGATCCTTTACCCGAGCACCCCGTCGCGGACTAGCAGCATATGCGTACACACACATCGCGCTGATCCAGAAATGTGTAACGGCACCAACATCATCACGGTTGGATCCGGCGGACGAAGGTCGATGACGCTCCAGGGTCAGGGCGGCTGAACAGCCGGAAGTACGTGTATTATGGAGCCCGGGGACAGTGTATGGCTAGGGATGACTAGGCGAAGGTATAAGCTACCCGAGACGAACGAAATAGAAATAACTATGGATGAGAGAGATGGGGATATGTTAAGCGACAAGACCGGCAGGCCTAGAGGTGGAACTCGGGTGAAACAGAATTACCAGAAGCGCAGTTTACAACACGACTGAAATACAGAAATCGGCCGCTTAAGCGAAGGGGGGGGGAATATGCAACACCGTTCATGAAATGTAAGTAAATGCGTGTGACAGACGGCGAACAACTGTCATCGATAATGAAAATGCGGGGCACTTTTACCCGTGTGGGGCATGAATTTGAAGCATCACGATCGGCAGCGGGGTTTAAATACCCTGGGGTCGAATTGAGGACCCTGCTTGCCAAAGATATGTCTTTGAATGTATGTGTTCCGTAAGATCCCGTGAGGATCGACCTGCTGAAGCACCCGGACGAAATCTTCGAACCGTGGATACATTCGTTTCAGGTCCTCAGGGTTTAATGGGTGGGCCTTGGCCCAATGAGGTCGTCCGTCGTGCTTGAGCATTATCTCCTCAAAGGAAGCGAAGAGTTTACGATACGGCGGGTTAAGTCCATAAGGCCTGAATGAGGGGGGGGCAAGAGCGGATCAGTATCCAGCAAAAGAGGGGAAACGGAGAACCCCCACGGACGGAGGTGGCGAAAGAAGACTGACTTGTATTGAATTATGCCAATCCAGGTGGTCTTCTGACCATAGCTAGGACTCAGCCAGATATCATCCGGCGCGGAGAATCGGATTTCGACAGGGAAATGGACCCGAGCCCCCCATCGATCTGCGTGCTCCAGTTGGAACATGTGCCGTAACTCTCGTAAACATTCCCGGGAGTTGCTGTAGGGTATGGACCATTCAGTGGTATACTGTGGGAACTGTCGAGCAACGATTGAGTAAAAGCCGATGGGGAGAGTGGATGGCGTCATACATTGCAGTCCATATTGAACACCTTGTAGCTATCGTCGATTCGGACGGACATGCCCCCCATGAGCCACACCTTGAACCGACCGATTAAGAGGACGAGATCGGGCAACCACAGCGAGAGAAAGAGGAGCAGTTGGAGGACATGGTGACCAACGAGATCGTCCCAGAACCAGTTCCCAGTCAGCTGCTTCGACTATATGGGGAAAATGCGCGGAGCGTGCCGTCAGTCGCTCAGGATAAGCTGATTGGGCAATGAAAGCGAGCCAAACATACCTCTCGTGTGCGATTTGAGGCGCTGATTCGAACCTTGTCTGATTGAGGGAACCACCACATGCGAACGTGTTCACCAGACGCGGCGAGGTCATCCAGATCATCAATCGTTTCATCTATGCCAATAGTCTCGCAAACTTCCTTGAGATGGAACGAGGGCTCGACCTGCAAGGTGACCGAGATGAGGAGGCCGGTGCTACCAAGACCACAGAGGGAGGCCGTGAAGAGATCAGGATTCACTGTCTGGGAACATTCAACCAGTGTTCCGTTTGCCAAGAGCAGACCGAGGGCGAGAACGTGGGTGGAAATTACTCCGAAGCCGATGCCTGATCCGTGTGTCGCAGTTGTAATTACACCCGCGAGGGTTTGGTCAGATATTGAACCAAGGTTGGACATTGCAAGACCCTGGGCGCCCAAAGCGGCGTGGAGCTTGATGAGGGTGATGCCCGCCTCGACGACAACAAAGCGTTTGT
>Ga0307516_10004260_pt1 | contig 17787 bp, 13 predicted proteins | sample 19_EM_MG_FD_203310 | JGI IMG/M metagenome (GOLD analysis project Ga0307516, IMG submission 203310) | Populus trichocarpa ectomycorrhiza microbial communities from riparian zone in the Pacific Northwest, United States - 19_EM | ecosystem: Host-associated > Plants > Roots > Unclassified | place... | reverse complement strand
TATTTTTAATCACTATACACAGAGCTATTTTATTTTTGACAGAATTTACTATATATATATATATATATATATATATATATATATATATATATATATATATATATTTCTTAAATGATTGGCAAGTGGTGTTTTTATTTTTAAAATACTAAAAAAATAAAAAAAAGAGAGGGCTGGTGCGGAAACTAATGAGCAAAACATAAAAGAAGCATTCTACAAGCAGAAGACGTCAATCAATCATAAAGCATGGCATGCATTTGGGAATAAAGTATTAAATAAAGATGGGTGGAGTTGGTAAAGTGATTGGAGAAAAGGACACTCCTTTGATTCACATCAGTTCTTCAACAATTCTTTCCTCTTTACTGTTTTTGTTTGCTATAGCACCATAAAGCATGAAATCTGCTTCGACCAATTATGGATTAACAGTGTCTATTGTTCGAGTAATAAACGGCTGGTGAGGTTTTGAGCATGCCCTACATTTTGATGTGAGAGAAGAATTGAGGGCTTCAACAACATAACCTAAACCATACGGTCCATACCACAAGCAACAAAAGAAAAGAACCAGTCCATTCTTGTTTGGTAACACAAATTCCTGTTTTCTTTACCTTGTCAAAGCAAGAACCATGAGTTGCAAATGGATTAGATGTTTTTTTTTAATAAAAAAATAGCATTCTGACAAATTAAGAGATGAATAATTTGGATACAAGATGGTATCTACCAGCACACTTACCCAGTTTGCAGATACTCGACCACTAGTTTTCCAATCCGACAATCAAATGAGCGATTCCGGTAGAATGCTGAGCATCAACTCAAGTTTAATTCTCCTTGTAAATCCTACCAAACCAAACTTATGTGGGATCTTTCACACCTGATCAATCTTCAACTGCGCTTATAGCTCACCATGTAGAAAGCCATTTATCCATCTGTCAATGTGTTATAAATACATCTAAACAAAGCACTATAATATGACTGTTGTGATCTTTTACCGGATCAGAGATATCAGAGCGAGCAAAGCCCCAAAAATAACAGCATCGATGGAATACGATGAATGGAGAATGTTGACAATTGAAAACCTTAAACCTCCAAAGGTACAGCTGTGTCGATCCTTAGATAATTTAGCTAGACAGGAATACGATGAATGGAGAATGCTGACAATTGAAAACCTTAAACCTCCAAAGGTACAGCTGTGTCGATCCTTAGATAATTTAGCTAGACAGGAATACGATGAATGGAGAATGCTGACAATTGAAAACCTTAAACCTCCAAAGGTACAGCTGTGTCGATCCTTAGACGATTTAGCCGGACGGTCCCGAGAATATACTCAGGCAGATCTGCCTCCTCTTTTGCCTGGGAAAACAGCTAGATTCAATATCAGGTTGATTATCACATGCATGTACTCAGGAGTCAGGATCATGCGAGTTGGATTAAGTTAACAATTCAGAAATCATACATGAAGATTCACTTAGACTATGTCAGCACAGGATTACCATTAGTGACATTATAACTATAACATACACAACTATGGTCATTTAATGTTGCACATTGCATCCCTAGTACTCTTTCAAATAAATCATAAATCGAACTAAAATAACCGGCAGCAGATGAACCAAAATTACTGGCACAAGGAGAAGGAATAACAAAAGGATTATCAATATGGCTGCATAACAAAGCCCAAAGTGAGTAGTTAAAATTTGAAAAGAAAGGAAAAAAAAATGGGTTTACACATGTATATCATAAATCCCATGTTTTCAGCCATTAGATCCTTGGACTTGTCTCAAACCATGAGCTCTATAACTAGCATCGTTTCAAGTGTCCAATCAGGTGACTGATCTGTCAGTTGGCAGGGAGTACCATCATAAAGAGAAATTGGAGCCAGCCTAAGTTTTAGTTGGGCCAATCCATAAGGTACTTTAACTTAAATAAATGTATTTTCTTTTTTTTATCATGGAGGCCATCTAGGTTGCTAGTGCAATAATCTCTGGGTGTAAATGTAAAGGTCCACCCACAGTTGGGAACAAAATGCAATAAGTCATAGTTTATGACCTTATAACCATTTCCAACCTCAAGCGCTGTAAGTCTACAGAAGAAGTACAATAGCTAGGCAAGATTGCGCTATGAATAGAAAAGGAAGGGTGATTTAACAGCGGTCCAGACCTCTATCAAAATTGCAAGTTCAACAACTAAGCTTGTGACATATCCAAGGACAAGACCAATGACCCCTCTTGCCACAGATGATGAGCCAATATCAACAGCAATCTACAAAACAGAAGTTTTAGCATAAAAACAGTAAGTTAAAGGAACAACAGGAGAAAAGCATTATAGCATGCAACAAATTTGCTTATGCTTGCCTATCCATCCAAAATAAGAAAAATGAATCGGAATGAATGTTCTAATTATCTGATTAAATGATCAAATAAGCCCCAAGAAACTCACAACCGAACCATATTACCTGCTAGTAAAATCAGTATATATGCATTTTTCCCCCAAGTACAAGAACATACATTTGTGAAACAAACCAAAATATTTTCCAAAACATGAACAAGGATACCATGTTAATTATCAACCCACAATCTGGTTACCAGAAACACAACCAAAGAAAAGCGTTTTAGTTAAATTCATTATATATCCTGAATGATATCAAGTAAAGTGTCTACTGCATCTGATGCAGTAAAAGTATGAGAAAATATTACCTCTAGAAAATTATCTTGTCTGAGGTACTTGCAGGTTACTGCTTTCCCCAATAGGCAAGCTTTTGTTCCAACTGCGCGCTTGACCATCCAATATCCCTATTAATTTCAAAGAGCAATGAGCTGCCTCCACATATTAAAGGCAAAACAGGGAAAAAGCCACCAATGTTAGTAATAATCTTAATGGGATGGAATACCTCAACGATGCTAGGAATTAATTTGAATCTTGAATCCCGAAACAAGTCTGTCCCATCAACAAATTTACCCAACAAAGAACTTTTGTTTATTGGCCTGTCTGCAGCATAGTAGAGAACCAAACTGTAGTTTGGTTTTGATGGAATCTGAAACAGAAAAAAGAATGACCACATGCTTTTTTTGAAAGATGATGTACCTTCTAAAATCAGAGAATATCTTAAAATACTAAAAGTTAATGATGGTCAATGACATTCATCAAGCCTAATAAATCCAAAATCATCTTCATCCTCTAAAGTATAGAGGCTACATACGATTAGGCATATTCCAGTCTCTATTTTTCTTGATCAGTTTCAGTCTTTTTATAATGACCTATAATAACTTGTAAAGCTATGATACCTAAAATAAAAGGCTGTGTTCTTTGCAGGCTTTGTCTCCAACTGAAAATATGGTGCAGAATGAAAATTGGGGAGAAGAATTCATATAGTCAACACAGTTCCAGATTAGGGTAAGAGTATTTTGTATAGAATGAAAATTAGCAAAATGGAGATTGGAATGCATGCATTTGGAAATTCACACCATATTTATAAACCCAGAGGCAACTATGAATTTTTATATAATATATGTAACTAATGTGAAACTTGCATATGGCAGGCAATGTAATAATGGTTTATCACAGACAACACATTAACTTCTAACTTCCAAGTTCTTGACACTTTAAAACATATCAAATTGAACGAGATTGGAATGCATTCTTTTGCATACCTGGAGATTGATGACCAGAACGAAGGGGAGCTTTTTTCCAGCTTCAGTCTGAAATTGAAAAGGTGCAGTCATTGGATAAATGGCCACTCAAATTACATAGAACTATATATCTTTTTAAGGGCAGAACCACACCTCCTTTTCAGATAAAGGTGAGGTATTATTAATAGAAGAAAGTTAACACACACTGTAACAAGACAAGTCCATGGTGGAAAAAAAGAGTAGAAAACCTAGAGATTATTTGATTCCAGCAGAAATCAAGCAATGAAATCTTAAGCTTAGATATGAAGTTACTATAACTTTTCAGAGACAGCTTGAAACTGTCCACTAAGATATGAATAATCACATAACAGAGAGAGTTGCAAGATTGTTCTAGCTAAATACTGGGCGTGATTTGAAAAAAATGTACTCTAAAATAATTTTAAAGAGTAGACTGTTCTTAGACCATGGTGAATATGAAATGTTCAAATCTACAAATACATTTTTCAAGCATTTCAATTTCCTAATCAAATTTCATAGCTTCAAGGGAGGGAGCTATTAAATAGGCATATATCAGACTATCAAGCAAAACAGGGTTCCCAATCAGAATTTATAGCTATTAAGTACATATGAGTCCATGTATAAAAGTGAGAAGGATTAGTTTCACAATTTTTCCTAACTATATCAGTTACGAGAAACCAAAAATTAACCTACAGTACCTGCACCAGACACCTGGGATGAAGTGAAATCCCATCTATGGCCTTGTCAACCTTGAACCAGTCAACTGAAATGAGCTTGAGAAGGGGATCTCCTCCCATTACCTGCAAAAAGATTATGCATGACATTTTGATCCAGGTAAACAATAGTGTTTCTAATAAATCAGTATTTAATATTCAAAACAGAATGTGATGGTCTTCATCATCAACTCAATTACTAATCCATAAACTATCAGTCTCGTTGAATGAGACAACACAACCTCCAACATGCAGCACAAACACACATAGCAAATAAGCAATCCCTTTCATTTTGACATTATAATATGATAAATAAGATATTATTAACAATGTATCGAAAAGAAAGAAGAACCCACCTTAGAGCTATCTTTTAGATAAGTCTTTCCTCTAACCATAAATCCTGTGCCGCTTGGAGAAGTCCAACAGTTTGAATCATTTTCATCCTTTCCTTTGTTGAGAGAACCATGAAATTGGCTTGGATCAATATTGATTGGAGCTATACATGGATCCAAGTCCTTTCTTGCATCTGTATCTGCATTTGAAATAGAGCAATACTGAGACTATACAGCAGAAAGGGAAAAAGACATCAGTTGTCAGCTAAGACTTAGCACTTACTGAAGCACAGACAAAAGTATGATCCTAAACACTATTTCCCTTTTCCATTTTCTCCTCATTTAAGTCAACTACACTGGAAATAAGACAATCGATGTATACAATTTTATCACCAAAAGTAAAGCTTTACTTGTATACCAAGAAGGCAAAATATCTACTATTATTGGGAACGGAGATAATTTTCAAGCCACTAAAAGAGTAACAACAATGTGAAAGAAATAGCAACCAAGGACCGGTAAGGTTATTATCATCCAGAAGAGAAAGGACCTGGAGCTCGCTTCAATGCCAAGCCTGTGATGGCCCATGAAACATTCCTCAGTTTAACTTTCACTCCCTGCCATAAGAGAGATGTCTTTCAGCTCAGGAGTTCTTTAGAATTTCGATTGCTATCTATAAGAAAGTTGAGTTCAACTATAAACTATAAATGAGACATCAAAAGTACTCTAAAATAACCTTGACCTTTTCATGGTCATCATCGCTCTCTTCTTCTGATGATGATGATGATGAGTCATCAGCCATTGCATCGTAAAACTCATCTTGCACTTCAGAATCCTCATATTCACTGCTAGAGATGGCACCATCAGAAATTCTAGAATTGATGACTGTAGTGGAATGTTCAAATTTGAATGCTGGATTTGCTGAAATATATTCTTTCAGACCTGATTGACAATGAACCAAGAGTATTTAACCACCAGTATGATTAAGATAATGGAGAGAATTACAGCAGCCTAATTTCATAGGATTTACTTTTAATATTGTTTGGAAGAACATGACATTTATTGAAATTTCAATGTCTCACATACCATACCTGGGTTTTCATAATAAACTTTCATCTTTGCTTATACTGAACGATAAATAATTTTATTTTATAGGTAACACTTCTCCTAGTCTCAAAGGAATAATCTGTATGATGAGAACGAATTGTCACATTTGATTTTCAGCGAGAAACAGTTTGGCAGTTGTGCCATAGTATCAACAAATCAATCCACTAATTCCAAGCAAACCCTTTCAAAATTAGACAAAAGCACACATTGCCAATCATTTCACTGCCAGGAAGGCTGCTATTTTATATAATTGGGATAAAATATTACCTAGGTTCTAATAGCTATTCAATTAAACAAGCAGGATTCTGGATGCACAAAGAGCATATTTAGAAGGAGAGGAGAAAGGCTTGCAAAGAAGGATAAGGTATAAACACTTAGGGAGACGAGATAACATCACAAAAATGTTAGTTGCCAACAACAAAGTGATTCCTAAACTTGATCGATGACCAATTTATAGAAGTTATGGTCCAAACATAAATAAGTAAATAATAGACATGTGAAGACGCAATGACCCTTGTTAGTTCTTGCCAAACTTGTAGTCTAGAGACCAGAGAAGTTGGTTTCTCAGTTGATCAAGAGTCGTATCATGGGTTGGAGTTCCGATGACAGAACTTCCTGAAATCTCTCACAGACCTCACTAGGCTGAGGCAATATATGTTAGATGGCCTAAAAGGAAGACTTTTTATCACAGCATATACCAGATAAGGAAAGGATCAAAACCAAACCTTCCACTTGAGATAATAATGCAAAAGAAATAGTCTTCTCAAACTTTGAGCCACGACTTTTCTTCCATCTGCACCATCCTGCTTCTTGTATCTCTAACATTTGCATCACAAGACATCTTGCTGTATTTGACTCCATGGGTGTATTTAAATCTCTAATCTCCCATGTAGAAGCTACAACTCATGAATAATACAGATCAACAGAAAACAGCAAATCAATGAAGGCAGTTGATAGTTTTTCATTTATTATTGCAGATGATCAGCTTGCATGTGAAACTGAAACCTAACACAAAACAATCAGAGATGACCAGAAAAAAGAAGCTTCATTATCTGCATGGATATAGAAATGCACCACAAGATAATATAAATAGCAAGCAAGGCGACTGAATTATTTGACGTTCACAACAAGATCCGATAATGTAATCCAAAAGATTTAAATTTTGAACAGAGAGGAATAATGGAACAGTTTATCCTTGCATCAACACAAATATATTTAACTGAAGCTAGAGAGATACACCTGCTTCATTTAACTTTTAAATATTTAGATCCCATCCCCTGCTGAATACATCATATTAAACCCAATTTACTGTCTAGTTCCTTGATAATGGTAATATTTGTGAGCCAATAATCAGTTCCAAATGGTTCAGATATTATGAAAACGTAGCATTTTAAAAGATGAATCCACTTACGGTTGATTTTCTCCCGCTGATATCCAGATCTTGGAGGTCGCTCCTTATGCACAGCAGGAAGTTGCAAAATTGCTTCAGAAATAAACAGAAATATGTCAGCCAACAGCAGAGGTGGCAAGTGAAATTGATTTAATGAATTATAGAAGAAAGTGGAAAAAAAAATCAAAGAAAGAATCTAACTATAGATTCTCAGAAAAGATAACGGCATGATTCACATTATATTGGACTATTGACCATTCTTCAAGCAGGTACCATAATGTTTAGTGGTAATTCAACAAGCATATTAACTTGTGATGATGTTAAATTAATCCAACAAATATAGGCCAAGTATGACTCCTATTGTCTAAGACTTGAAAAGCAACTTGATCTATGCATGTAGCCAATGATCTAAGCATCGTTATGCATCTTCTTCTAACATGGCAGTGCAGTAGTGACAAATTTTGGGACAGAGAGAGAATGCAGGGTGCAGATCAGGAGACTTAGTTCTCCTAGATGTAAAAGGGGCAGTCCCACAGATTACCAGATAAAGGGAGGGTTTAGTTCACCTGGTCTAAAAAATTTGCGGCATATCACATAGCATTGCACCTAATGACAAGCAACTGTAAATCAGTTAATTATATTTGCTTACTGTATGTTCCGTCTTGTCCATGAAACCATTGCCTAGAGAAGACAAAATCTCTATTTGATTTCCACCTGTGGAACAGGTTGTCTAACAAGTAAGTTCTGAGTGATGAAATAAGAAGCATGATGCAGTTAAAACTACTATTGTAGCAACTCTTACTTTAATTACTAGTGCCTCATGAATCATGATGTTAAATAATAATAATAAGGAAAAATCATTACGAGTGCAAGATTTAAAAGTCAATTGTGTACAAGAAGCTTAAGAAAACTATGATATGCAAAGCACGGCATGGTTTTTTTAAGTACAAATAATTACTTATAAAGGTGGCATAGTTGTTGTTTCAAAGTTTAACATGTGTCCAAGCCGGTTGCACTTTATGGTTTAAATTTGGTTTAGATCACATATGCTTAAAATATAAAACTATATACTTATCCTGCAGCAACATGTGCAATGACGATGATAAAATAGCACACACAAGTTTCTCGGTATAACAACATGTGCAACATGCGAGTTTAAGTATTTAAGCCATTTAGTTACTATTTCCAGCTCCATTCATTTACTAGGAAGGGTTTAGTTAGCCAGTTAAATCCAGAATGCAATGGAAACAAAGACGAAAAATTAGAAATAGACCATGGTATTTAATTTCTAATCATTGCAGAAAGATTACATGCACACTCGAAGAAGAAAATACTGGAGAAGAAATATTTTCTTTCAGAGGCAGGGTCTTTTTAGCAGCAAACCAGCAACCAAAAAAAGAGACTTTATACATTTTGCAAAATGCATTAACAATCCAGCCTAAAGACATTACCGGGAAAGATAATTGGAATCACATGTCCCATAGACAATATCATAGTGTCCATCATAAGAATCTAACAGCTCCAAGTCGCCTGTCAACATATCCCACCTGTAATGAATTATTAGAGAGAAATTTAATGATCATTTAACACAGCTCTAGAGGAAAAATCGAGAAACTTACTCATATCTTTGATGTTGGTCAAGGTTCAAAATCACTTCAAAAACAGTATCAGCACTGGCCTCAATCACACTAACAGCTTTCACAAGAACACCTTTACCATTCTACAAACACTACCAATGCATCAGAGCAGATTAAGACTAGAGGCTTTTTATTCGGTTCATTGATAACATGAAGAGCAACAAAGATAAATTACAGACATAGACACCTAAGTCAGATACATACAAATTCAATCACCCACAACAGCAAACTTCACATCTTCCATCTTAATTTTCACAACTAACCATGAAAGTCAATTTTTCATGTTATTACAGAAGAGAGAGAGAGAGAGAGAGAGAGAGAGAGAGAGAGGGATCACAATGAAGATTGTTTTCCAGGATAATTCTCCATAAGAATTCAAGAAAACATTTTCCGATCAAGGCTAACAGATACAGTAAGAAACAAAAACCTTGGAATTGGACACATCCTCAAAGATTCGAACACCTGAAACCACAGCAATAGGAAGTATTTAGAAATGAAAATCAACGTATAGTTAACAAATTTCATGTCAAACCCGTAAAACCTATCCTATCATGCTCTGCTCAATATTTGAAATATTCTCAAGTATCTATTTGTGTACTATATGCCAATACAATGATTCTGTTGCATGTTTTAGCAGGCCCAGTAACCATCAACTGTTGAGAGATTGCAGTCACAAGCTACATGTTTATAAGTTGTGAGAATGCCCAAAACATAAATAATTTACATTTTCTTTCCCTTGCTCATTTAGTCTATCAGTACTAGTAGCATTCTATTCTTATCAATAGTATGGATCATCCACATTGAAAATATACCTATGAGGGCAATAGTAAATTGAACACAGATCTGATCCCTGCCTTATCTTTTGTGATTCTTCTGTAGAAGCTCAGAGGTTTCAATAGAGTTATATTAGCCATTCCCAAGAGAGCAACCCATTGATATTTTTCTCCTAAGGCCAGCAAAAATGCCATGATAATTTTAAACAAACTATACAGTAAGTTGTCCATTTTTCTCCAGAATTAATCCAAAAAAGTTAAAGACAAATAAAGAATCCTAACCACATATATAAACTGTAACATCTCATCAATGGCATATAAGAAATATGAATCTGGGATACAAAATGAAGGATTTAGGACATCCATACACTAATAGAGATATTTATGAGTAGTAAGTTCATGAAGAATATGAAATGATATATTTAGAACAAAAAACAAGTGAATGGTCAAAGTCTCTAGAGAAAATGAGAAAGAAAGAGCTTTAGGGAGGACCATCTACAAAGCAATGACCATCACCTGGAAACAAGAATATAAAAATTGCATAATAGAAAGGTACCATTAGCTGTACGAACACATTTCCATTGATGAAAGTCGATTGCATCTCCAACCTCACCCTCAAAGTACCTATCAGGCCTAACCTTAGCAGCCACGCTTGAGGATTGCCGAAGAAGTGTTTCTGGACCTGTCAATAACAAAAGACAGACAGAACTAGCAAATTAATTTTTTTTAAAAAAAAAACTAAAAAAACTAAAGATTATTCCATACCAGTAAGTATTTCTATAGCACACATATTGATAGGTTACTTAGTATAAAATATAAAATTGGCATCAAGAGTTGAAGCAATTTGACAAAAAATCATCAATATTTTATTTTGTAAAAATTACTCTTACAGTCAAATTTATTCAATATTTGTAAACACCAAATAGAAGGATATAAAACATTCACTTAGCATGTTTAAGGGGTATACATTTCATCCAATATTAAACTTTCCCAATTTCGTATAACGAAGATAAATATTTAAATTAAGTTGTTATAGGATTTTACCAAGAAAGGATTATAACAAAAGGAACACACACAACATGGCAACGGCACAGACAAATCATATAATGATCGATGCAACATATGTTATAATCTTCCTGCATGTTAAGAAATGCAAGCAGACACCATCACATCCAAGAAATTGTTTTCCTGGTTTATTTTACTAACTTTTTTTTTAATTTTCCGTTGCTAGGATAAATGGGTCTTCACCAAAAAATAAATCCTCTAATTTTAATTTTTATAGTGGACATGGGTAGCAATGGCTGGTTTGAGCTCATTAAGCTCACTGCAATTTTGCTCATTTCTTGCTGAACATCATGATAAATTTATGTAAGAGTTGAAATTTCTATGATGGAACATATCTATCATGCACATGAGCACCAAAAATCCCACCATAACCTTTGAACTATAGACAGTTCTATGTCAGATCCATACCATCACAAACACATAACATCCCAGAAGTCGCCACACTCTTGTATACAAGTCAACTCCAGATGTGGCCAAAAAAACATTACTTTGAAAATTGAAATACATTAACACTTGGAAGTCCTGCAAAGCCTATGTCATGCAGTAATCCATGACAAGATATGCACACTTTACTAAGATATGCACTCTTAACTTTGATTATTCATGTCCAGGACAAGAAAACTGTATAGCACAATTGGAAAAATCTCCAATGCCTAATGAGGTGCAACAGTTTTGCTAATGAGTAGTGAGAGTAACACCTTACCTTGCCCTATTCTTATTAACTTTTTCAATCCGTAAGCATATCTCCTCACTCTAGGTCGATGTCCTTCAAGATTGATAATCCTTGCAAAACAAAAGAGAAGAGATTTCAAACAATAATAATTCATCCAGAATACCAGACAATAAAATCCCGCAGTGAACCAAGCAAAAAATACGAATAGAAATTAACAATAAAAAACAAAAGCATTGCCAATATGATTCCACAGATTTAGAGTGACACCCAAGAAAACCTATGCCTCTTTTGACTACCTGCATTAATTATAAGCTATCCTAGAGTTGTGTTATAGACCTGGCTACAAGTGATTAGTTCCCCTAGTTTTCATATAAAATCAAGCACAAAAGTTGACTGGCAAGGATTTAAACACCTGTCTTCTTTAGAAGTGAATAGACCATCAACCAGTAAAACCAACTGTTCCCATTGTTTGTACTTTATCTTCATTATATGTTTGTTGCAAAAATACAGGACACGATAACATCACACATCTACAACCAAAATAATGAAATAGGAAATAATAACTTTTTTTAGGAATAAACATAACATTAAACTAAAGGAGAATCCAGCAGTACAAGAGATGAAGCAGAATAGGGGACATCTTCCACCCAAATTCTCTGAGGAATACTAGCATTGGCCCACTGTCCTGGGAAATGATAACTTTACCTGGTTATATGTTTGTTGCTCTGATGATTCATGATTTCATGTGGAAATGATAACTTTACATATAAATACTAGCTAATAATAATACGTGCTTGAGCCTCTCTAAACGCTTATTTTAAGGAATAATAACTTGTCAATCTCGCATCTACAACCATTTGGGGGATTTTTGAATTGGTCACCTAGACCCAAATATCAACATACAGCAAGAGTAACTGAGACCAGAAACCATTGTTGATCAAACTATGGGTATCACATTTACATTTCTTGAGAAATCAGCAAATTAGGATTATCTGGCTGCAAAAAGAATGTCTTTTTAATTCATTATTGTGAAAAATTACTAGCTATAAGTAGAGCCAGGACTCAACTAGCTGTAAATGTGGGGAGATTACAGATGCCAATGAATGTATATATTAGCTTTTTTCCCATCAAGAAATCAGATTCCTCCATTTCTCGCTTAATTTGGTTGTTAAATCCTCTATGATTATCCAAGCAAAACCAATTGGTGAAGAGACTCGTCCAAAGATAATTATTTAAACAAGATGATCCACAAGTAGGAAGCATACTCTGTCTCCATGTTCAGCTTGTTTCTGGCACTAAGTCCTCTTGCAAGTTCAAATTCAGCCTGCCAAAAGAATATTATGATGGTCCAAACAAGAGAAGAATTTGATGAATCTAACATTACTTACACAAGGTACCAATTTTTTCAAAACAAAAACAATAAGTTCCACTTTCAAGACAAGGACCGAGTATTTCTTTTGAGTTGTCAGAAAGGAAACCAAACATAACAAATTGAATAAAATACCACAACACAATATAATAAATAATGCAGTTATAATTGGTTCTGCCATGATGATTTTATATGTGAAACTACCTCTGATATTCTATATAAAATTAACACAGGACCAATTATTCACCACGTTCAAGTCTAATTCCCTGTACCTGTTGCTTCCCCTGATCAAATGCTTCCATCCATTGTTTAACCTCTCCAGCTGTAGCACAAGCAATCTTGAAGCACAAACAAGCAATTAGTTGTAAGTCTTTCTGGCATATAAAGGAAAGCGTAACTAAGAATTATTTGAAAATAAAACTAATTTACTTTATTAAAAAAACCTGCAAATGAAAGGGCCCACCAGGTTTAGCACAAGCCAAATGCAGATTCCAAATAACATCTCAAGAGCACATGATTTTAAAGATTACACCCTGGGACGTAACAGTAGCATTGCGTGTGACAATGAGTGCATCCCACATGCAGGCATGCATCAGGTAACATACTCGGGACAGGCATTTGTGCATATAATTATGAAAGACATTTTCAGCTTATAAAGCTATCTTTCTGGAACTTAATAATCCATTTTTCCTTCCAAACTCACTCAATATTTATTGCATAAAGAAGAATGTTTTGCATGTAAGTAAAAGATGAGAACTAATAAATACATGTCAGTGAACCCCTGGAATGTGTTGCCTTTCTGGAAAATTCCACATAATGCTCTTGTATGAATGCCAATTAGATAAAGGCTCAAGAAGGAATATTCTTCATAATAAATTTCCAATTCTAGTTATTTTTCAGAATTTTGCAATGATGGTTTCTTAGAGTGTGCAATCACAGGTTCTACTAATGGAAGCTATTAGAGTATACTCTATTCTTTAAGACAAATAAAATTTGAATTGGGTTTAATAATTATTGATGATCTCAGCTTCTAAGGAATTTCTAAGAGCAAGTTTTAGGTTATTGTCAGAACTTAAAAACTTTGAGGCTGCTTTTCTTCACAACCAGGTTGGGTAAGATGGCTTAATAGAACATAAGAGGTCTGAAGTTGAATAAAGACAAATGTCTGCTAAATAGCAATTGACAACACAGTGGATGTAGCGTTGGTGAATTGAGGTTTGATTAGTTTGCATCACTGACAGCTTTAGAAAGTCTTAACAGCCAGAAACCTGCCTTTAATGTGAAATAGGGAACACAAAGCAGTGGAGTCTACTGGGTTGTAAAACAGATGGAAGTGTTGGCTTGGAATCATTACTTAAATTGTACAATATAATCATTATTTTAGGATCCATTTTTTAAGATCCAGACAATTAAAAAAGATACAGGTAGAAGATGGCATGCCTAAAGAGAGGCCATCCATTGTTTATTTGCTTGGCATTGAGAAAATGGAGAAAGAAACTAACATGTGAACTGGCACAAATGCCACTTTATTTGATATTTCTTTCATGCAGGCCAACTATAAATTCTGTATGGTAAATTATCACAACGAGCAGACACAAGACAATCAATCATCACAAAAAATAAAATAAAGCACATAATCGACAGATAAATGAATATGTTCAGTGCATAGTATGGATTCTAAAACGCCAACAATCTTTACCACTTCACATTGAAATATCTAATCCATCTTGAAATTGCACCAATAATTTGCAAACTATAGATGAAAACTGTAACTTACTTCTCCTTTTTTTGTCTCATCCAATCGATTGTAAAACCGTAAAACATAAATATCCTACATTCAAGGAAAAAAAAAGTTAGCCTAGATTATTTTCTCATGCTTATGACTGGACATGATTCAAAGGCTATTCAAGAAAGAGGAGAATGGCTAAACCAACAGAGGAAGCGTAAAAAAAATGATGTCTTAAAGTATGAGGAAGCAAAAAGACATTTAATACTGTCTAAGTACTCATGACATATAGATTGACAAGGTTCTTACCCCATGATTGACTTTTCGACGCCCTAGCTCCTCCACCTTAAGTGTAGGCCCTATTACACCCTTCCTGATATGTTTCTGGACCAAAGAAAAGGTTGAGTCAGAATTAAGTACGAATCAAATTGAACACTTGAAATCACATATTTAAATTGATCGTGCACTTTAAAAACTTGTTGATACACAAATCTGTTGTGTATAAAATGTGCTTGTTGTGCGCCATAATAAACCAAGATGGGAAGCTTAAAATTACATGATCTCAGTTTTCTCTTTTTCTCCTCTTCGATGGAAGAAGAAGGGTCATTTACAAAAACAAGGAACAAAATAAAAACGGGAAATATAACCATAGATTAGTAGGTGAATTTTATAATTATTTTTCAGTAAGAGGCTGTTACTGCAAGAAATAATACACAATGGGAAACAAATTCTCCTCCTAAAGAATCCCAGAAAAAGAAGGAAACGGTATAAAGAAAATGGAAAAAGATTACAAAGGCCAAAAGATAACAATAACCAAAGGGCTAAGCGGCTGAAGAGGCAGAACCCCACATCATTGCCTAAACTAGGTGCTGTGCAAACCGCAAGAAAGAAATTTTCAAACAAGACAACAAATTCAGACCAAATAAATCAGCTTCATTAACTACATTTCTAATGCACTTGGAAAAAGCATTTTGATTTCCTACTTCGTTCTCAATTTTTTGAGTTTCTTATCAGAAGACATAGGTAGACAGGATCAAAATCTGCATCCAGCCAAGGGTATTAGTCACCGGGTTAAACCATTTTACCCCACACTGCCAATCTAATACAGGAAAAAAAAAAACAACAAAGAGAAAAATTCCCACTTCAGAACACATTTTGAGAATTTTTCAAGACAAAGAAATGTGCGTTAGCACCCTAATATCACATTTTTATCAGGTTTTGCCGGTTCGGTGGGAAATTTAGACACGCTACATGAAACCTCAGTGAAAGTTCTTAAAATTCCTCTACCCTTCCCATTTTTCAATGCAAAACCACATCTACAACAGCAAATCTCATCGCAGGTGCAATTCCAGCATCTATAAACCTCAAAAAGCCTCCAACAACCCCACGGCAGCACTCAGATCAACCTAGCAAAATTATCAAAACCTATATTCAACTCTCCACCCAGTAGCCACAACACTTCCCACCCTCTCTCAGTCCAATGTTCCATCAACCCATTTCAACCCTTAGTTTACCCACAAAATCCTACAACTTGTGTTTTAACTTCATTCAAATCAACACCTGCAGATATTATCAAATAACTCTTTTCTCGCCACCATAACTGCTCAAAATAACAAACCTTCTCCAATACAAATCAGTTCCATTTTTTTTTTACTTAAATCCATCAAAAAAATATAACATAAAAAAAGAATCAAATTAAAATCACACAAAAAAAAAGCAGCGTTTACTTTCTTGATCCTTGAGCCAAAACAAAAGGCAGCAAAAAACAATAAAGAAAAAAGGCAGGCAAAGAAGAAAGCATACGATGCCAGGATGATCCTGAGGATCACGCTTGTACATCTGAACATATTTTCCTTTAATAAACAAGAATCTCAAATGACAATACTGACGCCCTATCGAGTTCGTCCCCAAATGATAAACCCAGCCAGAATACACATAAATCCCCCTCTCTTCTCCTCCGCCACCACCACCACTGCCGCCGCCGCCACTGCCACCACCACCACCGCCACTGCCGCCTCCGCCACCACCACTGCCGCCGCCACCACCACCACTGCTCTCCCAGCTTCCACTACTTCCATCTGAACCACCTTCTCTCTCCACTATCCTCACCTTCACCTTCGTCGTTTTCGTCGTCGTTGTTTCCATCGCTTTTCACTGTCTTCTTTGATCAATCAGGTTTTAATTTGAATGTAGCAGAAATCCGTTCTGTGTGTGATTAGCGTATTTATTTATGAGGAGGTTAAAGGCGTTAGGATTTTCCTTCCTCGTCTCCACCTCCTTCCCCACAGCTTTCTGAAATATGACGTCGTAATTAGTTCATTTTTCCAAGTCATTGATATTTGGTTTGGGAAAACTACCAAATCAATCCTCAAATTATATAGATGTTTTCAAATTGATGATCTAAAAATTACCCATATTTTTCCAAAAATAATGTGCAATCCTATAGTTTTTTTTTTTTTAATAATTGAGTTGAATAAGTTTTTAATTTTGTTTTGTAAATCACTTTCCGGTCCAAATAAAATGATTCAATCATTTCAATTTCATATGAGATTGAGATAATAATATAGATATATAAATTAAAAAAAAACAGAATAAAACTATGAATTGGATATTTATATTAAGATATTCAAAATCAATATAAAATAAAGGATAAGTGTGACAATTCATTATAATTTTAAATTTTTTTCTGTCTCAAAATTTTAAAGGAGAGATGTTAATTCTCTAGTTTTGATCTTGATGATGAGAAATACTTATCATTTTAAATTTTTGAAGATTCAATTGAGATTGTACATGTAATTGGGGGACTGATTTGTAGTTTCCCAGCTAGAGGCCCTGGTGGGGCACAATATCTAGGCATACGTACGGCTTAGACGTTGCCAAGTGGATGTTTGGTGGGATAAGAAAGGCGAGGGTTGGCTGATTGGTGACACGGAACATTTTGATTGACTTGGATGCATGTGCTGCTCCGTGTGCATCGTTGCCACCTGTATTGTATTTCATGTGCACTAAAAAAAGGGGCGGGGGGAGGAAGATTTTTTGGTGACTAGTTGTCTCCCCTAAAAAAGAAGGGTCAATGACAGAGCTGCCCGACTTAAATGACGGAGTTGCTAAATCATGTGATCATGCAAGGATATTGATTCAGCCAGCAGTTGTAGCTCTGGCATCCATTATGACACGGTCGCCGTTTGCCCACAATTGGAAATTGACAGGCAACAATTGGGTAGGGACCAGATGTGAAATGAGACCACATTTTGAATGATTTCTTAGAGATTAAGCATGAGACGACACATGACGACCATTCAAGAAGAAAGATCCCTCAAGGAATTAATTAGCTCTTATTTCCTCGTTAAGATAAACAGCATGGTAT